>MDSX01037593.1_pt1 | contig 10029 bp, 9 predicted proteins | sample 811141 | NCBI WGS metagenome assembly MDSX01 (sample SAMN05326642, study PRJNA326480) | marine metagenome | isolation source: seawater | place: Atlantic Ocean: South East | collected 2010
CCGTAGATCTACGTAGTCACCTTAACTCCGCCATGCAGTTTCCCGCGTGCTGCTGGTCGCGCGCGGTGCTCCGCGCGCCGCGAGCGTCGCGGTGGTGCGTACATGGCATGCGTACAGCAGACGTAGTTACCCAGACGCGGCATCCGCAGCACGACCTGGCTTTTCCTCCCCGCGTTCGGCGATGGCGGAGTTTATCTTGAGAAACTAATCCCGGACGCCCGACACATCGAGGTGCAGGTAGCCGCAGACCAAGAGGGCAATGTCGTTGTTCTCGGTGACCGAGATTGCAGCCTGCAGCGCCGGAGACAGAAGATTGTCGAGGTGGCGCCAGCCCCAGGCCTTACCAAAGATCAGCGGGCAGCCTTCCATCAACACGCCTCGGAGCTCACCAAAGCTGCCCAGTATTGCGGCCTTGGGACTGTCGAGTTCCTTTTGGGGGGCGACGGCACCCTTGCCTTCATTGAATTCAATGCCCGTCTGCAGGTCGAGCATACGGTGACGGAAGCGGTGACCGGACTCGACCTTGTCCGACTGCAATTCGATATAGCCAACGGTGAAAGCATTGCCCATGTGACGCCGCACGCCCCTTGGGGCACCGCAATACAGGCCCGCGTCAACCTGGAGACGATGGAGGCGGACGGGGGAGCGAGGCCCGGCGGCGGTGAGATCGCGGCATTCGAGCCGCCGGCCGGACCTGGTCTGCGTGTGGATCATTTCGGCTACGCCGGCTATCGGACAAGCCCACGCTACGATTCGATGCTGGCGAAGGTCATCGTCCACTCCCCGTCCGACGACATGAGCGATTGCGCGGCGAAGACCGGACGGTCCCTGTCCGAATTCCGTCTCGATGGTGTGCCTTCGAACCTCTCCTTCCTGCAAGCCGTCCTCGCCAGACCGGAATGGGAGACCTACGGTTTTGACGTAGCGTTCATCGAGCGCGAAGCCGCAACCCTGGTCGAGGCCGCCCTCGCTATGCCGCGCCCGAATTTTGGCCAGGACAGCGATGAAGCCTCGGTGACCGCGCGCCTCGCGGGCGCCCAGGTTGACGAGGCGGATCCCCTCGCGGTCCTCGATCACGGTCGCGCACAGAGCAGCGAGGAGGCCGCCGGCGATTTTGTCAGCGGAGACGGTTACGTGCTCCAAGCACCAATGCAAGGCTCAATCGTCAGCGTTGCGGTCGCACCCGGTGAAGAGGTTTGGGAAGGCCGGGTCGTTTTAATCATGGAATCGATGAAAATGGAACACGAGGTTGCCGCCGAGACGAGCGGCGTTGTGCGCCGCATCAACATCGCCGCCGGCGACGTTGTCTTCGAAGACAGTCCCCTCCTCATTATCGACGAGGCGGACGTTTCCGCCTCCGATGACGGAGCGCTGGAGGAAGTTGACCTCGACTACATCCGCCCGGATTTGGCCGAGGTTGTGGAGCGACGCGGCCTGGGCCACGATGCGAAACGGCCGGACGCTGTTGCGCGGCGGCGCAAGACCAACCAGCGCACGGCTCGCGAGAACCTCGAAGATTTGGTCGACCCCGGGACGTTCATCGAATACGGTCCCATGGTGATCGCCGCGCGACGCCTGCGGATGGAAATGGACGAGCTCATCCGCCGGACCCCGGCTGATGGCATGATTGGCGGCATCGGCGAAATCAATGGCGCAATGTTCCCTGAGGAAGATGCCCGCTGCATGATCATGTCCTACGACTACACTGTCCTGGCGGGCACCCAAGGCAAGAAGAATCACCAGAAGAAGGACCGCCTGTTTCGGCTTGCGGAGAAATGGCGCCTTCCGGTCGTCTTCTTCGCCGAGGGCGGCGGTGGCCGACCGGGCGACAGCGACGTCATCTTTGCCGCGAACCTGCACACGCCCGCGTTCAATCTGTGGGGTAAGCTCAGCGGCAACGCACCGATGGTGGGCATCGTGTCCGGGCGCTGTTTCGCAGGAAACGCAGTTGTCCTCGGTTGCTGCGACGTCGTCATCGCCACCGCTAATTCGACCATTGGCATGGGCGGTCCGGCCATGATCGAAGGCGGTGGCCTCGGCGTCTACCGACCCGAAGAAGTTGGCCCGATGTCGGTGATGAAGAAGAACGGCGTCGTCGACATCGCGGTCGAGGATGAAGCGGAAGCAGTGGCAGTTGCGAAAAAATACATCTCCTATTTCCAAGGGAACACGAAGGACTGGGAGTGCGCTGATCAACGCCTGCTGCGGCATGTCATCCCGGAAAACCGGCTCCGCGTTTACGAAATTCGGGAGGCGATTGAGCTTATGGCGGATACGGACTCGGTCTTGGAACTCCGTAAGGATTTCGGCGTCGGTATGATCACAAGCCTCGCCCGTTTTGAAGGGCGGCCGGTCGGCATTATCGCAAACAACCCGAAGCATCTGGGTGGCGCCATCGACTCGGAGGCCGCGGACAAGGCGGCGCGGTTCATGCAACTCTGCGACGCGTTCGACATTCCCGTAGTCTCGCTCTGCGACACGCCAGGCAACATGGTCGGACCGGAATACGAGAAGGAAGCGCTAGTGCGCCATTGTTGCCGGCTCTATGTGATTGCCGCCAACGCCACCGTGCCAATTTTCACAGTGATCCTGCGCAAGGCCTACGGCCTCGGCGCGCAGGCCATGGCGGCAGGAGGCTTTCACGCGCCTTTCTTCACGATCTCCTGGCCGACCGGCGAATTCGGCCCGATGGGGCTAGAGGGTGCAGTCAAACTCGGCTATCGGGACGTGCTGGCCGCGATCGAGGATCTCGATGAACGGCGCGAGAAATATGAGGAAATGGTCGCCGCCGCCTATGCCCAAGGCAAGGCAACGAACACCGCCTCCATGTTCGAGATCGACGACGTGATCGATCCTGCGGACACCCGCCGCTGGATCGTCACCGGTCTGAAGGCCCAGCCACCGAAACCGGTGCGAACCGAGAAAAAAAGACCTTGGATTGATACCTGGTGAGGGTTCAGGCTCCGTAATCTCGCACCGCGAGGACCAGTGTCACTATCCCGGCAATCGCCAGAACCCAGAGCGCGGCAGCGCGAAATATCTGCTGACCTTGTTGAGAGAAAAACCGGGCACCGAGCCACGTGGAAAGCACGTATGGCGGCACGATCAGCACGCTGACGACAATAACCTCCTGAGTGAAAAGTCCATGATACCAGAGTGCTGGTATGCCGCAGAACGCGAGGGATGCGACGGCGCCGATCACATTGGCGCGCTGTTGGGGCGCACTACCGGGCCGCGCCAGGGCTAAGGCGACCGCAGGCGGTCCTCCAACACCAGCCGACCCTTGAACTAATCCTGCCGCGAGGCCAGTCCCGATCACGGTGGCCGGCCCACCGCTTCCGATACGCCAGCCGCGCCACATCATCGCGACCATGAACAGAACGAACAGCGAGATCGCCATTTTCATGAGTGCCGGGTTAATCGTGACCAGCACCAGGGTCCCAAAGGGTGCTGCGACGAAACTGGCGATCCCGAAAGGGACGACAAAGGGCCGGTCGGCCATCCGCACGGCAACAGGAAGAAGCTGAAGCGTGGTCACCACGCCTGCAAGGCTGGCCACCGCAACCGCTGCCCGCGGACCAAGCACGATGCTAAGCGCCATGATGACGATCATCGCAGCTCCGAATCCGACAAAACCGCGAACAAACCCGGCCACGAAGACCGCCGCCACCGACAGAAGTGCTGTCGTACCCGTGATCGGGCCGAGAATTGACTGGATTAAGTCCATGGTGCGTGCCTCAAGACCGCAAATTAAAGTGGCGCTGTCGGCTCAATCGGCGAGAGCCGACCGGTACAGCTGCGACGCGGGACTTTCCGGCCATACCACGACATTCCCGGACGAGACCCGTTCGCGTCCGTAGACGATCCAGGGGTCGTCGACCGTGCCGAGTTCTTCCTCGACCCGAAACCGGCCCGGATGATCATCGGCCACGGAAAGCGCGGTTATCCCTCTATCGAACCGCCCCTCTAGCAGCCCTTCGGCAACCGTCATGATGCCAAGGCACTTCCCGATCCGCCACGGGAAATTTGCAGAACAGATGGGTTAGCCAAAGAATGATATCTGGACCCAAGACACTTTCAACTAATTGCAGGATTCGTGGGTCACGGGCGATTCGGTCGATATTCGGATGCCCTTTCACACCATAGGGCCGGCCCCCATCCAGATGGGGATTGATCATACGGTCAGGCGGAATATCCGGATTGTTGGCCAAAATCGCGTCGATCGCGCCGGCCAATCCGGCTACATCCTGTTCGGAAAGACGAAACGCTTCTGGGATGATATATCCATCCCGCGCATAGGCATCTCTTTCAAATAGAGCCAGCATCGGACCCTTTACAACGCCTCGACTGTCCATTTGCCTGCATTGGACGGTGCCACCCACATCGGTGCCGCATTATCGAGTACCCGGGCACCATATTTTTCGGGACGGCGAAGCGGATGCCCGATCGCCGCCAGCAGCACCGCGAAAGTGCCGCCATGCGCCACCACCGTGACGTTACCCTTGGAGAGCGCGTTGTTTATGCCCCTCAAAGTGCGTACTACAAACTCCTCCAGGGTCTCTCCGCGTTCCGGTGAACCCGCCCAGTTCAGGTCGATATTCGAGCGTCCCGCCCAACGGCCCCAATCCCTCTCGCGCAAGTCCGGGTCAGGATGGACCGGACGACCGCAATGACTGGCGATGATTTGCGCGGTCATCCAGGCACGCTCTTGGTCGCTGGCGTAATAGGCATCGAACGCCTTGTCCTTCAACTTCGGCCCCGCTTTCTCCGCCTGGGCCTTGCCGTTGGCATTCAGTTGCGAGCCCATCACCGGCTGAATGATTTTCGCGTCGTTGTAAAACGTCTCGCCATGGCGAACGAAATGGAAGCCGTCGGTCGGTGTTGTAATACCACCGTGTTTATCGGCGAATTCCACCATCTTCTTGTGCCAATCGGGGGTATCCATTGCCATCCTGTCCCTTACTGTTGCCGTCGTCTTGCCGCATCCGACAGCCGGCATACGGTTCGTTTGAGACGATAAATAGCAACCTGAGGCGACGAATCCATGGCCCCCCTTCCTCCCGGACCCGAATTCAACACTTTTACCGCAATCGGCCGCTGTGAGAAGACCGGTAGACTCGGAGTCGCGACATCGACACGTTCGCTCGCGGTTGGCGCCCGTGTCCCGTTCGTCGGCCCACGAACCGGCGCCGTCGCAATTATGGCCATCGCCGACGCCCGCCTTGGTTTAATGGCGCAACGGCTGCTCAAACTCGGATACAAGGCCCCTGCCGTCATCGAACAGCTGGTACAGGCCGATCCGTATTGCGAATACCGTCAGCTCGGCATAATCGATGACGATGGCTTTGCGGCCGCTCGGACCGGGACGCAGAACCGTGATTGGGCCGGCCATCACGTACGCGACAATTTCATCGCGCTCGGCAATGTCTTGCTGGGCGAACATGTGCTGGACGGCATCGAAGTCGGATACAACGAAGCCCCTGAAGGCGAGCTCGAAGACCGTCTGATGCGTGCGATCGAGACGGGGCGCGACGCCGGAGGCCAGCACGGGGGACAACGCTCCGCGGCCATACTCGTATATGACGACAAAGAATTCCCAAGGGTCGATCTAAGGGTCGACCACCACGAAGAACCTGTCGGCGAATTGCGGCGCGTCTACGACGTCTACCGGCCGGCGATCGACTACTACAACCACCGCCAGGTCGACGCCCGCGTGAAACCTCTCTACGAGGCGGTCCCGAACGAAAATTACTAATGGAAACTGTCGACGCGACGACACTCGCCACAGTCGTCACCGCGTTTCTAGTGGCAGGTGTCGTGAAGGGCGCGCTCGGCATGGGGCTGCCGATGATCTCGATGACGATCATGGGGACAGCGCTCGGACTTTGGGAAGCTATTCCCATCTTGATGATCCCATCATTTTTGGCCAATCTCTGGCAGTTCTCGCGCCCCAATCCAATCTGGCCGCTCGTCAAACGATTCGGGACCATCAACGTCGCGGCGTGCTTGGGCATCTGGATTAGCACCGCGCTCCTGTTTGGCGTCGACGCGTTCGTCGTCAACACGATCTTCGGCGTCGTGGTGATACTCTATGCCGCGGTCAACTTGACCCGGTTCGAATGGATTGTTCCACGCGAGAAGGAGAATCAGTGGGGAGTGCCAGTCGGGTTCTTCGCCGGACTTCTTACGGGCGTCAGCGGACTGCTTCTGTTGCCCCTGGTCGTCTACCTGCAAACGTTAAAACTGGGCAAGGACATGTTCGTACAAGCTGCCGGTCTTTCCATGTTCATCGCAACCGTGATCTGGGCGGCAGCGCTCTACGGAGAAGGCGCGATGACCGTTCGGGCTTGGACGCTGTCCGCAATCGCGGTTCCACCGGTGGTCGTCGGGTTAGCGGCGGGGGCATGGCTGCGCGGGAAAATTCGAGAGGACGTGTTCCGCAACGCCGTCTACATTTTCCTAATCGTGCTGTCGGCAAATGTGGTGCGGAAGGGATTTATATGAGAAACGCCGCGCGCTTTTCCGCTTCGAGACGCTAAGTTATCATCCAGAAACATTCCCCGGCGCACAAAACAGGGACACCATGAGCGAAGAGAAGATCGTCACAGCGGCGTTGATCATTATTGGCAACGAGATCCTGTCGGGCCGCATCCAGGACGCGAACCTATCCTATATCGCCACCAAACTGAACGACGAGGCGGGAATTCGTCTCACGGAAGCACGCGTGGTGCCGGACATCGAAGCGGAAATCGTCGACGCGGTAAACGCCATGCGCGCCAAGCACGATTATGTCTTCACCACCGGCGGCATCGGCCCGACCCATGACGACATTACTGCGGAAGCGGTGGCGAAAGCTTTTGGACGGCGGCTTGTGCGGCATCCCGAAGCATATCGCCGTCTTGTGGAACAGTTTGAGAAACGCGGCCTTGAGATCAACGAAGCGCGGCTCCGCATGACCAACACGCCCGAGGGGGCGAAACTGGTCGAGAACGGCATTTCCGTTGCGCCCGGCTTTCAAGTCGAGAATGTCTACGTTATGGCCGGCGTCCCGCAGGTCGCACACGCCATGATCGACTGGCTGGCGCCGCGGCTCGAGGGCGGCAAGCCGGTTCGCAGCAAGACCCTGGTCTGCTCTATCGGCGAAGGCAACATGGCGGAAGGCTTGACCGCCATACAGCATCGCTATTCTGAAATTGACATCGGCAGCTATCCCTTTTATGAGACAGGAAATTACGGCACGAGCATCGTACTCCGCCATACCGACGAAGCGTTGTTGGAACGCGCCGGCGACGAGGTGGCGGAACTGATGCGGTCGCTCGGCGGCGAACCGCGCGATAAAATTTAGAAACCCCGCCCTCGGAAAACTGGATTGTAATGCCCAGAAACCGCGTTCTGATTGTCAGTTTCGACGCGCTGCGTCCCGATATGGCGACACCGGAGCTAATGCCTAATTTGTGCCGCTTTGCCTCCGAGGGTGCACGATTTCCCGAAGCGAGATCGAGCTTTCCGACCGAGACCCGGGTTAACCAGACCGCGCTCGTCACCGGATGTTACCCGGAACGCCACGGTATCGTCGGCAATCGATTTCAGGATGCGGTAGCCTCACCCGGAAAGCTTTTCAACACGGGTGACGAGACCCAGCTGGCGGAAGGCGATCGACGGCTCGGCGGAAAATTGGTCGATGTGCCGGTTCTTGGCGAATTGCTGGACGCGCAGGGCATGAGCTACGCCGTCATCAGCGCCGGCACACCCGGCGGCACCCGCATGCTCAACCACAAAGCGGAAAGCCTCGGCGGGTTCCGGCTTTCGCTCCACCGGCCCGATGCGACACAACCGGAGGGCGCGATCGACAGGGTGATCGAGCGCTGCGGCGCGATACCCCCGCATGCTGTTCCCTCGCTCGACTGGGTGCGTTATGCCACGGATGTCTATCTAGATTACATCGAGCCGGAAATTGCACCGGATGTCATGGTGCTTTGGTATTGCGAACCGGATAACAGCTACCACCACATTGGGCTTGGGACACCGGAGAACCTGGAGGCGCTCCGTGAAGTCGACCGCCAGTTCGGCCGCATCCTCGCGCGGGAAGCAGAGAAAACGGAAGCGGACCGGCTGCATATTGTCACCCTGTCTGACCACGGCATGGTGACGCTGCTCGGCCAAAAGCTCGACTTGGCCGAGAAATTTCGTGAGGGGGGATTCAGCGTCGGCGAGACCACACAAGACGGGACCGATGTCGCTCTCGCGCTCGCGAGCGCCGGTGGAATCTATGTGCGGGATTCCGATAAAGACCTCATCGCCCGTGTCGTCGCATGGCTGCAGGGACAAGAATGGTGCGGCCCGTTGTTCACGCGTGGGACGGACGGGACTCTCAATCACTCTCACATCTTCAGCGATCACCGCCGAGCGGCGGATATCGGCATCGTTTTGTGTGCCGACGACGGAGAGAACCGCTACGGGATCGCTGGCGGCACTGTTCATGATTGCGGCTACCCGGAAGGCGGCGGCATGCATGGCGGATTGCACGAACGCGAGGTGCGCACCTGGCTCGCCATTCGCGGCGCGCGCGTGCGGGCGAACTATACGTCTCCCGTGACAGCCGGAATCGTCGACGTGCTGCCGACCGTCCTGCATTTCCTCGACATCGATATCCCGGAGCGTATCCAAGGACGCCTCCTCAGAGAAGGCCTTCTAGCCTTTGCAAATGAGGCGCTGCCGGAGACGACGGAAGAACTCCATACCGCCGAAGGGGCCGACGGCTTCCGTGCGTTCATAGCCCTCGACCGGGTCGGCGACCGTCGCTATCTGCGACGGGCCTGGTCGGAGCGGGCATGAACCGTCATTCGCCGATGGCCGCGTACAGCACCAGGATAACCGCGATGATGGCAGCGACGATCGGCACCAGCCCGCGACGATGCTCCTGACGCCGGAGATGCCATATCCACAGCACTACCGCGCCGGCTGCGATCAATGCAAAATAACTCCAGCCCCGATCCACCAAACATAAACTCCCGTTCAACGCATGCGCAGTATAACGTACCGGATTTACCATGCGAATGGCGCTATTCTCTCGCGGCGCCAACACCCGAACCGGGTTGTCGCCCCGCCATCCCATGGTTAGTGTGCGAGTTGGGCCCGCTTGGCGGAATTGGTAGACGCAAGGGACTTAAAATCCCTTGTCCGTAAGGACGTCCGAGTTCGAGTCTCGGAGCGGGCACCAAGTACAAGATTACTCTTCGGTTAACTCATTGATATCTCTCTTGTTTCGGTTTGGCGAGGCTGAAGGGTAGACCATTGGGATGACCAAAGAGGCACGGTGTATCTATTAAAACCGGAATGTCTCAAATTTTTTAATGGCTCCCACGCGCTGAACTATGCCGCTTCGTTGGCTTTCGATTTGCGGAATTTCTTGTAGGCCACGGGCATGAGCGCCAGTACGGCGAGGCCGACCAGGGCTGCGATGATCTCCGGGGTCAACACGCCCTGCAGGGAGAAATTGTCGTTGCGCTCGAAGATGCTGCCAAGGCCAGCGCCGACGGTCGCCAAAACGAACGACCCGGGAGCGATGCCGACGAATGTGCCGATAACGAACGTACGTAGATTCACCCCGAGAAACGCCGGGACGATATTCACTAGGAAAAACGGAAAGAGTGGAATCAAGCGCAGGACCAGCAGGTAGCTGAGAGCATTCTCCTGGAATCCGGCTTCCATCTTCTGCAAGGCAGGACCAGCGCGTTTGCGCAGCGCATCGCCAAGCACTGTCCTGGCGATCAGGAAGATGCCCATCGCACCAATGGTCGCGCCGACAACCACGTAAAGAGAACCGAACCACTGTCCGAAAAGCAGGCCGCCCGTGACTGTCAGGATCGCCGCGCCAGGTACCGAGAGCGCCACTGATACGACGTAGATGACGATGTAGAGCAGGACAGCGAATGCACCCTGCACCGCCACAAAATCCGCCAGCAGCGCCCGGTTCTCCCGCAACGCCTCGAAGGTTAGATATTGATCGAGACCCAGTGCAAAGAATGC
>MDSX01085737.1_pt1 | contig 10028 bp, 8 predicted proteins | sample 811141 | NCBI WGS metagenome assembly MDSX01 (sample SAMN05326642, study PRJNA326480) | marine metagenome | isolation source: seawater | place: Atlantic Ocean: South East | collected 2010
AACATGATAACTATCTATCACAACCCCAGATGTAGCAAATCAAGAAACTGTAATTTAATGCTAGAAAAATTAAATGAAAAAGTACAGGTTGTTAACTATATAACAACACCTTTTAATTATGATACTTTATCTGATTTGATTCAATTGTTAAATATTGAAGCCATAGGTTTAGTTAGAAAAAACGAACTTGTTTGGAAAGAAGAATTTAAAGGAAAAAAATTATCAGATACTGAAATTATAGCGGCTATGGTTACTCATCCAAAGTTAATTGAACGGCCTATTGTGGTAAAAAATAATAAGGCAGCAATTGGAAGGCCTATTGAAAACGTTTTGAAAATACTTTGAAAAATGGATATAAAAAAAAAGGCTACTTACGGTTTTATTTCTTATAAATTACTGAAACTAAATTCTTTTTGTTTGCATAATCCAAAGCTTCTTGAGGAGCTTCCTCGTAATCTATTGCTTCATCCCAAATTTCATCATCAGAATCAAATTTGGAGCAGATTCCATCAGCTTCATCCTCCCACATGTCAGCAACTTCAACTTCAATTTTAGTTAGGGTTTCTCCATCCCAATCATAAATAAAGAAAGTTCGTGCATCAAAGAAAGTTAAAAATTCAATATTAAATTTTTCATGGTTATTTTTAGCTAAATCTATAAAAAATGACCCATCAAAATAGGGTTTTAATTCTAAAGGTGGTTCTCCGTGATCATAAGAAATATCTAAATTATTAGGATCTAGATTAAATGGAATATCTTCTAACTTATCAAACATAATTTTACTTATTATTGTTTTTTCTAGCCTCACGTTTCATTTTCAGTTTTTCTAAAAATGCACCACCTATCCAATAAGGTATGATAGAGACTAAAAAAATCATTAACCAAAAACCGATGGTGACAATGGTTAAGAATGCTAAAAACCCTAGATATTGATCAAACTGAAACATATTGTTGTTGTAATAAATTTTATAAAAAACAAAGATACTATGCTTTTCTCAATAATTATAATAAATATTTTATTTTGTTAACAGGAAATAAACATTAAAGTTTGAGTAAAATAAGCCATTTACGTAACTTTGCATACTTTAAATAAACTAAATTATGGACTACAGAATTGAAAAAGACACGCTAGGTGAAGTTAAAGTTCCTGCTGACAAACTATGGGGTGCGCAAACAGAACGTTCTCGAAATAATTTTAAAATTGGTACTCCAGCCTCAATGCCACTAGAAATAGTTTATGGTTTTGCTTATTTAAAAAAATCTGCAGCCTATAGCAATTGTGAATTGGGCGTTCTTAGTTCAGAAAAAAGAGACCTTATAGCTGCTGTTTGTGACGAAATACTTTCTGGGAATCATGATGATCAGTTTCCCCTGGTGATTTGGCAAACTGGTAGTGGTACACAAAGCAATATGAACTTAAATGAGGTTATAGCTAACCGAGCGCATCAACTCGCTGGAAAAGTTATTGGTGATGGAGAAAAAACATTGCTTCCTAATGATGATGTAAATAAATCTCAATCTTCTAACGATACATTTCCTACGGGAATGCATATTGCTGCGTATAAAAAAATAACTGAGGTTACGATTCCAGGAGTCAAAAAATTACATTCAACTTTAGTTCAGAAATCAAATGATTTTAATTCCGTAGTTAAAATTGGTAGAACTCACTTAATGGATGCCACTCCCCTCACACTTGGACAAGAATTTAGTGGTTATGCATCACAGCTAGCACACGGACTAAAAGCATTGGAGAACACCCTTGCACATTTGTCAGAATTAGCCCTTGGTGGTACTGCTGTCGGTACCGGTATTAATACCCCAAAAGGGTATGCAGAGAATGTAGCTTCATACATTTCAAAATTCACTAATTTACCTTTTGTTAGCGCAGAAAATAAGTTTGAGGCCTTAGCTGCACATGACGCCATTGTTGAAACCCATGGAGCGCTAAAACAGTTAGCTATCTCAATAAATAAAATTGCAAATGATATCCGATTGTTAGCTAGTGGCCCAAGGTCTGGTATAGGAGAAATTACGATACCCGCAAACGAACCAGGATCTTCTATAATGCCTGGAAAAGTAAATCCTACTCAAGCGGAAGCATTGACTATGGTTTGCGCTCAAATAATTGGAAACGATATGGCTATTTCCGTTGGAGGAATGCAAGGACATTTTGAATTGAATGTATTTAAACCTTTGATGGCTGCTAATTTTTTATCTTCAGCTCAGTTACTTGGTGACGCTTGTATATCGTTTGAAAAACATTGTGCTGCAGGAATTGAACCAAATTATCAAATGATTGAAAAGCAATTGAATAATTCATTAATGTTGGTCACTTCACTTAACACCAAAATAGGATATTATAAGGCAGCAGAAATAGCTAATACAGCTCATAAAAATGGAACTACTTTAAAAGAAGCGGCTCTTAGCTTGGGGTATGTAACCGAAGCGGAATTTGATTTATGGGTACGACCCGAAGATATGATCGGTAATTAACTTAGTTACTTAGCTTTCTGTTTCTCCAATAGGCTACCATACTTAATAAGAATACAAATGCAGTAAAGTACCAAACAAAATTTGGAGTAACTGGCACATCTCCACTTGCATATGAATGTAAACCTGTTAAATAAAAATTAACACCAAAATAGGTCATCATAATAGAAGCATAAGCCACAACGGCCGCAAAATTAAAAGTCCATTTACCTCTCAAGCCAGGAATGAGTCGCATGTGAAGCACAAAAGCATAGATCATTATACTAATTAATGCCCAAGTTTCTTTTGGATCCCAACCCCAATAACGCCCCCAACTTTCGTTAGCCCATTGACCGCCTAAAAAATTTCCAATAGTTAAAAGAATTAGACCAACCGTTAGAGCCATTTCATTAATAATAGTTATTTCTTTAATGTTCAATTGCATTTTTTTTAGGTTTTTCTTTGTACTCAAAACCATCAATAACAGCGAGGTAAGTCCTAATATCATTCCCAATGTTAAGGGGCCATAACTTGCAACTATTACGGCAACATGAATCATTAACCAGTAACTGTCGAGAACAGGTTGTAGATTAGAAATGGAAGGATCTATCCAATTTTCATGTGCTACCCACAAAATAATAGCTGCAACAAATGCAGTTGATGCAACTGTTAAATAACTTTTTTTACCCAATGCTAGACCAAAAAATACAGTTGCCCATGCAACATAAATAATCGACTCGTAGGCGTCACTCCATGGGGCATGACCACTTATATACCATCGAGCAATTAGTCCTAATGTTAGTAGGATGAATAATATCCAAATTATATATTTAAATAATTTAACGGTAGAGTCAATAATTTTATTTTCTCTAAATATTTGAACAATGATAAAAACAAACATTAAAATTCCAAATACAGCAAAATATTTATATAGTTTATTAAATATATCAATTTTATTGTACCATATCTCTGCAGTAATTTTGTTTTGGGATGGCATTACTTTATTCCCATATTGATTTTGAAATTTCAAAAGTCCTGATAAAATTACGTCAGCATTTGTGTAATCTCCTGTTTTTCTAGACTCTCTTAGGGTTTCAAAATAATAAGGTAGGATGGTTCTAACTACAATTGAATCTTGTTTGTTATAATTTACATTATCAAGTTCTGGATAGGATACCCATCTATTATTTTCATCCTCAGGTATTGGAAATATTTTAAGTATACTACCTCCTAATGCTTCATTCAATAAATAAAAGTTTTCATAAGCCTTCATGAAATCCTTTTGAAACTGATTTTTATTGATGGTTTTTGAGGCTTCCTCTATATAGGGTCCTAGTTTGTTGTTTCCATTATTATCAATGAGATCCATAAGTGAAAAATGCTTTGCATTTTTTATTTCGAGTATTTCTCTAATGCTATCATTTTGCCATTTTAAGGACATTATGGGTGCTTCAAGCCATAGGCTAGGAAATTCGGTCATCGATAAAAATACTTGATTGGCGTCGAGCCCTGCATAGCTATTTTTTCTACTTATTTTTCTTAATAATTCACTAGCGAACGTATTAATGGGTTTCATACGTCCGTTGTCTTGGACAACCAATGTTGCAAAATTTGCTGCGTGTTCTTTTGAAACAGAATTAGCAACTATTATGGAGTCTATTTTTTCTTTTGAAATTTTTATTTTGTGATTAGTGGTATTTTGAGAAAAACTTGAAAAAGAAATAAATAAAATTAGAGTTGTTGTAATGACACCTTTCTTTTTCTTAATTTTCTCAAGCATCTTTCTTAAACTAGCAAATCGGGTATTTTTATCAAATAAAATAGCAAGCATTGCTAAGTACAACAGTGTATATCCTATATAGGTAATCCATGTACCCCAAAAATCGTGATTCACAGATAAAATGGTTCCTTTTTCATCGCCATCAAACGAGGATTGAAAAAAACGATACCCCTGTTCATCTAGAATGTGATTCATAAATATTTCATAATCGTAAAAGTCGGAATCACTTTTATTGACGGTAACTTTACTTTTAAACGCGGAATAATTTTTTTCTGTTCCTGGGTATTTGTCTGCTATAAAATCGTTTAAAGTTATACTAAATGGCAATTGATATTCCTTAGAACCGTAGGTGATAAAAACTTTTAAGCCAGCTAATTCAACAGAAATTGGACTTCTGGTATTTCCTATTCCTCCAAGTATGTCTACAGTTTTAGTTTCCTGGTTAGAACTTACCTCAAGTATTATAGCATTCATATTGGTAGGTTCCTCTTTCGGTGCCTTTACAACACCGTATTCTCCAGACATTACCATTTCTGGGATCACAAAAGCCATGTTTGCGACTTGATACAGTGACCTTAAATTTAAAGGTTGAATAGAGTCTACGACCAATTTACCTTGCTCTCTATCTGCCATTCGCATCCACTGACCTACAAATGGTGAAGAAATTGAATAAACTCCATCGTCATGAAACAAATTAATTGCGCCTTCTGTAGGGTTATTAAATGCAATTAAAACGTTGTGCATGTTTAACACTTCACCATCTCCAATCCAATGATCGTGTCGTTCTCCCCCACTTGCTTCAACAATTTTTAAAAAATCTTTTCCGTTTTCAGATGAGACTACTCCCTCTTTAGCGTTATTGATAAATTGTTTTAGTTTAATTTTTACTTCTTGACCGTTGTAATCCGTATTTAATTCAAAATCATTATCTAGTTTTTCAGAGAATCTTACCTTTTTTGGTGAAATAGTTCGTCGTTGCGGAACACCACCAATTTCATAGTTGCCATCAATAAATGTTGTGATATAGGCTTCAGACGATAAAATCGTATTTTCTGTCTCTCCCTCACGAATGTGTATCACTCCTTCAAAACTCACATATCTAGTAATAAAGGCACCAAAAATTATTAATATAAAGGCCAAATGAAAAGTCAGCGTTGCCCACTTTTCTTTTCTAAAAAGACGGTATCTTTTAATATTTCCAATAAAGTTTATCATTAACAAGCCCATAATGGCTTCAAACCACCAAGCATTGTAAATTAATTCTCTAGTGTAAGGTGTTGGAGATGTTTCTGCTGAAGCATCCATAAAGGTTCCCACAGCCATTGCAGCAGCAAATGCAATAAATAAAACAGCGGTTAAACGTGTTGAAAAAAGAATTGAAGATATTTTCTTAATCATGAAAACTATTTTTTGCAAATTTAAGAAATTACAATCAGTATTATCTTCATAAAATGTTAATCATTATACTTATTTAGTAGGTTTTCTTGTTAATAAAAAAATGGTAAACGTATTAATCATTGGTACATGAAAAATATTGAAATTTAAAAAGTACTATATTCGTATAATGAAATCTGTTGTCTTATTTGGTGCTGGAAATGTTGCTACGCATTTGTGTAAAGCTATTCATAATTCGAATAGTTTTGAAGTTATTCAAGTTTATAGTAAAACCAAAGAAACACTTGATGATTTTGATTTTAATATCGACAAAACCAACGATTTAAGTTCTATAAAAAAAGCATCAATTTATATTATTGCTATACCTGATGATGCTATTATTGATTTTTCCAGAAAAATACCTTTTAAAAATAGACTTGTTGTTCATACTTCAGGATCCGTTCGAATGGAAAAACTTTCAGAGAACAATCGAAAAGGAGTATTTTATCCATTACAAACATTTACTTCAAATGCGAAGGTTAATTTTTCAGAAATACCTATTTGCATCGAAACTTATCATCAAGAAGATTTAATATTATTACAAGAACTGGGAAAATCAATATCAAACAATGTGCAAATAGTAACATCAACTCAAAGAGAACATATCCACTTGAGCGCAGTTATCGTGAACAATTTCGTAAACCATTTATATCTAATTGGTCAAGATTTATTAATGAATCAATCTTTAACTTTTGATATTTTAAAACCTTTAATATTTGAAACTGCTACTAAAATAGAGAATATAAGTCCTCATAACACTCAAACAGGACCAGCTAAAAGGAATGACTTAAAAACAATAGAAAAACAATTACATTTGTTGAAAGATTGTCCTTACCTAGAAATATATAAAAAAATCACAAATTCAATTTTAGAAAAATACAAACATCAATATGAGCTATAAAGAATACTTGACCAACATTACAACTCTGATTTTTGACGTGGATGGCGTTTTGACCGACGGAACCATTTTAGTTGCAACTAATGGGGATATGTTTAGAAAGATGCACACAAAAGATGGCTATGTGCTCAAGCATGCAGTTGATTGTGGTTACCATGTCTGCATTATATCTGGTGGAAATAATGAGGGAGTTCGCAAGCGATTAAATGGTTTAGGTATTGAAGATGTTTATTTAGGAGTTCACCATAAAATGAAAACTTTGGAAACGTATCTACAAAAAAAAGGTTTAAAAATGAAAGAGGTTATGTATATGGGTGACGACATTCCAGACTTAGAGGTTATGCAAAAAGTAGGGCTGGCCTGTTGCCCTCAGGACGCTGTCCAAGAAATAAAAAAAACTTCTCATTATGTTTCCCATAAAAAAGGAGGTAAAGGTTGTGTTCGAGATGTTATTGAACAAATTATGAAAGTTCAAAACAATTGGTTAAACAAAGACAAAATAAGTGCTCAATACGATTAATTTTTTTTCCTTGAGTTATGTAAATTCAATTCATTACAAAAAGTTAATTTTTATAGTTTTAACTCAATATCTTTTGCGTTTTGCACTCTGTATTCCTTTGGGAGCTAATCTAATGTTAAGTAACTTTTATTTTAATGTTTTGGTAATTGCAACTACTTGTATAACTGCAGGCGGATTGATAATTAATCAATCTTTTGCTGTTTCAACAAATAGGAAACAACATAAAAACCAAGCAATTGAAAAAACAATTACTAAGAAAAATGCTAATTATTTATTTGTCATTTTAAATGTATTGGGAGTTGGTATTGGATTTATCATCACTAATCATATCAAACAGCCTGATCTTTTTGGTTTTTTTATAGTTTTTTCTGCGCTGTTTTATCTTTATGCTTCGTTTATAAGTAATATTCCAATATTTAACAATATTTTAATTTCTATACTAACAATTTTTCCATTATTAATTGTTGGAATAATTGACCTACTTCCTGCTATTACATCCATCAATCAATCGCATCAAACTTTTGTGTTTAGTACAATTTTAAATTATTCTTTTTTTCTATTTTTTGTCTGTTTAATTAGGGCCTTGGTTTATGATATTGTTTTTATTGATGATAACAGAAAAAGAAACAGAAACACCCTATCGATATTGATTGGAATAAAAAGAACTTCTTATATTATTTTTTTTTTAGCGATAGTGCTTTTATTTGCAATCATTTATTACAACTATACAGTTTTGTATAAAAATACTGTCGCAGTAATTTATTCCTTATTTTTTGCCTTGGCTCCTCTTCTTCTTTTATCTGTGAAAGTTTGGGAATCTTCTGATAAAAATGATTTTAAATTTCCTCTGAAATTACTAGATTTTGTACTTTTTTTTAGTGTTTGTTCTTTATTTTTATTTCTACTTTAAACTATTTAATTTAATTCTCATGCTCTCAAATAAACTTTCTAATTATCAAATTATTTTAGCTTCGGGTTCTCCACGAAGACAACGCTTTTTTAAAGAATTAGATATCGATTTTGTAATTAAAGTAAAATCAATAAATGAGGTCTATCCCTCTAATTTAAAAAAATCAGAAATAACGGATTATTTATCAAAGTTGAAGGCGTCCGCTTTCAAAAATATTTCTGAAAATGAAATTGTTATTACTAGTGATACCATTGTTTGGTTTAATGGAAAGGCGATTGAAAAACCAAGAAATAAAAAAGAGGCATTTAAAATGATTCGTTCCTTTAGCAATGGAATGCACACAGTTTTTACTTCGGTTACTTTTACAGGAAAAAATTTCCAAAAAACTATAAATGATTCAACTAAAGTATGGTTTAATAAACTAACTGATGAAGAAATTAATTATTATATAGATACCTACCAACCATACGATAAAGCTGGTGCTTACGGGATTCAAGAATGGCTTGGTTATATAGGGATTAATAAAATTGAAGGATCATTTTTTAATGTTATGGGCTTGCCAACTCATAAAGTTTATCAAACCCTATTAACTATTGAAAATTAACTGATAAAACCTTATTGATTGTTAAAATACTTTAAAAGATTTTTTTGCCCATTTGTCTTTTAGCTATATTTGATAATTACCAAATAACCGTTATGAAATTAACTACTTTTATTTTTTCTGTATTTTTATTTACAATGAGTATAGTAATTGCTCAACAACCCGAAAAACCTACCTCTTCTCAACTATATCATCAACTTCAAAATTTAAATTTTTTGGGATCTGTTATGTACATTGCTGCGCATCCAGATGATGAAAATACTCGTTTAATTTCTTATTTATCTAATGATATTCATGCTAGAACTGCTTATTTATCGCTGACAAGAGGCGATGGTGGACAAAATTTAGTAGGTTCAGAGATCAGAGAATTATTGGGAGTTGTTAGAACTCAAGAATTAATTGCAGCCAGAAAAAAAGATGGCGGAGAGCAGTTTTTTACAAGAGCAAACGATTTTGGCTACTCTAAACATCCTGATGAAACTCTTGAAATTTGGAATAAAAGTGAAATTTTGAGTGATGTTGTTCTAAATATTAGACGTTTTAAACCCGATCTTATCATCAACCGATTCAATCATAGAAATCCTGGCAGTACTCATGGTCACCATACATCGTCAGCCATGCTGAGTTTTGAAGCTTTTGATTTGGTCGGTGAGGCTAATGAATATCCAAATTCAGCTAAACAATATGGAGTTTGGCAACCAAAAAGATTATTATTTAATACTTCCTGGTGGTTTTATGGATCTAAAGAGAATTTTGAAAAAGCAAATAAGAAAAATCTGTTAACTGTAGAGACTGGTAATTATTATACAACATTAGGTTTGTCTAATGGTGAAATTGCGGCCACAAGTCGGAGCATGCACAAATCTCAGGGATTTGGTAATACAGGAGTTCGAGGTAAGCAAACTGAATATTTAGAATTTTTAAAAGGCGATTTTCCACAAAATAAGTTGAAATTGTTTGATGGTATCAATACAACTTGGTCGAGAATTGAGGGTGGTGATAAAATTGGTGATATTCTTTACTCTTTGGAGGATAATTTTAATTTCAAAAACCCTTCTACGATGATTCCTAAATTATTAAACGCTTACGAGCTACTTTTAAAATTACCTGAAAGCCATTGGAAGGTTGTTAAATTAAAAGAATTGAAAGCATTAATTGCGAATTGCGCTGGGCTTTATTTAGAGGTAGTTTCAAATCAGCAAAATATTGTTCCCAATGGTGATGTTACTTTCACGGTTGAAGCTATAAATAGGTCGAACACTCAAATAACTATTAAACGTATTTCATCGCCTCTGGTTATTTTTCCAGCTTCACTTAAAGAATATACTTTAAAAATGAATGAAAAGTATAATTTGGAAAGTACCGTAGGCACTTTTTCAGGTAAAGATTATAGTAGTCCTTATTGGTTAAACGAAA
>MDSX01035315.1_pt1 | contig 10027 bp, 5 predicted proteins | sample 811141 | NCBI WGS metagenome assembly MDSX01 (sample SAMN05326642, study PRJNA326480) | marine metagenome | isolation source: seawater | place: Atlantic Ocean: South East | collected 2010
CTGCTGGGCGTTTGAAAAAAACCAAGATAGTTTATTACCTGACCCCGAATCCCCCCCAATTGAATGTCCTAAAATTCCTGAGTTCTCCAACACCAACAATCCATTTATAAATTTTTCAAAGCCTACACACCTATATTCCGAATTCAAACACATTGCCGACACTAATTTACTAAAGGTTTCAACAGGCAAAATAGTTCCTAATGCAGGTAATTTATTCACTCACTTAATAATTGGCTATAACAACTGTTTGACCGAGGTAATTCACCCTACTTTTGTGGACACTACTATTGCCATAAATGGTTATGTGAGAAATGATTCAATTGAATTGTTTTCTGACTCCACCATTCAAATTGGACTCTATCAAGCGTCATTAAATTATGACTCTATTCCTTACAGCTATGTATACAATAACTCTGAGACAGATACCCTTATAAAAATACATGTTAAAGACACAAGTTATCATGAATTTAAAGAGGGTAATACTTATAAGATTAAAACAAAAGTATTAAACCAGGAGTCAGGATGTTCGAATCAAATTACGGATATATTTCCGGTAGATTCAGTTCGAATAAATTTTAATGTCATAGACCAAAAATGTTTGAATGAAAACCCAGTTCTTTTTGCAGATTATTCATATGCTAAATTCGGTAATTTATACAGCAGAAAATGGTTAGTAAACGATAACATTGTTCAAAGTGGAAAAAGCACAAATCCAGTTGACTCATTTTATTATTCATTCCCAGACACTGGATTATTTAACGTTCGTCTTGAAATAATGTATTCAATACGATACAAAAAGTACGGTGAATGGAAAACCGGTTATTATACAAAGAGCCTCAACAAAAAAATAAAGATTCAAGGACTGAAAGCAATTGCTTATACTGATTCACTTCAAATTTGTAGTGGAGATGAACTACAATTTACTAATGCATCTAAATCCACTACTCAAATTAAAGAATACAAATGGATATTTGGAGACAATAACGACAGCAGCAGCCTTGAAAACCCAATTCATAATTATATCTCTTCAGGAAGTTATTCTCCAATTTTAGTAGCAACAGATACGTTTGGATGTATCGATTCATTTTTTCTAAATGAAATTGAAGTTTTTAAACCTATTGTTAAATTTGAAGTTTCGGATTCGTTAATTTGTATAGGAGATATTCTAGCTATCGAAAACAAATCGATAGGAAATTCTCTTTCATTTACTTGGAGTATAGACTCCATAACTCAATACAGTAGATCAATCAATCAACAATTTAACTCTGCAGGTTTTTATGATGTGAAACTTCACGCGATCGACACACTCAACTGCGCAGATTCACTAATAAAGTTCAATCATATTGAAGTATCAGAAATTCCTAAGGCAAAATTCGTTACAGACATATTAAGTAAAGAATGTCCACCTCTCGTTTCAACTTTCTTAGATACGACAAAAAACTCCATAAAGGAATGGCTTTGGGACTTTGGAGATGGAAACACAAGAACGGATAAAAACCCAACACACATTTTTACAAAATCTGGCACTTTTGATATTAGTCTAGTCGTAACTAATTATGCAAATTGTATGGATACTATCCTAAAAACTAAACATATTGAAGTAGGAGGTCCAAGCGGTCATATTAGTTTCGATAAAGATACCTTATGTATACCTGAATCTACTACCTTGAATTTAAACCTTAATAAAACAAAATATTACATTATAGGGTTTGGAGACGAAAATACAATAAGCTATAATTTCGAAGATAATTCAGACTCTATTGTGTACACCTACGAAAAGGGTGGGATTTATAATCCCACAATAGAGCTAATAGACTCCTTAGGATGTATTTATAAGTTCACAGATCTTCCAAAGATATATGGAGACAGTATTGACGCAAAATTTCAATTGAATTCTTCCGTAATTTGTGATTTAAAAAACATTCAATTTCAAAATACTTCAAATTCAACTTTCGAGTCAAAATACTACTGGTCATTCGGTAATAATGACTCATCAATAGCCAAATCTCCCCTTTATAACTATACAAAAGACAGTACATACGAAATAACACTTAAGCAAACTAGTCCACTTGGTTGTGTCGATTCAGTAAAAAACAAAATTACAGTCTTTAAAGCTCCCTCTCCTTTCGTATCTATTCAAAATGAGAACTATTGCATTCCTTCTGAGACAACTTTGGAACTCACCTTTGAGAAAAACGAATTTAAAGCAGATCGTATATCTTACAGTATAAATGAAAATGTTCCTAAAGAAGGAAATTATATTACCAATATATTTACAACAGAAGGTAATCAGAAAATAAAGTATACTATTGAATATGGAAATGGAAATTGTATTTTAGATACTAATATTCAACTTTTATTCTATAAATGGCCAAAAGCAAATTTTGAATATTCTCCATCAAACACTTCCTTAGAAGAACCTATAGTTTTCTTCAACGATAAATCTAAGAATACTACCCAATGGAATTGGGATTTTGGTGATTTAGAATCAAGTCAAACACAACATCCTACGCACAATTATGAGTTAGAAAACATCTATACCGTTCAACTAACCGCCTCTAACTCTGGGAAATGCTTTGACTCTATTACAAAAGAAATATCAATTTCTCCTTATGATTTTGTTAAACTTCCAAGTGGATTTTCTCCAAACCAGGATGGCAGGAATGAAACCTTCCGAATCCTTAGCGCAGGAGATATTGAACTCATTGAATTTAAAATTTTTAATCGATGGGGTAACTTAGTTTTTAAAACTTCTAATATAGAAGAGGCATGGGATGGAAAAAGACGAGGCGAATATCAAAATGCAGGAACTTACATATACTATATAAAGGGTCGAAAAAGATCTGGTGAAATAACCGAAATAAAAGGAAATCTGACTCTTTTAAGATGATTAAACTAAAAGGGACTATATTATTTATACTGATTAGCTTTTATAATTTTGCTCAAGACATTCATTTCTCGCAGTTCAATGATCTTCCATTAGCTCTTAATCCCTCATTAGCTGGAAATATGGATGGAACAATTCGAACAGGGGCGCTATATAGAAACCAATGGAATAGTGTGAGTGTTCCTTTTGAAAGTATTGCCGTTTATGCTGATTTTAAAGCCGGATTACCATTTTTAAAAACACAAAATATTGGCCTAGGAATTCAACTATTAAATGACCAATCAGGAGATGCAGGACTAAACGAAAACATATTCAATCTATCTGGAAGTTATCACTATTTTTTAACGGCAAATAGAAATCAATTAGTTACAGCGGGTTTTTCAATTGGTGGCTTTCAAAAAAATATTGATTTGAATAAATTGAATTTTGAAAATCAATTTCAATTTGAAACCGCAAATTTCGGTTCTATTTCAAGCAACGAAATTCTTGAAAACAATTTCCTTCTCAACTTTGACATGAGCATAGGCGCCTCATGGGCGTATTACAATCAACAGGGAAGTCAAGTGCTCGTTGGCGCTAGTATATCCCATTTAAATAAACCCAACTCTAGTTTTTACGATTACGAGGCCCCTTTAGCTCGAAAATATAATATTCATGCATCAGGTATATATTCAATCAATAAAAAAGTTGATTTAGATCCTTCATTTGTGGTTTCTGCACAAAATAAAAACATAAATACAGTTATTGGAACAGATATAATCTATTATTTAGGAAGAAAAACCATAGAAAAAATTGATTTAAAAATTGGGTTATATGCTCGATTAGGAGACGCCCTAACTTACACTATTGGAATGAATCATGATAACTGGAGTATAGATTTAGGATATGACATAAATATATCGGGCCTTAAACAGGCTAGTCAATCAAGAGGAGCTTTTGAAATTTCAATAGGCTATGTTAATAGAATGTTTAAAGGTGCCAAAAACCTAAAATATATAATCCCTGGTGACCGTTTATTATGATAAAAAAGTACTCGATATTAATTGTTTTTTGTTTTTTGCACTTTTTAAGTTTAGCTCAATACAAGACTACTAAACTTAAAATGGCGGAAGGCTTACTGCTAGAAAGTAAAATATTTGCCGCATTAAAAATATACGAAGATATTGCCAAAGGTCAGGGCGACCATAAAGAAGTATACCTTAAAATAGCTGAATTAAATGAGCAATTATTAAATTATTCGGAAGCCTCAAAATGGTACTATGAATTGTTCGAAATTCAAAAAGGAATGTTTCCTAAATCAGAATTTAAATTTGCTGAAATGCAGATGCTACTCGGAAAATACGAACTTGCAATAGAACATTTTTTAAGTTTCAGTAAAACCTACAAAGGAAATGACAAAGCGCTCTATAAAAAACGCTGTAAGACCTTCATAAACAGTTGTGAAAAATCTTTAAACTCAATACCTAATCCTGAAATTTCAATAAAACAAATCCCAAATTTTATTAACTCTGCCTATACTGATTTAGCTCCCTTTACTTTTCAAAACAAACTCTATTACTCCTCCATAGCAACTGATTCAGCAATAACTTACACAAACTATTTAGACTCTGCTCCAACTTTTCAAATTTACAGGTCTGAACAAATAAAAGATGAACAATTTGATACAGCAGAGCTATTTATTCCTAAAATAATTAACAAACCTTATCACCATACCTCAAACGGCACTTTTAGTTCAAGTGGTAAAAAGTTTTTTTTTACGAGATGTAAAAAAAATTCCAAAGGGCATACTATTTGTAAAATATATTGTTCGGAAAAAAAAGATTCTACATGGAGAAAGGCTATTCCATTAGGCCCAGAAATAAACGATCGAAACAATAATTTTTCGAGTACTCACCCTATAATTATGAGTTACACAAAAAGAGGCCAAAAAAAAGAGAGAATAGATAAACTTGTTTTTGCAACCACAATGCCCGGAGGTTTTGGAGGATATGATATATGGATGGCTTCTATTAATGAGAATTTAGAAACAAAAAAACCTGAAAATCTAGGGAGGAAAGTAAACTCTACAGGTAATGAATTAACGCCCTTTTATTCAAAAAGAGAAAAAACCCTTTACTTCTCATCAAATGGTCATGGAGGATTTGGTGGACTAGACATCTTTAAAACAGAAATAAAAAACGGAAGAACAAAAAATATTACAGCTCTAGACAACCCAATTAATACATCTTGGGATGATTGGTATTATACAAAAATGAATAAAGAAAACGCATTTCTTGTTTCCAACAGAGAAGGAGCAAAAGTATATCACAAAGGAACTCGATTGGATGATATTTTTCTTGTGAAAAAAGAAACAAAAAAATATTTAATACTTAATGCTTACGAAAAGAAAGAAATAAAAAAAAATATACAAAACGTGATTTTTAAGGTACAAATCATGAGTGAACTTAAATCACCTATTCATCAATTTGAAATGGGTAAACCCTTTCAAATTATTCCCGAAAAAACCTACGAAATAATAGCTCAAAAAAATGGATACTTTAATCAAAGTATTTTATTTTCAACTTCTTATGAAATCCAAAAAGACACTTTACAGGAGGAAATATTATTACAAAAAATTGACACTATTAATGATATTATACTGGATAACATTTATTTCGACTTGAATACATATACCCTAAAACCAGAATCAAAACGCGCTCTAAATAAACTATACAAACTATTACTCATAAACCCATCATTAAGAATTGAAATCGGAGCACACACGGACACAAAAGGATCTAACGAATATAACATGGAACTTTCACTAAAACGAGCAGAAACGGTTGTTAATTATCTAATTAATAAAGGTATCGGCAGAAATGTGTTAACAGCAAAAGGATACGGAAAAACTAGGCCAATAGCTAAACATAACCAATCATCTAAAAACAGAAGAATCGTTTTTAAAGTGAAAAATGAAAATAATATTAGTGATTAAAACATGATACTTTTAACATGAAAAATAATTTACTTCTCATACTATTATTCCACTTTTTACCAATTTTTAGTAACTGGCAAGAAATCAATACGCCAACAAGTGAAGATTTAAATACAATTGAAATTATTGACAACAATGCATTTTGCGGTGGTAAAAACGGGGTACTTTTAAAAAGTATTGATCAAGGTGAAACATGGACTGAAATAACTACTGAATTGACGGGAAATATAACATCAATCCTTTTTATAAATTCTAATATTGGTTTTCTCACAACAAGTGATGGTAAAATTTTTCAAACACTTAATAAGGGATTAGACTGGGCCGAAAAGTTTACAGATACACTTGGGATAAATGGAATAGACTTTAAAAATACGTTAACAGGTATTGCAGTAGGTGATAATGGAAATATATTTAAAACATTGGATGGTGGAGATAACTGGATTAATTTAGGTAGCCAATCCATATATAGATTAAATGATATTGCTTTTCTTAATGACAGTTTAGTTATAGCTGTAGGCCCTGCTGGATCATATATTTTCAGTACAGATGCAGGAGAGAACTGGTCACAAAAAAACATAAATTCAGGTGAGACATTTTTCGCTGTAGAAAAAAGGAATAGTTCCAAAGCCTCAATTATTGGGACAGGCGGAGCGTATTGTGAATTTGATGAAACGAATCTATCAATAGGAGAAATTTCAAAAATTGATTTAGAAGGAGACTGGCTTAAAGACATTCATATAATTCTAAAAGAGGACGGCTCTTCAAAAGGAATTATTGTAGGCTATAATAGCTCTTTATATATAGAAAATGAGGATTGGAAGATACATGATATTGATTCTATAAACAATTTAAATAGTGTAGATTTTTACAATGACACAATTGGAATTGCATGTGGATTAAACGGTAAAATATATAAAACAAGATCTGGAGGAGTTCCAGCTTCAACAAATAAACCTACTCAAATCACATTAAACATATTTCCTAACCCTGCTGAAAATACATTATTTTTTCAAGGAATTGAAAACTATAAAACAATCAATATTTACAATACTTTTGGGCAATTAATTCTAGTCCATGAAGTAATTAATAATCAAATTGATATTTCTGGATTCACAAAAGGAAATTATTACATTACCCTGCAATCCTCAAATGAAATTGTTTCAGGGAGATTTACTAAAAGGTAATATAGTATTTATTGACTAAACATATAACTTAGCAAGCAATTAGTTATTTTAACTTAGATTAGTTTTGTTAACTATAAACACTTCTTAATTAACTTAAGCACATCTTTAAACTAACAATACAAAATGTTTAAAATAGCTTTTCACCCAATATATGTGCATCCTGTTCCCGATAACCATAGATTTCCGATGGAAAAATATGAATTACTCCCTTTGCAATTATTACACGAAGGCATCGCCGACGAATGCAACTTCTTTGAACCTAGTATGGATCCTATTTATGATTATAGTATCCATGATGAAAACTACTTAGAAAAGCTATTTACTGGGAAACTAACAAAAAAAGAAGAAAGAGCATCTGGTTTTAAACAAGAAAAAAGATTAGTATCTCGAGAAATATGTATAACAAATGGAACAATAGAGGCTTCTGTAGCGGCTATAAAATATGGCATCTCATTTAACATTGCTGGAGGAACTCATCATGCTTTTTCCAATAAACCTGAAGGATTTTGTCTTTTAAACGATCAAGCAATTGCATCAATGCATTTATTAAAAAATAAATTGGCCTCTAAGATTTTAATTGTAGACCTCGACGTCCATCAAGGCAATGGAACCGCAGAAATACTTTCAAAAGAACCTAGAGTATTTACATTTAGTATGCATGGCGAAAAAAATTATCCTTCAAACAAACCTTCTTCTGATTTAGATATTGGAATACCCGATTTAACAAATGACGATAAATACTTATCTCTTTTAAAAAAACATTTAAATGAAATTTTTGAAAGTTTTCAGCCTGATTTTGTTTTTTATCAATCAGGGGTGGAAGTTTTGACATCTGATAAACTAGGAAGGCTATCCTTAACACTAAATGGATGTATGCAACGAGATGAGTTGGTTTACAGGATATGTAAAACAAATTCTGTCCCAGTAACAACAACGATGGGAGGGGGATATTCAGAAAACATAAAAATTATATTGGATGCTCACTGTAATACATTCAAAACTGGAATATCCAACTATCTGTGAAAAGAAAAACACTTCACATTACTAAATCAACTTACAAACCAAATATTTATTTTAAAAAAATTAAAATAATCGTTAAAAAAAATTTGCATACAAGTATAAATAAAATTAATTTTGCAAAAAAAAGACTTAAAATGAAAAAAATAATCATACTATTATCCGCCATTACAATACTTGCTGGTTGTAAAAAAGAAACAGGTTGTACAGACCCAACTGCTCGTAATTTTAATTCATCTGCCGAAGTCGATGATGGAACATGCGTGGGAAGTGCTTATTCAGGTAGCAATTTACTCATGAGCACAAGTGTTAGTTCACAAGTAGGAGGATCAGGATCTAACACTCAAAGTTCCGGTCCAAAAGAATATAAATTTAAAGCACTACCAGCTCCTCCAATTAATCATATTTATGCCATTCATTTTCACGATGAAAATACAGGTTGGGTAGCAGGATCTTATGGTAAGCTTTTAAAAACTACAAATGGAGGAACATCATGGACAGAATATTCTACTCCATTATCATATAGAATTGAAGAAGTTTGTTTTGTGGATGAGGATTACGGTTGGATTTCATCTTACGATGGAATAGCTAAAACAACTGATGGTGGTAAAACATGGACTAAACAATATACTCCCGAAGAAGATTACGAAACATCAGGAGTAACTTTTGTTAATAGGGAAAAAGGATGGATCTGTGGAGATAATGGACTATTAATGGAAACAAACGATGGTGGAGATACATGGAATTCTCAATCCATAGATACCGATGGTAACTTCTATGATGTTTTCTTTTTAAACGAGAATGATGGATGGGCTGTAGGTGCAGGTAGGTCTCCTATGGAATATTCTACAAGTGATGGTGGTAAAACATGGGAATATAATTATATTGGACCGTGCCCAAAAAATTGTGTTTATTTTTCTGATAAAGACAATGGATGGATAGCTGGTAAAAGGAATTACAAGTACAACGGATCAAGTTTTAACTCCATATTAGGTGATGTAGAGCCATGGTTAAATGGAATTCACTTTGCAAACAACAAAGTTGGATGTATGGTTGGTGATGATGGATACATCATTTTTACAGAGAATAGTGGTGAAGACTGGAAAAAAATAGAAGTTGAAACAACAAACGATCTTGAATCATGCTTTTTTGCAAGTGAAAATACGGGATTCATCGTTGGAAGAGAAGGTACAATTATTAAAATCACCCTAGAATAAACAAATTCACTTACCTCTTTAAATAAAAAAAGCCAGCATTACTGCTGGTTTTTTTTATTTAAAGAGGATAGTAAAAATCTTACGCAACAAGGAATCAAAAATAATAAATCTACCTTTTTAAAAATAAATCAACCCTCAAATTATTCAACCTTCTTGAAATCAAAAACTTACACATCAACTTGATGAGCAACAGTAAAGCACAATGATCACAATAACATCGAGTTAAATCAAATTGCAAAAGTATAATAAAGCAAATAGAACAAAATATAAGAAAAGAACCGCTTGAATCCAGTTTTTAGTAGCCTCTAAGATTCTTTTGAAAGAAATTTTAAAAGTTGCAGTTACTGCATTAATGTAACTGTACCAACAAGTTCATAATCCTCTCCTGTAAAAGGGTCAACAACAATCAAACGCCAAACATAAACATCCTCTTGAGCAATTTCACCACTCGATGGAGATAACTCTCTAACTCTCCCGTCCCATCCTTGATAAGGAATTTTACTCATCCAAATTAAAGTTCCCCATCTATTGAATATTCTAAAATCATAACTACCTCCAAACTCTAGGTTTCTTCCCGCAGGAAAAAATTCATCATTTAATCCATCACCATTGGGCGTAAATGCATTGGGAAGGTAAACAGAAAATTTATCAAGTATTGTAACGGGTTTTATTATCGAATCCGAACAACCATTGATATTCGTTACTTTCAATTTAACATTAACAATATCTCCGCTTGGAGAATCAAAAA
>MDSX01073503.1_pt1 | contig 10022 bp, 16 predicted proteins | sample 811141 | NCBI WGS metagenome assembly MDSX01 (sample SAMN05326642, study PRJNA326480) | marine metagenome | isolation source: seawater | place: Atlantic Ocean: South East | collected 2010
ATTTCCAAAAAATTAAGAAAGAATGGGGTTTTAATATTAATCTAAAAACAGACTCTTATGAAGATAATAAATCATATCAAGGAGGTCTTACTAATTCACAGCTAGAAAATAGAAACTTTTATCAAAAATTAGCCAGTATGTTTGAAAATACAGACATCGAGGTTTATTCTAGTGAAAGCGAAGCCACTAATGGATATTACCGTGTAAAGTTAAAAGGAGATTGGACTGGTTTTTATCTAAGAAGGTATGCTCAAGGTAATAGCCCTCTAAGTATTGTAGCACAGAATTCTGAATATACTTCTAAACATAAACACGAAGTTTATGAAATGATTAAACATTCTTCAGAGGATGTTAAACAAATGATGAGGGATTGTGGAAATATAGAATTAGCATTTAAAGATGCTAAAGACCCACAACTTGTATCTAAATTAAGTTCAGTGGAAGATGCTAAAAGGTTAATTGAGACGTTTAATCTTTGTGTTATGACACACATCGACTCAAAATAAGTGCCTCTAGATTTTTTTATGTCAGATATTTTTCGTATATTAGTACTGTAATTGTAGCTGAGGGTTTGATCTTCCTCTCGAACATTAAGGGCCTGATGGCAACGCGACCACCCTTAATGACACTTACATCGGACAGACGCCAGGTGAAAAAGTAAATTTATGGCAATGTGGGAACTCAGTTTACTGAGGAAACAGAAATAGAGCCTGGTACCTACGCAACTTAAGAACGTGGGAATTGGTTAATTGGGGGTTCGACTCCCCCTCTGTTCGCAAAAAACAATTATTAACTAACCCATATAACTAATATGACAAAACTACAAACTCTAAAATGCGTTGAGGTAACTTCTCAAACACAAGCAGACAATGGAACTCAATGTTTCCATGACCCTATTACAAATACAGATTATCTTTCTTATGAAAATGGTTATGTACGTAGAGCCTACACTAGATCGCATGTAACTTCTAAAGGTTACAAATATAAGAACAGATCAATCTATCAATTAAATCCTACTAAACTAACTCCACGTTTTAGTTCATGGGATGGTAGTAGATATTATGATAAAGTAAGACTAATGGTAATGGATCCAGCAGAGAGATTAGAAATCCTAGCTAAAGCTGTTGTTAATTATCGTCAAACTTTAAAGAAACAAAAGCCAGTTACTCAGTATAACTACTAATTAATTTTAGTAACTATGCAAGTAAATATTTGGGTATTAAAAGACTGGTTAAATCAGGTCTACAAAATCACAGAATCATCAATAGCTGATGAAGACATATTTGATAATGCAGTAGAATATACTGATATTCCGATGATAGGTGGTCAAATACAAGTCACAATTGAGTTCAATAAATATATCAACCTAATCGACAGAGGACTTCTAGTCGTATGGTCGGAGGCAGAAACATTAACAGAATAATATGATACCACAAGAAGGAAAAGTACTAGTAGATTTTTGGGCACAATGGTGTGGCCCTTGTAAAATGATGATGCCTGTACTGGAAAAGTACAGTGCAGAAGAAGACGCAGTAACTGTAGTAAAAATTAATGTAGATGAACAGGCTGATATTGCTTCAGAATATGGCATTAGATCTATTCCTACATTTATACTATTTGAAGACGGAGAAGTTGTTAAAAAACAAACGGGCGCAATGTCCATACAACAATTAAAGGAATTCACAAATAACTAATATATGAAATGGTTTACAAGTACTTTTAGCTTTTGGTCTGAATTAGTATCAGAAATAAGAATCTGGTGGATATTCAGAAAAGCAGCTAAAGAAAATACTCAAAAACTTAACGATGGCGATCTAAGAGTAGATTGGTTAGGTAGAATATATGGTGTAGTTAATATGCCAGAAGAAGTAGTTACAGCAGCTCCACAAGTTCAACAAGCCTATGTATTACAACAAATCAATAAATGGGGCCCTCTCACACTTGAAATGGGACTCGCAGACATAATTTATCCAGAAATAAATAGAATACCAAACACGAACGCATACCTAGTTGTAATGTGGCCTCAGTATGATGCATTAGGTTTTTGGTATATTCTAGGTAATATATTCAAATCAGCAATAGTTGGTTTTGGTTTATATTTACTAGCTAGAGTAATTTGGGTTAATTTTCACCATGTAACAGAACTTTTTAATAAGTTACTTGGTTTAGCAGGTATGTAATGGCAGAAATAAAGAGAGTACAAGAAAACGGACTTCGTTTTTATCAAGTAACCGAGGGAGAAGAGATAATCGCAAAACTACCATCGGTTACTACTATTTTAGGGCAAACCAAAGATATGTCTGGTTTAGCCAAATGGCGCAAGAGAGTTGGCGAAGCAGAAGCTGATAGAATCTCAAATCTCAGTATGAGTAGAGGTACTATTATGCACAGACTAATAGAACTATATAAAACCAAGACTGATACTACAGCTACCGCACAAGATAGATTAGTACAACTTAAAGAGGTTGCTAAAACTGATGATGAGGTCAATGAATTTGCTGAACATGAGAATGCAGATCTATATTTAGAAGAGGCTTGGAAGATGTTCTACAAATTCTGGTTTAACTCAGCAGACTATTTTGATACAATAAAAAAGGTAATAGAGGCAGAAACATTCTTATGGACTACCAAAGCAGGTGGTTGGGCAGGAACTGTGGATAATGTCTCAGAAGTAGTTGATGGTACTATCAAGATTATTGACTATAAGAATAGTAGAAAACCTAAACGAGAAGAATGGGTTATAGATTACTATCTACAAGCATCCGCTTATTTTATAGCTTATTGGGATATGTCAGGTAAAAAAGCCGATGGGGCAGAGATCTGGATAGCTAATGAAGTAGACAATTTACCGCAAAAATTCACACTTACACAGTCCGATTTACAGTTCTACGCAAAGGAGTTTATTAAGCGTAGACAGATGTTTCTAGAAAAGCATAATATATAAAGCATAAGTATAATAGTAAACTATGTCAAAGAAAGAGACTAAGATCTATAAAAATGTTTGGAAGCCAGGCACTGAAGATGCTGCAAAAAAGTTTGGTTTTATTAGACCAGAGGATATAATACGTAAAAACGTACAAAAGAAACCTACGTCTAAAATAGATCAAATTTTAACTGGTTGGGGTAATTATGTGAAATCACATTTCGTAGAATTATCACCAGAACTAAAGGCAGAAAGCCAAAAAAGATTAGAGATTTGCGATCCATGTAATATGAGGGATCGTGGTACATGTTCAACCGGTAGACAGGGTGCACATGTAGTTACAGGTAAACTGATGAAGGGCTGTGGTTGTAGATTAGCTGCAAAGGCACTTTCACCAGGATCTGTATGTCCTCTAGGTAAATGGTAAACAAAAAATTAAACTATGTTTAAAAATTTAAGAAAAGGGTTTTTCCCATCGTTAATAGCATTTTCTGCACTATCAGTTTCTGCTTCTGCTGCTTTCTATTCAGTTAGTGGTTTAAGTAAACTATTTGCAGGTGCCTCTTTTGAGGTTATCATTATGGCAGGTTCATTAGAAGTAGCCAAATTGGTAATTGCATCCCTATTATATCAATACTGGGACACAATCAATAAATGGTTACGAGCATACTTGTCTATGGCAACCATAATCCTAGTACTAATTACATCAATGGGTATTTATGGCTTCTTATCAGCTGCATACCAAGAGACCTATTCAAAACTATTAATTCAAGAAAATGAAATTGAATTCATTGAGAATAAGGCACAGTTCTATGAAGCAGATCTTTTAAGATATGACACAGAACTTGCAAGAATCAGTGAGAATATTAATATCTTATCAAATGCAAAGGCATCTGGTATACAAGTTAGAGATACAACATCTTCTACTGGATTCAGACAGACCATTTCTACTACAGAGCTAAGAATGGCACAAAAACGTATTGAAACAGAAGAGGTCAATCGTAAAGAGGTTCAGGTAAAAAGACAAGTTGCAGCAGATAGTCTACAAACTTTTAGATTACAAATTTTAGATCTACAAAATACTTCTGAAACTGCAGGTGAATTAGGACCACTACAATATCTATCTGGCCTAACAGGTACGCCAATGGATAAGATTATTAACTGGCTTCTATTAGTTATTATCTTTGTATTCGATCCACTAGCAATCTCATTAGTAGTTGCAGCCAATTTCGCATTTGCACAGGCATTTCCAAAGAGAGAAGATGAAGAAACTTTACATACAGATTCTATTTGGACAGATATTGAAGATAGAATTAGTGAAGATGATGAAGAAGATCATTATGATGCGTATGTTGATAGACAGGCTCCAGAGGAAGAGGAATGGGATGAAGAACATGCGTTAGATCAAGTACTTAATAACATGGTTGAAGACCTAGATGAAGATGATTTCTTAGATAACACTCCACCTAGATCTACTAAACCTACAATGGATATTAGTATAAACCATGAAGATGCTGAGAAATGGAATCAATTAGCAGATGAACTTGCAAAGGGTACTGTTGAAATGCAAGAAGATGAAGAAAATGAGAATGCATGGTTAGATGATCCAGATGTTCAAGCGTTTTTAGAAAATGAAGATAAACCTGGACCATGGCCAGAAGAATATGATAAATCCCATTTAGTTGCAGGTATGACTAATGACTTAGAGGGTAGCTTTATGGAATTTCAAAATCAAATGGATGCAGCTGACGCAGAACTAGAAGCAGCCGCAGAAGAATTACAAGAGTTAGAAGAAGATGTAGCAAGAGAGATTGAAGTTATTGACCCAAAAGAAGTATCTAGTAAATGGGAAGTAGAAGATACATCTGGTAATGTAACTGTACATGAAGAATCTGATAGTGAATTTCCTAATGAGAATAATCCAACATCAGTAGCAGCAACTGTAGCAGAGATACAAAATAGATTTGGTACATATCCATCAACGGTAGAAAAGCTAGAAACACCACATTTACCTAAAACAGAAACTACAACAGCTGCGCCAGTAGTTAAAAAAGTAGTAAAGAAAACAGATACTCCAGTAGAAACTACAACTAAAGCTCCAATAAATGAAGATGATTTATTTGATGAAGCAATGAGGAAAAAGGCAGAACAAGATAAATTAGAATTCTTAAGAAAAAAAGATGAAGATAGTAAGAAATAAAATAAGATTGGACAAGCGCTATATTACAGAGCCATTAGATACTGAATCTTTAGGTAAGGTTATATCTTCTAATAATCCTGGAATTGTTCACAGGATTTATCTTATTAAAAATGGCGTAACTAAGAGACAAGTATTCTTAGAAGTAGACGACGATGATAACTATATAGTTAATGCTAATGTTAGTATTAATTATGCCTATGCCGGAGCAGCAAAGAAGCAGGCAGAAGTAATTGGCTTTATGAGAGGACTCGTCAGAAAAAAACCAGAATTTATAGTTAACTTTACGGTTAGTCGAAAAAGTAATATGGAAGAGATATTTAACTTTAAACATATTACTACTAATGTTGAAGAACTAGTTGAGATAATGAATAAATTAGAAATAAAAACATACGAATTATGCAAAGTAAATACGTACTAAAAAAAGGACACCAAGGAGATCTAGTCGAAGCAGTGCAAGAGGCATTAGGTTTAAGAGGAGATGGTGTTTTCGGACCTAAAACTGAACAAGCAGTTAAATCATTTCAAATTGACAATAAATTAGTAGGAGACGGTGTTGTAGGCCCAATGACATGGAGAAAGTTAGATCTTAATCCACATGAATTAGAAGCAGATACAGATATTACTACTGGTGCAACATGGATTGAACAACATCCATTACCAGAAGGAGAATATGTAAAACAAGAAACTGCAAAGAGATGGATATTTATTCACCATACAGCTGGTAGACATAATCCATATAAAGTTATTGACCAATGGGGTAGAGACCAAAGAGGTAGAATTGGAACTCACTATGTAATTGGTGGACAACCAGCTTCTGGCTCAGGAGATGACAAATACGATGGTAGAATTCTACAGGCATTTAAAGATGAATACTGGGGTTATCATTTAGGTAAAACTAAATCCGCTGCAATGCACAGACAATCTATATCAATAGAAGTTTGTTCTGCTGGTAGATTAGATAAGGTTGGTGATAAATTTTATACTTGGTATAAATCAGAAGTAGATCCATCACAAGTTTGTACTCTAAATGTACCATATAAAGGTAGACAATATTACCACAAGTATTCTGATAAACAAATTGAGTCACTAAAAGCTCTACTGATTTTATTATCAGAGAAACATGGTATCGATCTTCAAGTTGGTGTAATTGGTGAGATGAAAAGATTAGCTCAGCTAGCAAATTTACCAAAATCACACGGAGTTGTAAGACCAGGACCAAAACCACTTGCAACAGCTTGGGACTTCTCAGATGAGGCTTGTTCTGGTAAAATTGTAGGTCTATTAACTCATGGTCAAGTTAGAAGAGATAAAGATGATATGCATCCACAACAGAATCTTATAGATATGTTAATGTCTATATAATGAAACATCTGTGGACACCATTGTATAATTAATAGTAAAGATAGGTTAAAATTAAAAAATATGCACATAGTAATAACTGGAGGAGCGGGTTTCATAGGGCATCATGCCACTTGGCGCGCCCTCGAACGAGGCTGGAAAGTTTCAGTCTTAGATAACTTTTCAACCGGAAAGCTAGAAAATCTATTATTGCCCAGCGGCAATATACCAGGAGGACTAACCGTTTATGAATGTGATATTGCAGAAGGACCACTGCCAGATATTCCAAATGTAGATTATCTTTTACATTTAGCAGCACCAGTTTCAGTTGAAGAATCATTAAATAATCCAGACAAATATTGGAAAGGGATATGTCATGCTTCACAAAGAATGTTAACATGGGCAAATGAAAGAAGTTGTCAATCAGTAGTTGCGGCAAGTACTGCAGCTATTTATGGTGACACTGAAGATATTCCAATGAAAGAAACTAATACGCCAGATCCACTATCTCCGTATGCTGAGTATAAATTAGAGATGGAAGAAATGTTAGATGGTTATCATAGTTCTACAATGCAATGCGCAGCACTTAGATTCTTTAATGTATTCGGTGAAGGACAGCCAAATGACGTAGGTTATGTCTCAGCAATTCCTATTTTCAAAAAGCAATACGAATCTTACAAACCAATCACAGTAACAGGTGATGGACTTCAAACTAGAGATTTTGTCTATGTAGAAGATGTCGTTGAGGCATGTTTTACAGCACTTGTAAGACCAAATGGTGGATTTGAAGCAATGCCAATATTTAATGTTGGTACTGGTGAAGAAGTAAGAGTTCTAGATATAGCAGAAGCATTTGGTGGTGAGATAATCCATATCGATCCTAGAGAAGAGCAGAGAAGAGCTTTAGCAGATATATCATTAATAACACAAGTACTAGACTGGAGACCCCAGACAAAAGTACTACAATGGATTAAAGAAGACAAAAATGCCTAGAGCAGTTAGAATGACCGTGTGCTCTGGTTGCATAGGAGATTTCCCTCATAAGGAAATGTATTTAGTTTCTAGATATATGGATAGGGGTAACCCAGACCCTACAAACATGTACTCAACCATGTATTGTGCTAAATGTATCAAGAAAGACAAAGAGCATTACGTAGATATTATAGAAAAACCTAAACCCCCAAAGAAACGCAAAACAACTAAAAAGAAAAATGAAAAAAATAGTAAGAAAGATTAGATCATGGTTTGTACCAACTCCAACGGTACCGTTTACATGGAGCGTAGAAGATTTTGAAGCAGCTAAAAAATACGCTAAGACACAACCACACCCTGAAAATAATAAACAATCATTGTGGGAATATGCTCAACGATCTTCATTTGATGATTCTTCTTATATCTTAGCAAGAATTAACGAACACTTAGATTTAAAATGAAAAACATACTTAACCTACTAATATTCCTTGTTGGAATTAATTGCATAAGTGCACAACAATACCCTAGAACAACTATAGAGACTGATATATTTACATCAATCTTTGATGAATCATATCAACAGCCGGTAATGGTTAAGTATACAGTTTTTTGTCTTCCTAGCTCTCCTACTTATGAAAGAGATGGAATTAGTTTTAAAGCCTATCCTGGTTTAAAAGCTTCATCATCTTCTGATTACAAGGCTAATGTATATGATAAAGGTCACATGGCTCCTGCAAATACTTTTGCATGTAAGAAGGATTGGCTAGTACAAACGTTTAGTTATGCTAATTGTGCATTGCAACATCAAGGACTCAATAGAGGAACTTGGGCTGCACTAGAAAGATTTGAAAGAAATCTTGCAGGTGTTTATGATGAGATACAGGTTCATATTGAAATCTTTTTCTCAGATAAATGGACTACTAATTCAGATCCAGCTAGAATTCCATCTAGCTTTGTAAAGACTATTACCTGGAAAGAGGGTGATAAAGAGAAGTCAATTTCTTTTGATTTTCCAAATGAAGACACTACAGGTCGATCATTTTGGGAGTTTCAAATCAAATAGAGATATATAAACTATAGGGGGAGACCTATAACTTAAATAAAGTTCTTGAAAAATGGATAATGTGAATAAATTCTTAACGCTATTTTCAGATTTTGATCTAGTAGTAAAGGAAAAAGAAAAGACGACTCCAAAAAAAGCTCAAGTAATATCTAGAGCTACAGCTAGCTATGCTAAAGCTGATTTAAAGAAGGAGTTAAAAAGATTGACACAGGAGTATAAGAGGGCTCAAAAATCCTACAAACACAATAAAATTTCTAGACAGGAATTATTTGATTTTGAATGGAGACTATTTGAACTTCAAGAAGAAATTAGAAGAATAGAAGAAGACGATTTAATATAATATGCAACTATTTAGTAAATACATTATCGATCAAATTGTTTACGCTAAACAACCAAAGGCTAAACATCAAAAGAGGCTAGAATCAGCAGAGAACTATGACATTTTAAATTGTTCTTTTGTTGATGCTCCGGTGATGCTACCACCTGCAAATTCATCAGCAGATACGATGGTAGAGTTAGAAACTATTGCTAATGCAAATTTACTACATAAAAACCCAGCTAAATTAGAGAATAAGTATGATGATGAATTTGATTGGGCATTTAAGGAAATAGTAGAAGAAGCTGGATTAGAATATGATGAAACATATTTTAAACAGTTGATTAAAGAAGCTGCGTCAATTACGATTAGGCTTAAATATAAATTTAATAGACCAAGACCTTTTCAACTAGGTCCAGTTCTAGGTATTGATGTTACTAAATATCAATCTAGTACAGCAAAGACTCCGGCATTTCCATCTGGACATACTACTCAAGCAGTTTTAGTAGCATGTGTTTTAGGTAAGAAATACCCAGAGTTAAAAGAACAACTAATGAAAGCAGCTGATAAGGTTTCACTTTCTAGAGTAGTTGGAGGGCATCATTATCCATCAGATATTAAATATGGTGAGGTATTAGGTAAATGGTTAAGCGGTCAATTAAAGAAATAATATGGAAGAAGTATTATCACAATATATCGGAGAATGGGGATGGCTAACAGTTGTAGCTATCGTCACATTTGCGTTTAAAGATGCTATTACAAACTTCTTTAAAGGTGTGCAATTCCTAATGGGAACAGATTTTGATATAGATGATGTAGTCTATATTAAAGGCACAAAGAAAGCCAGAATTGTCAGACAAGGCATCTGGAGAACTACGTTTTATGTATATGGTCATGGAAGGAAATTCGTAGTACCAAATAGTTCGTTATGGTCTTTACAGATAGAGAAAGATCTACCTAACGGCGAGAACTATAAAGAGTACAAACAAAAAACAGACTAATATATGAAAACACTTAAAACATTATCAGAGGCAATTTGGCCATCAATCGCAATAATAGCTTTTAGCTTATTAACATCATGTGGTGTTAACTGGCATGTATCAACATATAACCATGACCCAATATATGATGATGAAAATTATATAGTGGTTTCAGATGATGTTAAGATAGACACGTTAAATGAATTTCAATTTAGAAATAGACTAAGAAC
>MDSX01100431.1_pt1 | contig 10021 bp, 9 predicted proteins | sample 811141 | NCBI WGS metagenome assembly MDSX01 (sample SAMN05326642, study PRJNA326480) | marine metagenome | isolation source: seawater | place: Atlantic Ocean: South East | collected 2010
TCCGCTTCAGGTGTGGTCTATTGATATTCATTCGTTCTATCGCGACTATGTGAACGCATCACTTGCTGCCCTTGGACGCCCTGGCCGTCCGCTTCCTCGACTCCTTCTCCGCCGGCGCCTCATCCTCCTTCGGCGCCTCCGCCTCCGCCTTTCTCTTCCTACCCTTCTCGCCGTCCGTCGCCTTCTCGCCGTCCGTCGCCTTTTCGCCCTGTTCCGCCTCGAGGCTCGCAATCTCGAGCTGCATCCGTTGAATATCCGCGTCGATTGCGACGTTCTTGGCGCACTGCTCGTACCAAATCTTCTCCAGCCTCGCGAGTTCCTTTCCAGCCTCCTTCTGCTGGACGCTGCGCATGGTGTTGAGTTCCTCGATGGACTTCTTCTTCGCCGCGAGCTCCTTCTCGGTCCTGTGGGTTGGGATAGTGAAGGGCGGTGAAGGGTGAGCGCGTATGGGTTTTTAGGGTTAGGGAGATTTGGCCGTGGGACGGATCGTGGGGCGTACCGCGCGATGGCCGCGTCTAGCGCCGCGTTGTGCGCCCTCCACGCCTGGGGCGCGAACTTTTGCATGAGCTCCAGGTTCTCGATGCGGAGCTTCTGGTGCTCGAGCTGCGCCTTGGCGTTGTCGTTCGCCTTTTCCCACTCGGCCGGATCGTCCCTCTTGGACTTTGGCGGTGGGTCGAGGTTGTACCGCGAGCCGTCGGGCTGCGCGATCTTCTCGCCCGTGCCCTTCTCGACCCTGCGAAACTCCTGCTCCAGCAGCGGGCACTTGGACCAGTCGATCTCCTTCGCGGGCGCAATCTCGGCGAGGTAATCCTTCGGCCGCTTGGTCATCCTTCGCATCTCCTCCTGCACCAGCTGGTCCGAGGTCTCGCGCCAGCCCTCGGGGAGGACGTCCGCGTAGGGCAGCGCGTCGATCAGCGGGTTGTTCCACCGCGTGGACTTTTGCTCCGCGCCGTCCAGCAACATGGGTTGAGCGCTCATGTCGGCCGGTCTCTACACCTCGCGGTCCAGGCGGCGGGGCTGAGAGTGAAGGAGGGGCGAGTGTGATTCGGCTTGAACCGTGTGAGCTGCTCAGACATAGTCTATGAAAAAGTGTGACGCTACGAGGCTGCGCGCTTGGTGAGCCTCAGGAGCAGCCTCTCGCTGTCGTTGTGCCTTCCAGGCCCGCTCCTTCTCTTCCCGCCAATCTCGATGTCCTCGATGGGCGTCGGGTCACCGAACAGACCCGCGCCCTCCGCCGCGGTCCAGAAGTGATTCAACGTACCCCAGCAGCAGTCGCCCCTGTCCTCGAATACCACGTACACCACCGTCCGTCCCGGTTCGCACATCGCCGACACCGTGTCCGCGAGCATCTGCATCTCCTGCTTACCCTGCGAGTAGCATATGTCGCTCCCGATGATCATGTGCGGCGCCCGGCCGTTCGGTAAGGACGCGAGCAAGGGTTTCACGGCGTCCTCCGCGGTGGGCACCGTGGTCTCTTCGTCGTCGATGTCGGACTCGCTCTCGTCGCCGTCCTTTCGTGGCGCGCGTCTCCACGCCGCGCGTCGCCACCACAGTTCCGAGACGTGCGCGTTACCCAGGCTGTTGGCGTCGACGTTCCTTGCCGCCGCCGCGGGGGTCGAGTCGGTGATGGCGACGTGCCGGGCGCCCAAACGCGCGGTTACCATTCCTCCGAGCCCGAGCCCCGCGCCGAGCTCCACCGCCACGGTGTCGGCGGTGACCGCGCCCACCGCCGCCGCCTCCGTCGCGTCACCCGCGGCGCCGTCGTCGAGCTTCGCCTTGTACGCGGTCGTCGCGTCGCAGAGGTGATCGCCGAGGCTGTAGGCGCAAGGCCATATCACCGTGGAGGTGCCCGGCACGAACGCCTTGCTGGTGGAGCCGTCTTGCCTCATGCGCACCGGCGCCTCGTCGCCGCCCAGCGCCCGGTGCGAGAACGCGAGCTCGGCGCTTCGCTGGTCCACGCCATGGATCTTGAACAGCGCCTCGGCCTCCTTGGCCTTGACATCGTCGTCGGCGGACATGAGGAGATAGTCCCGCGCGTACGGGAGTGGCGGCTCTGAAAACAAAACGCCCGATGATGGCCGATCGGCTTGACCTAGACCTGTGACGAGTCTGCTCGCTCCATAGCGTCGGGACACGGGTCATGCCGACGATTGGCGAAGCCCGCGCGCACTGCGCCACCGTACTCGCGGGCCTCGACGATGACACCCTCGACTACGTCGCGGGCGCCGTTTTCGAGGACGAGGACGCCGGGACGGTCCTCCCCGAGGACGATCTGGTGGACTTTTTAGTTCCGATGCTCGACGAGCTCTGCGCCGGGGACGAGGACGCCGCCGAGGACAAGGCTAAACAGCTATACGCCGCGCTCGCATCCGGCGCCGAGGACGTATCGAAGGAAGTCAAACCGACGGAGGTGAAGAGGGCGCCGATATCCCTCGGGAAAGGCCCGACGACGGCGCTCGAGGCGAAGGTGATGCGGGAGCAGGAGGAGCTACGGAGCAAAGTCGCGGCGGTGGAGGTCAAGTACGACCGATCCGTCGGCGAAGACGGCGAGAGCGCCGCCGCCAAGAAGGACGCCGGGCGACTCGCGGCCAAGCAGGCGTACCTCGCCGAAGAGGCCGCCAAGCAGAACGCGGAGCTCGCCGCCGAGCTCGAGGACGCGAGGGTCACCGCCGCTCGCATGCGTCTCTCCGGCGAAGCCTCCGGCTCGAGACTCGCGGCGATCGAACTCGGACCTTTCCAGCTTCCAAACCCCGGCGGGAGCGCGGATCTCATCGAGAACGCATCCGCCATCCTCGTCCCCGGGCACAGGTACGGGTTGATAGGCAGGAACGGCAAGGGTAAGTCGACACTCTTAAAGTTTCTCGCGAGTCGGCGAGTCGGCGGCTTGGACCCGTCGACGTCTGTGCACTACGTCAGTCAGGAGCTGCACCTCACGCCCACGCAGGAGGAGTGGTGGCCGGCGTCGTTAGTCGTCGAGGCGGACGTCGAGCGCCGCCTGTTACTCGCCGAGTCCGCGGACCTGACGGCTAAATCCGAGGCGAAGGACTACGCACCCGACGCCGCGGAACAAAAACGACGATCGGAGGTGGAGGAAGCGCTGATACAGATCGACGCCGAGGGCGCGCCCGGGCGCGCCCACGCGCTCCTCCACAACCTGGGCTTCCCCGAGGCGCTGATGGACCGGCGGATGAAAGCGCTGAGCGGCGGGTGGAGGGTACGCGCCGCGCTCGCCGCCGCGCTCTTCGCGAAGCCAGACGTGCTCCTACTGGACGAACCCACGAACCACCTGTCCATCGCGGCGGTGCTGTGGCTGGCGAGGGAGCTCAGCGTGAGCTCCACGTGGCACACCCGCGTCGTCGTCGTCGTCAGCCACGACATGCACTTCCTCGACGCCGCCACCACGGACTCGCTGCACATCTCCGGCGCCGCCAGGAAACTCACGCCGCACCGCATGTGCTACAGCGCGTGGGCGGCTAAACGCGAGGAGCAGCAGAAGGCGCTCCGGAAACGAGCGCAGCTCCGCGCCGAGAAGAAGTCCAAGCTGGAGGCGTACGCCGGGCACGGGTTCAAGTACGGCGGGAGCTCCTCCCAGATCAACATGATGCAGCGCAAGGCGGGCGAGGCTGCGAAGCTCGACGAGGAAGCGGCGGCGGAGGCGGCGGAGACGGCGGATCTCGCGGAGGACGCCGAGCTCCCGCTGAACCTCGAGGCGGGGGGTAAACTCCGCGGGCCGATCGCGCGGCTCGAGGGCGTCGGGTTCCGGTACCCCGGCATGGCGTCTGACCTGTTCGCGAACGGGGACATGGGTTTAGACAGCGACTCGCGCGTGTGCCTGTTGGGGGAGAACGGCGACGGGAAGACCACGCTGGTGAAGGTGATGCTCGGTCACTTGGATCCGACGGCGGGTACGGTCACGGTGGACCGCGGCGCGCGGGTGGCGCTGGTCAACCAACACCACGCCGACCAGCTGTCGTACGACAAGACTCCTCTGGCGTTCATGCTGGAGAAGTTCCCGGGCGACGGGAGTTTGCACCACGAGCAGGAGCTTCGGTCGCACTTGGCGGGGTGCGGGGTGCAGGCGGCGCAGCAAGGGACGCCGTCGGGGGCGCTCTCGGGGGGCCAGCGCAGCCGCGTCGCGCTCGCGGCGGTGTCTTTCGCGAAGCCCCATCTGCTGGTGCTGGACGAGCCGACGAATAATCTCGATCTTGAGGCGGTCGCGGCGCTGGCGGATGCGGTGCAGGCGTTCGCCGGAGGCGTGGTGTTGGTGAGCCACGACCAGTACTTTGTGCAGAGGGTGGCGAAGGAGGTGTTTGTGGTTGGGAAAGGTTCGGTGACGAAGCAGGAGTCCTTCGAGGCGTATAGGAAGGCCATGGCCAAGAAGCTGGCTAAGCCGTCGAGTTGATGGCGATCGTTTCGTTTCTTCGGATTGTTCGATGGATTAATATGCTGATACGCGCGCTGCTCTTGCAAACCAATCACCACTCAAAGTCAGCGGCGGCGTTGTCGCCCTCGTCTTCGGACTCGTCATCCTGGAAGAGGCCCTTGTCGCGGAGGTAGCCGATGGCGGCGGAGAGGGTGTTGTCCTTCATCTTGAGGAAGAAGAAGTTCTCCTTGTCCTCGACCGCGGTGCAGGTGGCCCAGACGTCGGTGGAGTCGTCGTCGGGGGCGCCGCCGACGCCGCCGCCGAGTTCGGTTTCGCAAACCGCCTTCATCCAGTCGATGGCGTTGAGCTTGTCCTTCATGTCCTCGGCGACGTAGGCGACCATGGCGATGGCGCCCGCCTTCTCGTTCTCGGAGATGATGAGCTTGGATATGTGGCCGGAGCAGCCCTTGCGCTCCTCGGGGTCCGCGGGGTCGGGCACGGCGTTCATGCCCTCCATGGCGGCTTCGAGCAGCTTGATGTTGCCGTCGGAGGAGGTCATGCGGGTGCAGAAGCAGGTGAGGCCGGAGGTGTCCGCGGCGCCCTCGATCTCGACACCCTTCTTGCCACCCTCCTTGAAGGCCTTGGCGACGACCTTCTCGGAGAGGCCGGAAGCCATGGCGGCTTCCTTCTTGGGGAACGTCTGTTGTTGGTGGCGGAAAGAAGAGGGGATGGAAAAGCGTCAGCGGATTGGTCTCCGATCGTCGCGCGGCGGTGCGTCGGGCGCGGGTCGGGGCGGTGGAAGGTGGACCGGAGGCGACGCGAGCCGCCCGGACGCGTCGAGCGAGGCGAGATACGGCGTTCGCGACGCGTCACCGGGTGATTCGAGCGTCCACGTCGCGCGATCGCGAGCGGAACCGCGCGAGTCGGGCGCCGGCGACGGTCCGATGGCACGATTTATCTCGACGGAGGGCCCCAGACGAGGGCCAGATCTGCGCGCGGGCGACGTCGCGTGTCGCGCCGTGGGTCTGCGAAGGGTCACGGAAGGTCGACGCACCTTGCTGGGCTCAGCCATTTTGACTTTTGTGTCTGTTGTGGGTACTTGCGACGTGCGCGAAGTGTTGTGGAAGCAAGGGTGCGAAAAGCAGCGCCGCCTTTCCGCCGGGAGCTTGAGGCAGCGAATGGTCCGCGAATGGCTCGTCAGCTCGCTCCGGTTCTTTCTTTTTCATCTCTCGTTTGAAATGACTGAATCTCACCACGGTCACTTCGAGCGCCGCAACGGGGATGTCGACCCTGACTCCCGACGAGGTCAAGCGCGAGCTCGCCAGGCTCACGGAGCTCGCGGGCGTCGAGCTCAGGCCGGAGGTTTTCGACGTTTTGGTCGAGCTGACCCGGTTGGACGTCGTTCCCACCGCGACGGCGCAGGTGCTGAAATCGTTGTGCACGAAGTCCGCCATGAGGCAGTCCACGGGTGGCGCGGGGCGGTGACTCGGAGGTGCGACGGACGAATTCGAGTTGGACTAGACTCCCGCGATGACGGCCCGATGGCGGGAGGGATCGTCCGCGGCACAGTCGGCGGAGGGACGGCGATGGAGACGGCCGAACCTGGAAGAGCTTTAGCAATTGTAAACATAATTAGCACAATTCTGGGACAGAATCGTATGCAAAACCAGTCAAGAGAGAGCCCGATCCTCGTCATCGACCAATGAGAAAATCCACGAGCGTATCTCGGTCACAACTCACGACGCACGCAAGAATGGCCGCGCTCGTGAACGCCGCGCTTTCCTCCCGCCTCGCGATCGCGAACCGCCGATCGCTCCGCCGCGGTCCCGTCGCCCCCGCCCCCCGCGCCGCGAACCTCGTCGTCAAGGCAGGATGGTTCGACAACAACAAGGACGTCGACGGAAGGGATCCGATGTACGAGCAGCAGCAAGAGATCTTGAAGAGACGTCGCAAGGGCGGCAACCTCGAGAGCGAGGTGAACAAGCGCCGCGCCAAGGTGAGCGGGTTCATGAAGGGCACGCTCGACAAGGAGGAGATGGACGCCATCAAGGCGAAGAACAAGGCCAAGGCGGACGACCTCGCCAAGGAGGCGTTCAAAGGACAGAAAGGGTGGATCTCTCTGCCAGGGATGGCCATCGGCATGCCCGAGTTCGACGGCGGCGAACGGTTCGACCTCCGCGCACCGTACGCGGACGAGGGGTGGGTGGACGAGAACGACAAGGGCGGCGGTTTCCTCGGCGGTCTGTTCGGGGGTAAGAAGAAGGAGGAAAAGAAGGCTCCGCCGCCCAAGCCGAAGAAGAAAGGTCTCTTCGGTCGGTGATGACTCGGCGGCGACCCGTCCTCCGTCTGTAACATCGCACGTGAATGAATCACAACCCTAATCAGTACCGTAACAACCCTAATCAGTGATGACCCTGATCAGTGACGACCCTGATCAGTAACATCACTCGCCGCGTCCCCCGCCCGCCTGGGGAATCCACAGCGCGCATCCCCCCTCCGTGCACGCCGACGCGGCGAGCATCATCCCCGGAGCCCACCGCACCGACGACGGGATCCCCGCGTGCCTCGCGCCCCACGTCGCAACCTTGCTCCCGTTGACCGCGCTCCACACGTGCACCCGCGAGTCCGCGCCGCCCGACAGCAGGCACTTGTTGTCCGGGGTCCAGCACGCCTCGAGGTTGTTCCCCGTCGCGCCCGCCGCGTCCTTGCCCTGGCCCATGCCCCCTGTGAAACAAAACACGACGTCATTCTAATTGCCCATACGAGAATAGAAATAAACGTACCCGTCTCCGCGCCGACGTTGATGCGCATCAGCTCGTCACCCTTGAACGCGTCGATGATGTACATCGTACCGCCCGCGACGCACAGCACGCCCTCGCCGTCGGGGGAGAACTTGGCGCAGGTCACGCGCGGGCGCTTTCCCGTGCCGGGGTCCACGGATCCAACCTGGAAGTCGATGAACGGACCTTGGCCGTACTTTCGGGCGTCGTAAAGTTTGAGCTCGCCGTCGTCCGTCGCCGCCGCGAAGATGAGGCCCTGCAGGTCGGACGCGACGCAGGGCGTGGTGCCGCATCGGATCACGCCGTTGCACGCGGGGGTTCGCAGGTCCCAGAGGCGCACGGTCCCGTCGGCGGACGCGGTGAGGAACTCGTCGGTGACGGCGTCCATGCTGACGTTGACAACCTGAGCGGTGTGACCCGTGAAGTACCTGATGTACTCGTTGTTGTACAGGGAGTGGTAACGAAGCGCGTGGTCCTTCTTCGGGTCCTTGCTCGGCTGCTTGACCTGTGCGTGGTGGTGTTGGAGGTACGTACCGTGGGTCAGTCACCGCGGGAAGGGTGCGGGTGTTGGTGAGATTTGGGCGCGGTTCGGTTCGGTATCGATCAACCCTACCTTCGAGGCGTAGAGCACCGCCTGCGACGCGTGCGTGAAGGTGACGCAGGAGCACCCGTACTTCTTGGAGTACAGCGTCTTGACCAACTCGCCGCTGCTGGTGCGGTACATCTGGATCGTGTCGTCGTCGCCTGTGTCGAGGAGGAGGACGGCGGCGGTTCAGGGGTCGGATCTTCGCGCGCTTCGCTCGCTTCGATTGGGGGATTTCCGGCGGGCGAGTGAGGGCGGGAGGGGAAGGGCGCGCACCGACGGTGACCATCACGTCGTCAGTGGGGTGAAAGTCCAGGGAGTTGATGGCACCCTTGTGGTCGCGGAAGAAGCGACCGGGCACCATAGACCGGATGCTCTCATGGTCCAGGACAACCATCGCGAACGACTGTGCTTCGCGCCTGATTTTATGCGACCGCCTGGGCTCGACTCCAGCAGTCCAGCAGTCCAGGTGATGCAAAAAGAAAAAAAATTGGGCCGTTTTGGATTCAGTGCGAGAGAGCCGGGAAGGGCGCCACCAACGCGGTGCGAGGAGACTCGACGACGACGCAATCATCGTGTTATATTGCAAGGTTAAGAGTGTATATACTTACAGTTTGTTTGGCGTCAAGGGTTGGGCAAACAAAATGCCGGACGCGGCTCGGTCCCCGCGCTCTAAGAGGCGGCCCGATTGCACCGGGTCTGGTTCACTCGCTCAATGTATCGTCGCCGGTTGTGAGATCGAGGGGACTCTCTACTTGTCGTCCTTCTTCTTACCGACGCGGTAGGATCCGCAGACGATGGCGTGGTCACGCTCGTAGGGCTCCAGGGTGAGCTGCTCCGCGGGCTTGAACTGCTCCTGCTGCAGCTTCTTGACCTCCCTGGCAAACACAGCCTCGGCGGGGACGGTGGAGTCGATGCAGGACGCCTTGATGGAGATGATGAAGTTGCCGCCGGGCTTGAGGAAGTGCTGGGCGTTGAGGGCGACGATGCGCGCCTGGTCGGGCTGGGCGACGTCGGCGAAGATGGTATCGCACATGCCGACGAGCATGCGGTACCTGATGGGGTGGCGGGCATCCTCGATGATTGGGATGATGTTGGTGCGCTTCTTCGCCAAGTTGACGAGATCGCGGCCAGGGCGGTGGGAGAACTCCACGGCGTACACGAGGCCCTCGGGCCCGACGACGTCGGAGCAGTGGGACACGGTGGTACCCGCGGCGGCGCCGAGGTAGAGGAGCTTGGTGCCGGGCTTGATGTAGATGTTGTCGAGGCCGCCGAGGATGCCGGCGGCAACCTTGGAGCGGAAAGGGTTCCACACCCTGTACTCAGTCTTGGCGCCGTCTTCGCCGTCGACCGAGATGCGCTTCTCGCCGTACACCGACTCGCCGACGACCATGTTCTTGGTCACGAGCGCGTCCTCCTTGCCGCGCGCCACGAAGATGCCCTCGTGGCGGTGCTTCTCCACGACAACCTTGGCGCCGCCCTTCATGCCGCCGCGACCGCCGCGTCCGCCTCCCCTGCCGCGGCCACCATCGCGTCCGCCGCGACCGCCGCCGCGACCGCGGCCACCATCACGTCCGCCGCGACCGCGGCCACCGTCACGTCCGCCGCGACCGCCGAAACCGCCTGTCGAATCGAAGAGGGGGAAGGCGTCAGCGAGATGCGATTGGGAAAAAGGGATGTTGGCGCGCCGCACGTGGAATATCCCGCGATACCGAAACGACGACGCGCCCGTCGAACGGGCGCGCGGCGGTCGTCGAGGCTGGGTTCGGGCTAATCGAGCGCTCGCGTATCTTCTCGAGGTATCGGGTTGATTGAATATAGGATCGGGAACGTACCGCGTCCACCGGGGGGACCGCGACCGCCGCGTCCGCCGGGAGAGAAGCCTGTAGTTGAGGGGGCGGCGGGGATCAGAATTGCGGCGAGGTTTTTGGCAGATTGCGCGGAGGAGGTGCCGAAAACGGGGGATGATGCGCACCTCCGCGGCCGCCGCCACGACCCATGGGAGCACGCATGTTGTCTGCTGTCCGGTGCCTTTCTCTGTCCGACCGGAGATGCGTTTACTGATTCGCTGCCGGTGCTTGGCCGCGAAGCGAGTAGTGGCACTCTCTGCAATTTTGTCGGGAAAAAAGTGAACCAATTTCAACTGTCTCTCGTCAACCGTGGGCGAAAAAGTCACCTATTTACTACTGTAGGGGTATTTCACATGGGGGAGCTTATTTGTCATTAGAAGTCTGTGGAGAGCAGTCACGAAATCACCGCCTTTTATTATGACGCGTTTTATACGGGTTGTGCTCA
>MDSX01027318.1_pt1 | contig 10020 bp, 4 predicted proteins | sample 811141 | NCBI WGS metagenome assembly MDSX01 (sample SAMN05326642, study PRJNA326480) | marine metagenome | isolation source: seawater | place: Atlantic Ocean: South East | collected 2010
ATTGGCGATAAATTGCAATGGTGCTGCAGTTCCATAACCATAAATGCCTACATCAAGAGATGCAAAGGAGAGATTATCTATGCCGTCAAAAGTGAACATACCCCAATTTGAATCAGGAGTATTTGATGGGGCAATAATGAGTTCATCGTCAAGCCAACGTAGTTCTCCATTGGTACGAAACGGCACCTCAGCGACTGATTCACAAAGTGTTGCACACGAGAAAATCTGAATCGAAGAAGAGTCGCCGGTAACCAAGAATGGACCCCGTAAACTCGGCTTTGCAGGCGATGGGCCGGCAGGGAGTTGTTGAGACACGCTGCCATCAGATACATCCAGAACAATCACCGTGCTTGAGGAGGAGGCTTGAGCGTGAACAATGAGTCCTGCATCGGTGAAAAGCGGGGCATGGCGAATCTTTCCGAATCCGAGTGGATAAGAGATTGTCTCACCTTCTCGATTCACGTGCCAAAGAATACCCGATTCATCGCCTAAGAAATACCCTGAATCGCCAATTCCGACGCCATTTCTCCAACCAAGGCCTGTCTGACTCCACCATTGCTGTTCACCATCAGCCAAACAATACTGCCCAACCCCTTTACGTGTTGGAACAATTACAAATTCTCCATCTAAAGCAAATTCGCTCGTTACACCCCAGCCAGCAACTTCTGACTGCGTTGACCAAAACACCTCACCGCTTGAAGGAAGAAGGGCCTCAATTCGGCCATCTGTCCAACCTACCAATACCATTTCAGGCCAAGATCCGCATTCACCTTGACCGGCTGAAACATGAACTAAAGGCGACATGTCATTATTTGTCGAATGGTTGTTCACGCGCTGCCAAAGTATCTCCCCTGCCAAATCAAAAGCAGTTACTGCAGGCCCGCTGCTGCCTGAGGTTCGCACAAGAAGTTCTTCTCCAGTAAACAGCGGTGAAGTAGAAATAAAACCGGATTCAAATTGATGTTCCCAGTTGAAAGCATTGTTTTCTTCCCATTCGTTTGATTTCTCTTGAGCAGAAATTAATGGAAGGAGGAGGACTCCAAGTAACAACAACGCGAGAAAGCGCCGAGACACGTAACTCACTCCGAAAGGTTCTGTATCGCTTCACGGAGAAGAGCGCTGACGACTTTCCCGTCTGCAGCACCTACTGCCTGCATAACAACGCCCATGAGAGGACCCATAGCACCCATGCCTCTCTCTCTGACAAAGTCAGCACGTTCTGCAACAATCGCTTGAATAATCGCTCCTAAATCGCCTTCATCTGCTGGTTTGAAACCGTTTGCTTCGCCGTATGCAGCAATTTGCTCACTGCTCGGCAATTCACCGTTGAAGTGTTCAATAATTTCATTCATGGATTCACGAGTAACCAGACCTGCCTCCTTGACGGCCATAACGTTCGCACAAAGTTCTGGATTTGCAGTATCGTTCTCAAGAACGACGCTTGCCCAACCTTTGTGAGGCAACTGAGCGGCATATTGGACAAATACGTCGTCTAATTCTCTTGCCAATAACTGACTTGCTTGATCGTTGGAAACCTCATACTCTGAGATTCTTTGTTGCCTTTCATCATCCGTCATCGGGAGTGTTTCAAGCGTTTCTTGCCATCGCTCAGAACCGAGTGGATATACGGGAACGTCTGTTTCTGGATACATTCGAGCGCCACCTGGCAAAGGTCGCATAGGCGAGGTCGTTCCGTCTTCCGGCGCGCCTTTCTTGACAACTACATTTCGAACTTCTTGCGAAATGCGATGCCAAGCTAATCGAGTTCGAGCAAGTACGCTCTCAAGCGCTAACTCAGCCTGCCATGACGGTGCTAAGCACAAGACAAACCCATCAGTTGCATCAAGTGAAAGATGGTTTCGAACAGCATCTACATGTTCTGATTCAATTCCATAAGCCGGTAATTCGTCAGAATGGAAAACGCCTTTGACGCCAGCAAGTTTCGCTGCTCCTGCCAATTCACGGCCTAAGCGAGGTAACTGCGCACCCTCCTTATCTGCTGATTTCACACCGAATTTGCCTGCGAGACCTGGTAGTGGAAGTGCAAGCATAACCGAACCACTGTTCAAACCAGATTGAACCATTTTAGAATCACAAGAAGAGAAATATTCACTTACATTTTCTAATACCAATGGGAGATGTGTTGCAACTGTTTGAGCAACTTCAGCTTCAAGAGATGCATCGTCACTTCGACGATCAGGTGGAAGTGGAGGGGAAGAGGTTAGCGCTCGCAATTCATTGGCGAGACGATAGAAGTGTAATTGCCTTGACATTTCTAGACGAATAATACGTGGAATCCATGAGAGGTCTTGACACCCTTTGATCTCAACACGGTCGCCGCAAGCCAATGAAACATTCAGATCTTGGCGGATACTGCCAAGTCCTCTGCGGACTTTGCGCGTTTGTCGCAAACACCTTCCCAGCGCCATGGAGGTTTCTTTTGCATGTTCTGGGCTCTGAACATCTGGAGCGGTTGCGATTTCAATCAGAGGCAGCCCTAAACGGTCGAGATTGTAGATGACTTGTTCTCCATCACCGGTTGAAACAGTATCCAGTTTTCGAGCACTGTCTTCTTCGAGACACAAGACATCTATGCCAACAGGGCCCGTTTCAGTTTGAAGAACACCATCAATCGATATCAATGAAGTGCGCTGAAAACCACTGGTGTTTGAACCATCAACAACTGTTTTTCTCATCGTTTGAAGAAGGGTTACCGGCTTTGCTTCAAGCAGTGCGGAGACGGTTAAAGCGATGGAAATGGCATCTTCATCATGAGGAAGTGGGGGTTGTTCATCCAATTCAATGAGACCGGCGTTCGGGGATTGAACGTAAACAAATGAACGGTTTCGTCGTGTCTCAAAGCGTGCGGCAATATCGACGGCACCTCCTTCGCCACGTGCTGCACGAAGACGTCGGTTGAACCGCTTCCATTGTTCAGGAACTGTGTCAATTGTGACATCGTACAGAACTCCTGGTTGGCGGGAATGAAGCTTTCCAGTAGCAAGTTGTTGGTGAACCTCAATGCCGCACATGAAGCCTAATTGCTCCGGATCTAGCGCTGTAGCATCACCGATTTCGCCGATGGGTTCAGTGCGAATTGGGTCGGCCATATTCTCGCGGAGTAGTTCATCCTTCAAGACTACAACCCTTCAATTTACACGAAGTATCTGTTCGATATCTCAGTCAACTCGAGTTCGACCTACAAATGCTGAAGCACAAAGTATGCCTAACAAGGTAAGGGCGACGCTGAGGCTCGGGAGAGAATCTGCATCGATTTCAATTGGTTCGGGCTCGACTTCTGGGTTTCCGTCACATGGAATCCAGTGGCCATCTGTTCCTGGCTCTACAGATCCTGTTAGTCCTCCACCTTCAGACAGATAGAGCATTCCAGAACCAGCCGGCCATTCGACGACATAGTTGCCAGAATAGAAGGAGATCGTATCATCCCATACTGGCTGTCCATTTGCAACCCATGTTGTCTTACAAGGGCAAGTATATGGCGTCCAGAATTCGTAGTCTTGGTCCTCACCTGGAGCAGTTGCTACAAGGCCGTTTGGATCAACATATGTCGCTTGGTAATACATGCCTGAGTTTACTGGATATTCGTAAATATCACCAACAGAAACTTGAGTTGTACTGTTCCAAACGCCTGATGTAGTAATTCCTTCACAAGGTCCTGGATTTGTACCGTTTCCGTTGCAAAGAACCCAGTGCGTATCAACGCCTGGTTCTCCAGCGCCTGTGCTCACTCCTAAGGATTCCAAAGGTATGTACAAATTACCAGAACCTGCTGGATGTTCGACAACATAGTTTCCTGGATAAGCAGTATTTGCTGCCCATACAGGTTCACCATTTGCCGCCCAAGTTTCCTTACATGGACAGTCGATTGGCGACCAAACGTCCATGTCGAGATCAGGTGCATTGACATTCGTGAATGGACCTCCTTGGTTAACTTGATAGTACGTATCTGAATTTGCCGGATATTCGTAAACTTCACCGGATGTGACGTTCATTGAAGAATTCCAAACGCCAACAACTGTTAGACCTGCACAAGGGTTTCCTGGAGTTGAGGTTTCTTGTCCATCGCAAAGGACCCAGTGTGTATCAACGCCTGGCTCTCCTGCACCGACGGAAACGCCTCCAGATTCAAGTGGAATATACAAATTACCTGAACCTGCAGGATGTTCAACAACATAGTTTCCTTGGTAGGCAGTATTTGCTACCCATGCTGGTTGTCCATTTGCTACCCAAGTTTCCTTACATGGGCAGTCGATTGGTGACCAGACATCCATATCGATATCTGGCGCACTTACGCTCCAGAATGGACCGCCAGCATTGACTTGGTAATAGGTTCCCGAATTAACAGGATATTCGTAGACTTCACCGGATGTGACATTTGTTGAGGAGTCCCAAACGCCTACAATGTTGAGACCTGCACATGGAGTTCCATTTGCTGGTTCTTCTGGTGAACTGCACAGTTGCCATTCAGGGTCCATTCCTGGCTCGTCCCCAGGGCCTGGTGCAGGCGAAGTGATGTAGAGCATTGAAGAGCCAGCAGGCCATTCAACGACAGAGTTTGGAGAATACGTTACCGAAGCATCCCACACCGGTTCACCATTGAACACCCATGTTTCCATACATGGGCAATCGACTGGGCCCCACATATCGTTATCATAGAGAGGCGAACTCACTTCTTGATCGACGACTCCTTGCCAAATCACTTCGTAGTAATTTTGTGAACCGGCTGGATATTCGTAAACTTCACCGGTTGAAACTCGGGATAAATTGTCCCATACGCCTACTGCAGTGGCGCCACAAGGACCGCCTGAGAGATCTTCACCACCACAAACTTCCCATTGGTTACCGTCAGCAAACGGCTGGTCAGGAGTTACACCTGTCGTGGTTTGGCTAACAATCGCCATCCAAATGTCGCCTGTTCCTGCTGGATACTCGACAAGAGCACCAACGGTGTAAACTGTGTTTGAATCCCATACTGGATTTGAGGCTGCTTCCCAAATGTCATCACAACTACAGCTATCTTTCGACCATGATTGGAAGTCAACACCTGGAGCACCGACCGTTTGGTTGGAAAATCCAGGAGCTACTGCATGGAAGACTCCGGAACCTGCAGGGAATTCGTAGATTTCCCCTGTTGTAACAAGGGTTGAATTCATCCAAGGCATACCTCCGTAGCCATTCAAATCTTCACAAAGATTACCGCTTGGTTGTTCTCCATCACAATTTCTCCATAGATAGTCGTTAGGGCCACCTGGTTCAACGCCGACACCATGATCGTATGAGATGTAAAGGGTATTCGAACCTGCAGGCCATTCAACGACTGCCTGTTGAAGATAGTCGATTGTCGAATCCCACACAGGTTGTCCGCTGTCATGCCAGATGTCTTTACAATCGCAATAGTCTTCATCCCATGCATCTAAATCGACACCGGGTTCTCCAACTGTTTGATTATTGATGAATTGAGCAACCATGTAAAAATCTCCCGAATTTGCAGGATACTCGTAAATTTCTCCTTCGCTGACCAACGCCGTCGAAGACCACACGCCGACATTTTGCATTCCAACCAATTCATCACATGGTGAAGAATCTTCAAGCGTACATGGTACCCAAAAATCAGTAGATGAACCAGATGCACCCTCGTTTCCGGGCTCTTCTTCTACAAGCGCCCCTGCATCTTGTGCAATCCAGGCACTACCGTTGTGTAGGACGATTTGCCATGCACTGTAATTCGCGGTAGCATCCCAAGTAATACCACTAAATTCGGCAATTTCTGAACAGGAGCAAGGGCCTTCCCAATGACCTTCTTCTACGGAGCCACCGGATGAATTAATTTGAGTTTGATAAAATTCACCTGAGTTTGCAGGCCACTCGACGATTGAATACATTGTATAATTGCTGCCACTTTCCCAAACAGGACCGCCGAGGCCGTCTGCTGGATTATGCCATTTTGAGAAAAAACAAGTCGACTCTTCTGTGGAATTTCCATTCATTCCAGAACTTTGTCGTCCTGCAAAGACCACTTCTTGTTCAGTATTCTCTTCAAAATCGTTGTTCTTTTCTTCAAATGTATCAATTCCTGAAAGAGAGACTTGTAAAGTAAGTAAAGCCACAATCATCCAACATATCGTATTCCGCATGGCTCTTACTCGCTATGCGGGTATATATCTTTATTCACTGCACTCACCAATTTGATGCGGAATACCCGATACATGGGTGCTGGGCGAGTTTGTATGCATTAAGTCATCAAACAACTTGCAATGTTTCGTAGCCTGATGGGCGTAACATACGCCCATGTTGAACCAGTTTCTCAATCACATCTTCAGCAGTTGAACGATTAATATCATATCGTTCTGCTTCATTGAATACGTCGAGCAATTGGGCAATCCCGCCGTTGTTTGCAGCAAGTGCTGCTACAATTTCGAGAATTGCCTTCTCGCGATTACGAACAGACCCTTTCTTCCCCGTCACGAGTGTAGTCTCATCGAAGTTGCCACCCATCAAGTCCTCTCGCCATAGTCGTGTCATCAAAACAGCTCTTTGTGCGTCTTCAAGTGTAGCCACTTGCGATAATCGGATACGGGCACTGGCTTCTGCGAGACGGGCGAGTGCTTCAAGCGAACGAGCAGTAATAGCGACGCTGTCGTTTGAATCGCCCGTTTGTTTTCGAGTTTCGACATAAAATTTGACAATCAAGTCACGAGCATCTTGCTCAAGGGTTGGATGAACGGTACGCTTGGAATAGGCGATATACTTCCGAATCAAATCTCGGGAAAGCGTTTCGCCATGCTCAGAGTTTTCAACACCCGAACGGGATGTTGACTTTGTAGGATCTGGCGCATTTCCTTCATTGACGAGTAATTCGCTGGTACCTTGCAAACGATTGCCGATGATGTGTTGAGCGATTTTCGCATCTTTTTCCGCCTCAGGGTCGTCAGTCAACAACCAAATGATATCGAATCGAGATACCAAAGGTGGAGCGAGATTGATTTGGGCTGTAAAAGGCACTTCAGAGACCGGCTCAAAGCGGCCATTTTTCGGGTTTGCTGCAGCCAAAACAGCACATCGTGTTCTCAGACTTGCGTTAATTCCCGCCTTAGAAATTGAGATTTTCTGTTGCTCCATAGCCTCGTGCATGCTCGAACGGTCACCTTCATTCATCTTGTCGAATTCGTCAATAGCAGCTAGCCCAAGGTCAGCAAGCACCAATGCTCCAGCCTCAAGTGTCCATCTGCCATCAGCGGCTGCATCTTGAACTGCAGCAGCGGTCAAACCTGCAGCGGAAGCGGACTGACCAGAGGTGAAACGACCACGTGGTGAGATGGTCGACATGTAACTCAATAATTGCGATTTTGCAACCCCTGGGTCGCCCATGAGGAGAATGTGAATATCGCCGCGATTTCGAGTTCCATCTGGATTAAGACGCGCAACGCCGCCAAATAATTGCAACATCAGAGATTGCTTCACTGGGTTCATTCCAAAAATCGATGGCGCAATACTGTTGGCAAAAATTTCGTAAATATCGGGACGCCTGGCCAATTCTTTGATTTCCAATTCTTCATCTTCAGTAATTACGATTTCTTCAAGTGGGATATTCTGTCTTTCTAGAGAATGTATGCGAAGGAAAATATCGAAAACAGGTGTGTCTTTACCGCCTTTTCTCTGAGAACGGATGAAGAGAACACCGTTGCCTTTGACACGATCTCCAGGGTTGAGTTTACCGGATAAATCATGTTCAGCGATACAGATAATTCGTTCAGGTTGAATACCTCCTTTCATTTGCTCAGGCAATTCTTGCAGTTCAATGAATTGAGAATTGATGAGAATTGAATCTTTTTGATTTAATTCAAACCGGGTTTGGCGTTTTGCACGACCGCAGCCGCCGTCCAATTGCTGGCATTCAATTGGTTCAATCAATTCTTGTTCATTCGGTTGGTTCACGACCATCGAGTGGCCACAAGCCATGCATTCGAACGTTGCAGCATAAATCCGCGGACGAACACCTGAAATCTTGGTTGTTACTGCATCGATGGCAAGCATTGTTCCAATGTCGTCTGCACGTAATTGAGAGACTGTGCGCACTTGGTCAACAGGTAAGTGAACGATACGGACAAAAGGATACATTGTCGTGTGGCCAGCATCCATGAGGAATTGGCGTAGCGCTTGATTGGAAGCATGGAAGTGAAGTTCAGGGTGCTGGACAATGTCATGAGCAAACTCGTGGTCAAAGCCCTCAATAACACGATACGAAACTTCAAGCGATTGTTCATCGGGCCACATTTGGGCAAGGTTGTGAACTGCTTCAGCAAAATGGTCTTGGATGAGAGAAGTCCACCGTGCAGGAAGGTCGAATTCTTGTAGCATTTTGAGCACCTGTGAAATGCGGGAGAGGTTCCCGACTTCCAAACAATTATGCCAACGGTATTTAGGCATAACCGCGCGAAAATCCCACCCCCTCGTTTCCATTGGAGAATCGATGGATTGACGGCCATCGTTTCAGCCGTTTTTTCATGACCACTGCCAAAGTGCCATGACCGCAGATAACATGAGGAGGGATGCCTTCGGTTAAGGTATGCCGAAGCATGCATTTTCGCCAGTTCGCGGACAATTAGAACGATGGGTTGTTGATTCCCCTCACCTCGAGAACAGATTAGGCGACCCTACAGAACGTGAAATCCTCACACACATCTCTCCTGAAGGCATCGAAAGAATACAGGCAGGAGAGACTTTACCTGTTCTGATTTATTTGGCACCCTTCACATCATCTGGTCATGCTCGGGCTGGTTGGAAAGCCTTCGCTGAAACTTTACCTCAGCGCCATGAGCGTTTGGTAGCGTCTGGTAAAATGGCTCCTGTCATTTTGGTTATGCCGGATACATTCACGTCTCTGGGGGGGAATCAATTTGTTGATTCACCCGTACTAGGAAATTGGTCGATTTGGCTTGCAGAAGCGTTGAAACCAGCTGTTGAATCGCGATATGCAACAAATGGTAATTTTGGATTAGTCGGGAAATCCTCAGGCGGCTATGGAGCATTGATGAATGCAATGCTTCAACCAAATGTTTGGGATGCTGTAGCTTGCCACTCTGGAGATGTTGGGTTTGAAACAATGTTCTTGCCAACATTTGCTGAAACGCTGACACATGTTCGGCGTTATGGAGGTGTTGCGCCTTATGTTGAACATATTCGAAATGCTGCCTCGCTTTCTGGCCCTGATTTCCATTCATTGATGATATGTGCAATGGCTGCCTCCTACGATCCTCGCCCTCCAACGCAGGAAAACCCGCTTGGAATTGTTTTACCATTGGATGAAAGAACTGCTGTTCTTGAAGACGATGCTTGGTCTCAATGGATGGCTTTTGACCCGTTAACATTAGTTGAGTCAAAATACGAAGCGCTTCGGGCATTGAAGTGTTTCTTCATTGATTGCGGGAGTAGAGACCAATATCACATCCAGTATGGTAGTCGCCGAATCGTTGAGCGTTTGACAGCGCTTGACATCCCTCACAGTTGGGAAGAATTTGATGGGACGCATTCGGGAATCGACTTCAGATTGGACTTCAGTTTTGCTCAATTATCAAAAGACTTGAGTCGAATTTGACAGGTTAATGATGCGGTTAGTTCTTCAAACGCCTTCTTTTGAAGGTGGTATGGCCGAGCCAATGGACTATGCAAGTGCTGGCGTTGATATTGACCTTGAAGGGTCTGCAGTCGCCTCTCTTATCGCTTCACTGAGCGCCTCCAGCCGGCCTGCAGGGACACCTGGCGCACCAGTTGATTTGCCTGGCGGATTTGGTGGACTCATCGAGTTCGGCGATTCTCTGCTTGCTCTTGCTACTGATGGCGTAGGAAGCAAGTTACAAATCGCATCTTTACTCAAGCAATGGGGCGGAGTCGGTATTGACTGTATGGCGATGAACGTCAATGACTTATTGTGCGTTGGTGCTGAACCAATTGCTTTTGTCGATTACGTTGCTGTGCCAAAACCTGACCCGGAAACCCATG
>MDSX01083477.1_pt1 | contig 10020 bp, 19 predicted proteins | sample 811141 | NCBI WGS metagenome assembly MDSX01 (sample SAMN05326642, study PRJNA326480) | marine metagenome | isolation source: seawater | place: Atlantic Ocean: South East | collected 2010
ATGTACTCAACCTGAAAAGGTCAGTAGCGTCCCTTCAAAGACTCCTGAGATAATGGAGATGGCACTAGTAGGTGGCAACATAGAATCAAAACTAGATTGGGCTATTGAAAGGCTCGGAGGGGAGATTGGCCTCGATGACGTATATGATGTAGGCCAGGAAGTAGACGTGGTAGGCATTACAAAAGGTAAGGGCTGGCAGGGATCGATCAAGAGATTCGGTCTGAAATTACTTAGCCACAAGAATAGCAAAAGAAGGCGACAAGGTGGAAATATGGGTGACTTCGGCACAGGTTATGTTAGGAAGACAATCAGACAGGCTGGTCAGGTCGGATATCATAAAAGGACTGAACTCAACAAGAAGATCCTAAGAATTTCTAACCCCGAAGAATCGGAGATCACTCCCGCAGGGGGTTTCCTGAATTACGGGGAAGTTAAGAATCCCTACATGATAATTCAGGGAAGCCTACCAGGCCCCTCTAAGAGGCTTCTAAGGTTCAGAGATGCCACGAGGCCAAGAAAGGTGGTTGGCGATGTTGAGGTAACTTACGTCAGTACATCAAGTAAGCAGGGAGTGTGATATTTTGAAGATAAAGTCTTACAATCTGGTCAATTCTGTAATTCAGGAAGAGATGGATGCTGGACTTCTAGCAGAAACTTACAACGTAGAGGTGAAAGATGGGAAGGCAGTATCTCTACCTGAACCCTTTTCATCAGAAATTCGAGAGGATATCGTCCGCTCAGCAGTACATGCTTCGCGAGCGAACCGCAGACAGTCATATGGCCACAGAGAACATGACGGAAAGAAATCCCCACAACCGGGAATGAAACACTCAGTTGAATGGTGGGGCAAGGGCCGGGGCGTCTCAAGAATAATGAGGAAAACGGGCCAGAGGACTGGGGCTCAGAACCCTCATACACGAGGAGGCAGGAGGGCTCACGGTCCTAAGGTAGACAAAGACTGGTCCCAGAAGCTCAATTCCAGACAGAGAAGAGCTGCTCGAGACTCAGCGATAGCAGCCTCATGTGATTCAGTTACAGTTTCCTCCAGAGGACACAGATTCGAAGAAGGGCTAAGATTTCCAATCATAATCGACGATTATGTAGAGTCGCGTACCGACTCAGATGAGAAGTACGAGATAGAGAATCTTCCGTATCAGAACTCAACTAGAAAGTTTGTAGCAATGATGGAAGGATTAGGCCTATCGGCCGATCTAGACCGATCAAGAAAGGGCAGAACTATCAGGGCTGGAAAGGGTAAAATGAGGGGTAGAAAATATCGTACCCCTAAGAGCTTGTTGCTTGTTGTGGCACAGAAGGATGGACTCGATAGGGCAGCAAGGAATCTCCCCGGAGTAGATGTCGTAACTGCAAAGGACCTCTGTGCAGAAGATCTAGCTCCTGGGGGGGATTTGGGCAGACTAACAGTTTGGACCAAGTCGGCAGTGGAGGCTTTGGAGTGATAATTATGGACCCTTACGACGTAATCATAATGCCTTGGATTACCGAGAAAACTCTCGAGGCTAGGAGAATTTCTGATCCTGAAGGCGGACACATGGAGAATAATAACAGAATAGAATTCATTGTTCGTAGGGAGTCTACTAAGAAAGACATTAAGGAAGCGATTGAGACCCTTCTTGAAGTCAAGGTCGCCAAAGTAAATGTCAAGATTAACAGGACAGGCAAGCACGCTAGCATTCGTTTGGAAGATGGATATGATGCTGAGGAGGCAGCTCTCAAGTTGGGAGCATTCTGAGGGGTTTTATTATGGGCAAGAGGACACGTTCACAGCGCAGGGGTTCGAGCCCCAAAAATAGAGTTTCAAGCCACAGGTTCCCTGCTGCTAACCGTTTGCCGCGCGTAAGCGGCGAGATTGCAGAGGTGGTGGATTTGGTCCATAGTGCAGCCCACACCGCCCCACTTGCCAAGGTCAAATTCGAAGATGGATTAACTGCCCACGTAGGCGCTCCTGAGGGAATCGCCGTAGGACAGACCATAGCCTTCGGAGACAAGGTCGCTCTCAGGCCAGGAAACGTTACAACTCTAGACCAGATAGCAGAAGGGACTCAGATTTGCAATGTGGAACTCCGCCCTGGTGACGGTGGGAAAATAGCTCGTTCCGGTGGCAACTCAGCGATGATAGATACAAGGATGGGCGATTACGTCAGAATTCAACTCCCTAGTGGGAGAACAAAGGACCTCCCTGCAAAATGCAGAGCTACAATCGGCGTTTTAGGGGGTCATGGACGTACTGAAAAGCCACTACTGAAGGCCGGAGCAGCCCATCACAGGGCCAAAGCAAGAGGCAAGCTGTATCCAACGGTGAGCGGCGTTGCAATGAATCCAGTAGATCACCCTCATGGTGGTGGAAACCACCAAGCAGTCCATGGGCCGAACTCGGTCAGCAGACATGCTCCGCCAGGAAAGAAGGTCGGCAACATTGCACCGAGAAGGACTGGAAGAGGTAGGTCGAAGAAGGAGTAGATTAGATGGCTAGGAAGAAGAAAATGTTCAGGTCGGCGAAGATGGCCAGAAGACAGGCTAGGAAGAGGCGATCGAAGATCTCCGAGAGGAGGAAAAAGGAATTCAAGTGGAGGGGATACTCAATGGAGGAACTATCAGAAATCCCCCTTTATCCTCCCGAGGAAAATCCCGATGCAGTTTCAATAGCTACCCTGATGCCATCTCGTGTCAAGAGATCGCTAGCCAGGGGGCTCGACGAAGAATGCGAAAAACTTCTCGATAGGATTAGGAATAGTAATGGAAAGACAATAAGGACACATTGCAGGGGAATGTACATTCTACCTGAGATGGTCGGTTCCACAATAGGTGTCCATGATGGCCAGAAATTCGTGAATCTCGAGATTATTCCACCGATGATCGGACATTCATTAGGGGAGTTTGCAAAGACTAGGAAGTCTGTTACCCACACCGGACCAGGTGTAGGTGCTACCAGATCTTCCCAACACGTGGCGCTAAAGTGAGGTGAATTAAATGAGTAGGAGACAAGGAAAGGCACAGAGCGGTTACAGTCAGCTCCTAGAAGGGTCCAACCTTGTAACAGCAAGAGCAGTTAACTTGGACTGCCATCATAAGCACTGCTATCATATCGCCAAGGCAATCCGTGGAATGAATGCAGAGGATGCACGGGAATATTTGGAAGAGGTTGTCGAAAAGAAGAGCGCTATACCCTATCAGAGAAGATCAAGGAAAGGCAGAGGGGGAAATACCATGGCCGGCCATAGAAAGGGCAAGATGGGTCCCGGAAAGTTCCCCAACAAAGCCTCCTTGGAATTCATCAAACTGATTAACAGTGCTATGGACAACGCTAGACAGAGGTTCGATGATATAGATGCAGAAGATATGGTGATTACCCACGTAGCTGCCCATAGGGGGCAAGTAGCAACAAACTGGAGGCCGAGAGCACAGGGTAGGGCAACCCCCAGTAATCACTATCAGGTCAACTTGGAGATTTTTCTCGAATACTTCGATGAAGAATCAGAATTGGAAATCGATGAAGAGGAGTTCTGAGGTGAATAAATGAAGGAGAATACCATTCAAAAGATGATCAACCGGAATGTCGAGAGACAGTTGGTGAGGGAATACCTCCTGAAAGAGACTGAGAGGGCGGGTTTTGGGGGCCTAACTTTCAACAGAACCCCAGAGGGAACAAAGGTTACTCTCAAGGCAGAACAGGTTGGACGGGTAATTGGCAGACGTGGGAAAGTCATACATGACCTTCAGAGAAGGCTCCAGGAAGACTTTAACCTCACTAATCCACAACTCGAGGTCGAGGAAATAGAAGAATCGAGAACGAACGCCCAGGTGATGGCAAGCAGACTTGCTAGCTCACTTGAGAGGGGCTGGTTCTTCCGTAGAGCAGGACATAGTACCGTCCAGAACATCATGGATGCTGGTGCAAGAGGATGCATAGTCATACTCAGCGGCAAGATCACAGGAGCAAGGCATCGCGTAGAGAAATTCCAGAAGGGCCATATCAAATACTGCGGAGAAACCGCTCTGCAGCTTATGGACGTAGGATTCTCAACCGCTGTGAAGAAACTTGGGACAATAGGCTGTACAGTTAGAATAATGAGGCCAGGAACCAAGCTCCCTCATGAGATTTCAATACAGGATAGAAGCGAATCAGGACTTCCTGAGCTAGTTCAGGCATCAGGTTTCGTCCCCCTTGACCTTGAAGAGGCATTAGAGAAGAAGGCCGCAAAGGAGGAGGAGTGAGATGTCGCACGTTAGCTCTAAGGAAATTGATGAGATGAGCCAAGAGCAGCGGGAGCTCACTTTGGAAGAACTCAGGGATGAGATGCTTCAGCTAAGATCCCAACAGGCACTGGGGGGCTCTGCATCAAACTCAGGAGCATACAAGCAGACACGAAGGAGCATAGCTAGGCTTCTAACTAAGATGAACCAGGAAAAGGAGGAGTGATTTGGCGGGTATTTGCAACCTATGTGGTCTGCCAGATGAACTATGTATTTGTCAGGAGATAGCCAAGGAGCAACAGAAGGCAGTGATTTCGGTAGTAAGAAGGAGATATGGTAAAATGGTCACAATGGTTGAAGGAATTGAAGACACTGCCATAGATATCGGCCAGTTGGCCAAGATACTGAAGGGTGCATGTGCTAGTGGGGGCACGGTTAAGGGACGGACAATAGAACTCCAAGGCGATCACAAGAAGAAGGCAGCTAAGGTTCTGGAGCAGAACGGATATCAAGTGGAGGTCCGATAAATGCCTAATATAATCAATCTACCTTGGATTTCCAAGACGATAGATGTCATCGACTCTTCAGATCCCTCCCTCGTCGGATTAGCAGGAATAGTGTTGGACGAAACAAAGCGGACAGTCAAGATTGAAACTTCCAACGGAGAAAAAACACTAGCCAAGAATACAATAATTTTCAGAATCGGAAACGAGGTAATCGACGGCTCACTTGTTGGCCAAAGGGCTGAAGATAGAATTGGAAAGAGATACAGGAGGCAATGAGATGAGAGATATCGGAGTCGATGTAATCAAGCCAGAAGGGGAATGGGATGGTAGTGAAAACTGCCCATTCTACGGATCTTTGAGGGTCAGGGGGCAAATAATCAGCGGAACCGTGGCATCTAGTGGTATGAAAGACACCATAGTTGTCGAAAGACAGACTACCAGATATATGAAAAAATTCGAGAGATATGAAAAGAGAACAAGGCGCTATTCGGCCCATCTTCCTACTTGCATAGGCGAGCTAGCCCTAGGCGATAGTGTTCGGATTATGGAGTGCAGGCCTCTATCTAAGACAGTAAAGTTCTGCGTCATAGAGAAGGGGGGAGCAAATTGAAGGGAATCCCTGGAAGAGTCACATCTGGACTTCCCACACAGGCTAGGCTGGACTGTGTAGACAACACCGGCGCGAAGGTTGTACAACTAATCACTGTCCTGAATAAGGGAGGAGTAGCAAGGAGGTACCCCTCTGCCGGAGTTGGTGACATGATCCGAGTCACAGTAAGGAGGGGGACTCCTGAGACTAGACGCCAGATATACAATGCAATAATCGTCAGACAATCAAGACCCTTTAGGAGGGTCGACGGTACATGGGTCCAATTCGAAGACAACGCCTGCGTCATCACGAATGAAAGAGGTGACGTACAAGGTTCTGATATCAAGGGGCCAGTTAGTAGAGAGGCGGCCGAGAGGTGGCCAAGAATAGCCGCTACGGCTAAGCAAATAGTTTGAGGTGAAATTTATGGCAAGTAAGAAAGCAGGAAAACAGAGAACTTCCCAGAGAGAGGCTCCGATCCATATCAAGAGAAAGCGAATGCGAGCACGCCTCTTATCCGATGATCCAGATTTGCGCAATGTTCGATCTGTAACAATAAGGGTCGGAGACGAAATTGAAGTCACTAGAGGGGACTTCAGCCACCCCAACAGTATCAAAGCAGACACCAGAGGAAAGAGGCTAGGACAGACTCGAGGCAGATCGGGTGTTAAAGCGAAGGTCTCTTCGATTGACACGAAGGGCGGTCATATTTTCGTCGACGGCCTTTCTCAGTCTACTGCTGACGGCAAGGAGGAAGCAGTTCCCGTAGATCCGTCAAATGTAGTGGTGACAAAATTGTATGAAGGAGACCCAGTTAGAATCAAGAAAATTGTAGATAGGTCATCGGGGGGCGGTAACAAATGAGCAGAAGTCACCACAAAAGGCTAGTTATGCCGAGAACTTGGCCCCTCACTAGGAAGACCGATATTTGGGCTCAGAAGCCTAATCCCAGTGGACACCCACTGGAGATGTGTATGCCGCTAGGAATCATCCTTAGGGACGTTCTTGGAGTTGCACACAACATGAGGGAGGCAAAGAGGATTCTACATTCAAGACAAGTAATGGTGGATGGCACGATAGAGACGGACAGGGCCAGAGCAGTTGGCCTCATGGATGTCCTGACCATAGGCGATGAAAACTTCCGTTGCATTCTTGATACTAACGGCAAGCTAAGGTATAGGCCAATAGCGAAGAAAGCGGCATCAAGCAAGATTTGCAGGGTAGTTGGCAAGTCCACAGTAAAGGGCGGCATTACGCAGATTCATTTGCATGATGGCAGGAATATCTTGCTAGATGATGCCTCCACTTACAAAACTGGAGACTCACTAGTCATTTCACTTCCTGACCAGAAGGTTTCTTCTCATATGGAGATGAAGAAGGGCGCCTTAGCCTATCTTACCGGAGGCAGCCACATTGGTGAGACCGCAACAATCGAGTCTCAGGAAATCAAGAGATCTTCTAAGCCCAACGAGACAACCTTCCATAATTTCGGCACTATCACCGATTACGTTTTCATCATCAGTAAGGAAACTGACATCCCACTGGAGGCAGAGTCATGACCGAGATTTCCAATCCGATGCTTTCCCCGGCCATCACGAAGGTTACAGTAAACATCGGAGTTGGGGAGGGCGGCCGCAGACTACAACTCGCAGAGAAAGTACTAGAGGTATTAACCGGAATGACACCTTCCAGAACAATTTCTACCAAGACAAACAGAGATTTAGGCACACGAAAGGGGGCACCGATAGGTTGCAAGGTCACGATAAGGAACAGAGACAAGGCCGAATCCTTCCTCAAGGATGCGTTCTGGGTCAGAGACCACACGCTTCCTTCCTACAACTTCGACTCCCAGGGGAACCTTTCTTTCGGAATATCCGACTACACAGACTTCCCGGACCAGAAATACGATCCAGACATAGGAATTTTCGGGATGGACGTTAACGTAGTCCTTGAGAGGCCGGGACATAGAGTATCCAGACGAAGAAGGAGAAAATCAAAGATTTCTCGGACACATAGAGTCGGGAGAGAGGAATCCAGAGAATGGTTCGCTAAGAAGTTTGAACTTAACATAGTGGAGGAGTAGAAATGGCACGCGATCACGGAGAAAGAATAGGCAGAAGCCTCGGATGCAGAAGATGCGGACGAAAGAGAGGCATGATCCGCAGACACGGCCTCAGACTCTGTAGGCAGTGCTTCAGAGACGTTGCTCCAGACATAGGATTCAAGAAATACTCATGAGGTGATAAAAGATGCAGTTTGACCCAATTAACGACGCATTTACGACGATATACAACGCAGAGAGCGCAGGAAAGTACGAGGTCACTATAAGACCCGCCAGCAAACTTCTCGGAAGCATGCTTTCGATAATGCAAAGCTCGGGGTACTTGGGCGAGTTCGAGAAGACGGATGATGGCAGAGGGGGCTCATACAGAGTTTCTCTGATCGGCGCAATAAACAAGTGCGGAGTAATCAAGCCTAGACACTCAGTCAAAAGGTCCGACTTCGACAAGTGGGAATCGCGATACCTTCCAGCTAGAGACTTCGGTCTGCTAATATTGACCACTAATCAAGGAGTGATGGATCACTTCGAGGCGAAGAAGGAGAGAGTCGGCGGAAGGCTACTCGCATATGTTTTCTGAGGGGGATTAAGGATGCCAAGAGTAGCTAAAATTTCACATGAGATCTCATTACCGGATGGTCTCAACGCAAATCTCGAAGGCAGCGTAGTCACACTCTCCAAGGATGGAAACTCGCTTTCTAGAGAATTCAAGCACAATAGAGTCTCAGTAAGGGAGTCAAATGATGGACTACAGGTCTTCTGTAATTTGCCCAGGAGGTCAGAGAAGGCAATTGCTGGGACCTGGGCCGCGCATCTCAGAAACATGGTAAAGGGAATGGAACATGGATTCGAATACAGATTAAAGGCGGTGTTCAGTCACTTCCCAATGACGCTCAAGGTAGAAGGGAACAAATTCACAATCACAAACATGCTAGGCGAGAAGGTCCCAAGGGTCGCAAAGCTTCCATGGTCGCCCTCGGAAGTAGAAGTAAAGGTCGAGAATAAGACCGATGTAATCGTCACTGGCGCAGATAGGGAGAAGGTAGGGCAGACCGCTGCGAATATTGAGCGTGCTTGCAAGGTAAAGAAGAGAGATCCTAGAGTTTTCCAAGACGGAATCTACATCACATCCAAGGGGGCATAGGAATGGCATATGAAGACAATACAGTCGCGGAGTTGAAAGATTTACTCAAAGAGAGAGGCCTTCCGGTCTCTGGAAAGAAGGCGGATCTGATATCTAGGTTACTGGATGCAGACTCCGATGAAACGAGAGATGAAAGTTCCGACGATAACGAAATAGTGGAAAAAACCACAGAAGATGAAGACGTCCAAGAAGAAGAGGCCCAAGACGAAGAAGACGAATTTTACGAAGAAGGCGATTTCGAAGAATGGGATGAAATTCACACTGCTAGGCAGAAACCAGTTCTAGACGAGGAAACCAAATCTGCACTACAGCTCAGGTCAGAGCAGAGTAAGAAGCAACCATCATTCAGAAGACAGGAGTGGTTCAGGTACAGGAGACTGTCCAAGACTGGCTATCGGAAGCCAAAAGGAAATGACTCAAAAATGAGGAAAAACAGGAAATACAGATCGCCAATGGCCAGAGTTGGCTATGGGAAGGTAGCATCAGCCAGGGACCTGCATCCTTCTGGTTTCCGAGAGGTGATGATTCACAAGTCAGAGCAATTGGATGGATTGGACCCAGAAAGGCAAGCAGTAAGAATTGGAGCTAGCGTAGGGAATAGGAAAAGATCCAGGATTCACGAACGAGCCGATGAATTGGGACTAAGAATTCTAAACAGACGTCAAATAAACAGGAAGGGGGATCTCTGATGATTATCACAAACCAAAAGAGAATGGCCTCAGAGATATTCTCGCGTAAAGAGGGAAGAGTAGTAGGAATTCACAGAATTTGGGTAAATCCAGATTATCTCAGCGAAGTGGCAGATGCAGTTCAGAAGGACGATGTCCGAGCTCTAATAGAAGATGGAATTATTCAGGCCAAGCCAGTGAGGGGAACTAGCCGTTCTAGAGCTAGAAAATCTGCCTTCCAGAAGTCAAAGGGTAGGAGAAAGGGACAAGGGTCGAGAAGCGGGAGTGCAAATTCTAGAAGCCCACGTAAGCAAAGATGGATGTCAAAGATTAGGGCCCAGAGGAGAGTACTCAAAGATCTAAGGGAACAGGGTGCAATTACCCCATCACAGTACAGGCACTATTACCTTAAAGCCAAAGGGGGCTCATACAGGTCGATCTCACATCTGAGAAGTAACATGGGCACAGAAGAATCCATATCGGGAGTTGATGAATGATGGCAAAGGGTAGGAATCAGAGACTCAGGTTCAAGCGTAGAAGGAACGCTGAAACTGACTACCATAGAAGGTCGAGAATGTTACGAGGGGGTCTCCCCAGAGCAGTAGTTAGGGTATCAAACACCCAAGTGACATGCCAGCTGGTGATCTATGAGCCCGAGGGTGACAAAGTGGTCTCATCGATTAATGGAAAGACTCTTGTCGATAAGCACAAGTGGCCTTCAGACCTCTCTAGGAAATCGGTACCTGCGTGCTATCTGGCAGGATTCGCACTAGCCAAATCCGCCATTTCCTCAGGCCATTCTAAGGCAATCTTGGATATCGGTCTCGCTGCCTCATCTA
>MDSX01022410.1_pt1 | contig 10018 bp, 7 predicted proteins | sample 811141 | NCBI WGS metagenome assembly MDSX01 (sample SAMN05326642, study PRJNA326480) | marine metagenome | isolation source: seawater | place: Atlantic Ocean: South East | collected 2010
CGTCGGCGCGTTCATAGCCGTGGCGTGCTACCTCATACCGGTGTTCGGCGCGCGGGTGTTCACGACGGACCCGGACCTCGCGTCCATGATCAGGTCCATCGCGCCGTTGATGGGCACGTCTCAGCTCATCAGCGCGGTGGTGCTGGTCACGGAAGGGATCTTGATCGGCTGCGGGGATTTGCGGTATTTGCTCAAGGTGCACTGCTTCAACTTTGTGGCGCTCGGGGGATTGCTGTGGTGGGTACGGCACGCGGGCCTGGGCCTGCACGGGATATGGATCGCGGTGTTTGCGAACCAGCTGTTACGTCTGAGTCAGCACGCGGCGCACGTGTGGCGGGGCGGGGGGCCCGACCTTCTGGGTCGATCAGAGGCGAAGACGGCTACGATGGGCGGCGGCGGCGACGGCATCTGATGGGGTCGCGAACTACTTCGATTCCATCTTTCTTTTTCAAATATTTCTTAAGGGTCACGGGTGGGGAGCGTCCGTCGCCTCTCCGCCCAAAGCGCTCTGTTGTAACGACTTTTAGTTTCGAACTCGTCCGGGGACTCCTGATCTACGACGCTCCTAACCTACAACGGCAGCTGTTGCACCACGGCGAACGCGAACGTGGCGGCGAGTAACGTCGCCGTGGCCAGCGCCGCGAGCTTGTGATGCGGGTCCACACCCGCCGCGTATTCCTCCAAACCCCACAAGAACCCCCGTTTGCCGGCGTCCGAGGTTGACTCGGAGCCCGGCAGCGATGGCCCGTTGTTTGTGCCCGCACGGTGCCTCGCCGTCGCCTCCCCGCTACTCACCGTCTCCCCGTCCTCACCCATCGCCGTCCACGTCACCTTCGACCCTTCCTCGAACGCCTCCCGTAGCACCTCCCCCGTGCTCCTACCCCGCACCCTCATGTAATGCGCCAGCGGCATGACCAGCGTTCCCCGGCCGTCGGCAAACTCCAGCCTGACGTTCGCCATGACGTCGCCCCAGTCCCGTTCCGCATCTTCCCACCACGGGCGTTTAGACCCTCCGCCCGCACCAGGGCGTCGCTCCCACCGAGCGCGTCGCGTCGTGAGCTCCTCGAACGCCTGACGCACCTCGACGAACAAGGCTTGGTCGCCGCCCTTGTCGGGGTGGTGGATCAGCGCGAGTGCCTTGAACGCGGCGCGAACGTCCGCGTCACTCGCGCCGAACGCCACGCCGAGCACCTTCCACGGGCCGAACGGCTCCACGGGCGTGGTCTCGGGGTCATCGGCGGTGGCGCACGTCGCCGCGGTGAGCGCCAGGAGGAGCGCCAGGAGGAGCGCACGTCGCGTCATCTCCTCTGCGTTCACTGTTGAACGCGTGCCTCGACAAAATCGCCTGTCGGCACCTCCGAGCTTTGGTCAACGTTTTGAGTTTTGAACGCGTCACTCCCTCCTCGCGCGCGTCATGAGCGACGAGGAGGAGTCGGACGCGCTCGGGACGGTGGATGAGCGGGAGTATGATGTCCTCTCCGCCGTGGGACTGGATCGGCTCCGCGCCAAGCTCGGTACGCGCGCCCCTCTCTCCATCACCCGCGACAGATTTTCGAACTCGCTCGCGCCAGCCCAGCCGCGCCCGGCCACCATCTCTCCCCCGGCCCCCCGACTGACACCCAACGACCCCGACGCGCGCGTATCGCAGATGCCCGAGACCACGACGAGCGAATGGACGGTTTGCGCTGGCTGAGAACGGCGCTGGATCCACCCCCGCCGCCTGCGCGGGAGGATCCCCCGACGCCACCGCCCGCCGGCGATGGGGCGCCCGGGGTTGACCCGCCCGAGAACGACGGCGAGAATGACGGGAGGGTGAACGACGAGGAAGCGACGGAGGACGCCCCGGGCCCGTCCGGGCGTGTCCTCGACCACGCCACCGTCGTCCGCCTCTTCCACGGATGCTCCGCGTCGCTCGCGAACGCCCTATCGGATCCTCACCCGGGCGTACACGCCGAGGCGTGCCTCGCGGTGGCGTCCATGTGCGCCAAGTGCGACGGCGAATCGATGCGGGCGTTTTCGCCTTGGGTCGCCAAACGCGCGTGGCCCGTGCTCACATCGCAGCTCTCGGGCCCGAGGCTGGTATCGGACAGGGCGCACATGTGCATGGTGTCGTGCCTCCGCGCGTGCAGGGACCCGAGCATCGTCGAGCTCGTCGCCGATACCATGCGGCGAACGAACAATCCGTTGGCGAGGCAGCGGCTTCTCGACAAAGTGTCGCGGGTGCTCGGCGATTGGCCCAGCGGGTCGCTGTTAAACGCGTGTAAACCCCACTGCGAGCGCGCCATCGACGCGGGGCTCAAGCACGGCGGCTTACCCGACGACGGGGCACCGACGGCGGTCACGCGGCTCGGGGAACCGCGGCGACGGGTCGAGATGTTCGGCGGTGAGCTTATTTTAATCATCGTGTATGGTCAATTGGTATGACGTGTTTTTTCTTTACAGGCATTCACGGCGACGGCGGGGGCGGCGTCGTCGAGACGGACGTCGCGGGCGCCGATTCACATCCGTCCAACGTGGCGGTTCGGGTCGCTGCGAAGGCTGCCTTTGACGTGTTCGAAGCGGTGTGGCCGAAGCACGCGACGACGTGGGTGGAGGAAGGGATGGAGCCGAGGTGGCGTCGGTTGGTCACGCACGGGTCTTTGGAAACGCCCGAGGAGAGCGGAGCTTACGCCCGTGGCGGGTACCCAGCCGTGGGCCGGCGTGAATCCGCGCCCCTCGCGGATCACAGGCGTGAGGAAAAGTTCGCCGAGCGGCAGCGGATCAAGGATGCGGCGAATAGGTCGGGGGTTCGAGACCCGGACGCGTCGGATGACGTCGACGCGAGGCGGCTGACGGTGCCCGGAAACTTCCAAGATGGAAAGCTTCCGTTTCAACCGCCGTACCCGCCGCTGCCGACCAAGCCAAGGCACGGCCTGCGCGAGCGCGCGATGCACCCGCCGCAGCCCCAACCCAAGCCCCTGTGGACCGGCGACCCGCCGTCCCCGGTCAAACGCGCGATCGACGCGGATATTGAAAAAGATAAAGCCGCACACAACAAACCCCTCGCGGCGTACTACGAGGCGGTGCGCAAGCGCGGGTCGATGTCGGCGAAGGAGTGCGGAGATTTCCACATCGAGCCGAACGACATCACCAAGACCGCGGAGGAGGCGATGCTGTACCGGGACCTGGAGAAGCTGGAGACGCGGATGGAGACGCTGAGGGCTAACAGCATGGGCGCCAGGGTCTACGACATGTACGCCGAGGCGTACTACCGACCGGGCGGCGCGACGGAATCGTCGGAGGTTAGCGCCGCGGCGAAGGTGGCGCGCGATCGTGAGGCTACGGCTGCCGCGCGTCGGAAGATGGGGTACGACATCAGCGACGTCGGCGTCGTGCAACGCGCCAAGATGGACGCGGAGGCGCTGGGTATCAACGCGGGTATCGTCCCCGGCCACTCGAAGGACGCGGCGGGTCGGCTTCGTCGCATCACGACACCGTCCGTCGAGTCCCTTCGCACCGCGGGCGTGGGCATGAAAACCCCGCCGAAGGTATCGCTCGCCACCGCGCGGATGCTGGGCCTGCCCACGGACCGTATCGCGGTACCGGGTACCGTGGGAATCGACGAGCACGGCTTCACTCCGTCGCGCACGATGGAGGAGAGAGTGCGCAACTTGGCGCGGATCCGAGCCGAGCTGAAGGAGTTCCGGCGCGACTTGAACGACGCCGCCAAGGTGGAGACCGGGCCGTATAAAGACCACACGGCGGATGCCAACGATGCCGCGTTTAAACGGGAGGTATCCGCCGCGAACAAGGAGGGTGACGAGCTCAAGTCGCGCAAGGCGGCGGCGAAGCTCAACGTGGAGAAGCACAGGATTGACCACGAGCGGAAAGTCAAAGCGTTGGCTCGCGAGAATTTGGAGTTTGAGGAACGGGTCTTCCGCGAGGCTGAGGACGAGCGGATCCGGAAGGAGGCGGAGCACGCCGCCGAGCTGAAGGCGCTGGCGTTCAAGGCTCGAATGGAGAGCGAGATGCGGGGTACCTACGCGCTATCCGCCGAGGAGCTGCTCAAGTACCCCGGTCCGCCCAACCGATACGAGCTCACCGCCACCTCTCACGCCGCGGACCAACACGTGGGAACAAACAAACAACATGTCCAACATCTCGACCCCAAACACATGTGGGATCAAGGCGCGGGGCCAAATGTCGTGCCCGATAAGCAGCGCAACAAGGGTCCGAAGGCTTGGGGCCAACGGGACAAGTCACCGGCGGCGGCGAGGGCGGAGAAGGCTCGGGCCGAGCAGAAGGAACGCGAGCAAAAGGAACGGTCGGAGCGGCGGCGTTCGCGGGATGCCAAGGCGAGGGTGCAGGCGCGTATCGAGCGTGATCGGAGCAGAAGTAAGAGCCGCGAGAGGGGCGGCGGGGGGGACGGGCAGGGAGAGCGGGAGAAGGACCGGCTTCGGGTGTCATGGGATGAAAATCTTGAGCGCACGAAGCTTTTTTCTCATGGCGAGGACGGGGCCGGGTCGGTTCCGTCGTCGCCGACTCGGGCCGTGACGGAGGGCAAAGCCGGCGGCGTGAGGGATGGGAAACCGGCGACGAGCGGCGGGTTCGACGCCAGGCCCTTGCGCGAGAAAGTCCCGATCGGGCGCAGCTACTGAGTATAGAGCGACTCGGTAGTCGATAATAAATAGGTTACCTTAATAAATTAGCAATCGGATCGGGTCCTTTGATCATTGAATCACTTGACCGCGGACCACGACTTGAAGGTGTGCGTGTGCGTGCACAGCGCGTCCATCACGTCCGCCCCCGCGCCGGGTTCACCCACGAGTAACCCGTGAACCTTGAGTCCCATCTCCTCCTTGGCGGTGTCTAACTGCGCCACCACCTCCACGTCCGGCGGCCGAATTTCTCCGTCGGTGACGAGTAAGATATCCGCGTTGGCCCACTCCTCCTGCCCTAACCGCTCCAACGCGCGGATGAACGGCTCGTCCACGTCCGTGCCCCCGTGGAAGCTACCGGCGAGAAACTCCAGTAACTTGCTGACGCCCGAACCCGTCACCTTCAGCTCGAGCTCCTGGCAATCGCCCGGCCCGGAAAACGAGTACAGGTAACACGCGCGCTGCTGGTTCTTCGCCTGTCGCATGCACTCCAGCGCCATGGCCTTGGCGACCGTCTCCCTGGCGCCCATCATGGACCCGGATGTGTCCAGACACAAGATGATCGGGCCGCACTCGGCGGACGGGCGGATCTCCATGCCGTCCGTGGTCACCGCTGGCTCCTCCGACCAACCGACGCGTTCGTACGAAAGCAAAGTTCGCTCCATGCGCCGAGCAAAGTGGAGCAAACGCGCGGGCCTCGTGCCTTGCGCGATCAACGCCATCTCGCTGGGTAACATGCGGGATAGGTCGTCGCTCCTGGAAAGACCCGCGGTCTCCTCCGGTTCCATCGGCGAGCGCACGAGCCCGACGGGCATGCCCCGGCGTTCTCGCTGCCGCGGCGCTCTGCGAAGCGGACCTGTAAACAAAACATGACGTCATTCTAATTGCCCATATGGAAGTTAAAAGAAACTCCCCTCGGCCGCTTCCGCGTCCCAACGATCGCACAAGGTCCCGCAGCTCCCTCAACTCCTCCAGTTTCTTACGTAGGGAATCGAGTTCACGCCACCCGGTCTGCTGCCACAGGCCTTTGGTGATGTCGAACCCTTCCGGTCCGTCGGCGAGGTCGTCCAGGTCCAACCCTTCGAAAGCCTTAGCCGCCTTGTCCAGCTTGTCCACCGCGGGTTCCCACTGCTCCTTGAAGTCCTCCATGAGCTGCTCCACGAGCTCCTTGTTCGCCGCCTTGGCCGCCTCCCTCGCCTCCTCCTTTCGCCGCTTTTCCTCCTTCGACTCTTCTTTTCCGCCCTCCATGGACATCTCGATTTCGTCGATCGCCGTTTTTTTACCGTCTGCGGATTCACCCTGGCCGCCGCCGCCCTGGCCTTGGCTCGGATCCCCGTCCTGCTCCTCGCCCTCGCCGTCCTGCCCGCCGCCGCCCTCGCCGTTAGGGTCGGAGTCCTCATCCGGGTCACCGTCCTCGCCGTCCTGGCCGCTGCCGCCGGATTCGTCGCTGTCCATCTTGGGCGGCGTGTCTTCGTCCTCTTCGCCTTCGTCGATCTTCTGCTGCTCGTACACGTACAGGACGTCGAGTATGTTCTTCATCAGCGTGTCCAGCACGGGTGGGAACTGGCGCGTGAACCGCGCCATGTCCAGGTCGCCCAGCGCCTCGAGCAGCGCCTCGCGGAAGACGACGTCGTCGGGCCATTCCGTCTCGGCTCCGGGGAGGAGCCCCCTGGCGAGTTGCGCTTTCCACTCCTGGATCCCGTCGGCGCATCGTCGAAGCGAGTCGACGTTGTTGGACGTGGACGGCAGGCGGAGCAGCAAGGGGAGGAGGTCCGGGGAGATGGAGTTGAGCGCACCGGCCTGGCCGGAAGCCATCAGGAGGCCGAGGTTGGCCATCGCCTGCTTGCGCGCCTTGGCCTCGGCCTCGTCGCCCAGGAGGTTGGCGCGCATGCCCAGCGCCTGGACGACGTCGTCGCCGTCGGCGGATTCGTCGAACTGCGACAGATCCGCGCCGCCGAGGAGGGAGGCACCGATGCCGGGTGGTGTATCGTCGGGTGAGGATCCCCCGTTCTTTTCGCCGTCCTGGGGCACCGCCGTTGGGATCACCCGATGATGACGTCGTGGTTGGCGCCCACTTGGAAGTTGGCGCTCAAACCTAGGCGGCGACGACGACGATACCTCGCGGGCCGTCGCGCGACGCGATCGCGCGACCGATCGGTGACCGCGGGCCATCGCGGGCATCGCCGTGGACGTGCTCGCCATGCTCGCCGACGTGATCGTTTCTCACGACGAGGCGCGCGAGAGGGGCGCTGTGACCTCGGAAGGGAGATGAGTTGAAAACCAAAATCTCGGATAGAGCTCATCACTCGAGTTTTGGCATCGAAATGTTCTCGTCAGCGCAGACGCGCTGCGGGCTGACAGACTGGTTGACAACTATTTTTCCCCTCAGCCAATGGAAACGGGGCAGCGCACACTTGGCACGCCCAGAAAGCACCGAAATCGCGAGATGTGGCGCGCGCGCTGTTGCACACACTGTACCGCTCTGCTTTCTTGAACGCAAAAACCGTTCTCACCTTTGCTCGTTGCAATATGAAATTATATCTTCGAGTCGCATTAAAAACCAAACGCCTCGCCGTCCCCGACACCCCTCTCGCCCTATCGCCTCGGCGGATCCGCGCAGTGCCTACCCCGGGTACACGGCGACACGTTCATGAACTCGTCGAAATCGTACACGTGCACGTCGCAGCAGCTCCACCCTTTCTTTCGCTCGTGAAACACCGGCGGGCCCGGATGATGCAGGCATCTGTCGTCGCCGTTCTCAGCCTCTGTGTATTTGGCGCCGCACCCCGCGTTGCGGCACGTCCTCGGCGCGTGCGGGTCCACGTCCTCAGCCTTCGCCGGCGCCTCCTCGCGTCGCACCTGTGGGGCGACGTACGCCGCCTGAGCCTCCGCGCTCGCCGCGTGGTCGCTGCAGAAGAACCCTTGTTTACACCGCGGGCACAACGCCTTGGACGCCGCGTCGGATGATGATGAATGTCCAGGGCCGTTTTCCGTCTTGGCGCGCGCCTCGACGGAGAGCGGCAGTGGGATCGGCGCGGCGGCCGGATCCGCGGCGTTGGGCGAGCGCGCCGCGCGTCTCACCTCGGGTTTCACCTGCGTGTGCCGCCCCACGGCGCACCCTTTGATCTCCATGAAGAGCGCAAAGTCGTGCGATCGCCCGCCGCAGCACGACCACTCCTTGACGCCGTCGTGGAAGACGGGCGCGCCGGGGTGGTGGCGGCAGCATCCCGCGGGGTTGCCGTCGAGGGCGTCGTAGATGGCGTCGCATCCGATGCGCTGGCAGACGTACATGCCGTCGGGGCGGGTCGACGGCGACAGCGGGCTCCCGTCCACGTCCGAGATCTCGCCATCGGACGGCGACTCCACGCCTCCCGACGCGAAAAACGATCGAATCCGCGCCTCGGACCATCGAAGGTGCGCGTCCTCGGGCGGCGGCGGGCACGACGGATGCGAGTCCGACAACACCTCCACGAGGTTAGCGCGCCTCACCGCGCTCTCGGGCACCATCGCGCGCGGTGGAGCCGCCGCGCCCAGCTTGTAACGCAGACGACGTTTGGTTTTGGCAATATGATTATTGTACAGAGTCCTTCGTTTTGGTATTTGACAAGGTGTAATATGATGAACGATGACCCTCGCTCACTCGCCCGGGAGCGCGATCCCGCGTCCAGCCTGCGCCATCGTCGTGGGCGCGCCCCTGTGCCGGTACACCTTCTTCGGCACGTACGCAGCCCTGTGCGGCTCGTTCGCCGCGTCCCACTCGCCGAGCACACCGCTCCACGCCGCCTTTTGCTCCAAGTTCTTCTCGTGGTTGTTTTTGTCGTAAGCGCTCCAGTCCGTCTCGCTCCCATCCGTCCACGGCTGCGCAAAGGCAGCCCTCGCCTCCTCAGCCTCGATCGCGTTCTTCGGTGTCGTCCACGGCTGCGGGTAGGCGGCGGAACCGGCGCCCGCGTTACCCTTCGCATCCGCCGTCTCAGTCGGTGGCGCTAAGAGTTTCAACTTTTTCATGAGCTTGGAGTGTTTCATCGACAAACCCGCGACGGCGTCCTCGGCGCCCGCCGCGCCGCCGCCCGCGTTGGGATCCGGCCCCGTGGGATCCGTGGTGTCGGTCCCACGCTGCGTCGGGTCCACCTTGAGCTTGTCCAGGCCCTTGGGCTCCGCGGATGCGGGCACCAGATGAGTCGGGGGCGTGAACATCGTGGTCACCTTCGCAAACGCCAAGGAATTCGAGTCGTCTCCGGCGGCCCACACCTCGTTCGCGGTGGCGTCCATGTCCACGATCCTGACGTTCTCCCAGCCCGGCGCCTTGGACGCCACGGCCTCGCGCATGAGGTGGTGCTCGAGCGGGTAGTCGTGGTCGCCCGTCGGGTCCTCGGCGTCGGCGGCGGCGCCGGCGACTCCGTAGATGGCGACTGACCCGCACATCCGCGGGTGCTTCATCGCGTCCACCGCGACGAACCCGGGGGAGGCCCACGTCGGGGTGGACGGGTACGCGTTGGTGGTGGCGTAGTTGCGGAGTGCGACGTGCGGGTCGCCGGTGTTGAGGAAGCCGGCGAGGACGGAGAGGAGTTCAATCTCGGGCGCGTTCGCGACGGCGGCAACGGCGTCGGGATCGGTCGAGACGTCGTAGGCGACAAACTCGCGCTCGCATCCTCCGCCGAGGGCGCACGGCGAGCGCCACGCGGGGTTGCCCGGTCCGTCGGCGGATATGACGCGGATTGTGTCCTTCATGCCGAGGTCCTCCGGGGATTTCGTGCCCGGGGTGGCGTCGTTGAAGCGGACGACGCAGTCGGCGGCGTCGATCTGTTGGCCCCATCCTTTGTCCGCGTAGGTGTCGGTGGGAACGACGACGGCGCAGCTGTTGCACCACTGGGGCTTCTCCTGGAGCCTGTCCAGCGTGCGCGCCGCGACGGCAGTCATCTCGCCCTCGCGGAGCTGGTGCGTGCGGTAGCGATACGCCGCGCCGCCCGCGCCGGTGACGAGGAGCACCGCCGCGGCGAAGGCGCCCATCGTGGATCGCGTCGTGCCGTTCGTGGCGCCGGATGATGCGCGGCGGGACGCGGAAGGCGGGAGCGGGCCGCCGACCTTGGTGCGGATGGGCGGGAGGCCGGCGCCGAGGAGCGGCGCGCCCTCGTCGAGGACGGTGATCTTTCGTGTGGCCATCGCGGGAGCGCGGCGGAGGGGTTCGAACACGCGCGAAAGAGTGAAAACGCCTTCCGTCTCGGACGCGGCCCGTCAAACGCGCGCGTTGTAACACCTGTCCGACCGAATTGTATCATGATCGTATGGGTATTTGGTTACAAAATCGATTTTTATTTGGTCGGTTGACCAAGAATTGAAAAACTAACTAACTCTCAGGACGACGACGACGAGTGTGCGGGAGA
>MDSX01070856.1_pt1 | contig 10017 bp, 10 predicted proteins | sample 811141 | NCBI WGS metagenome assembly MDSX01 (sample SAMN05326642, study PRJNA326480) | marine metagenome | isolation source: seawater | place: Atlantic Ocean: South East | collected 2010
AAGAGGCCATTAATCTCCCTATTGCAGAAGGTGACTCACCAGTTTTGGCAGATTGAATTCGATGTTCCGTTGAACATAGGTTCATGAATGAGCCCCCAGAGCGGGCACTGTGCCAGATAGATTAGATTTGGAAGAAATGCGTCACGGAACTGAGCTTCTGAAGAGAGGCTTCGCCAAGATGCAGCAGGGTGGAGTCATTATGGACGTAGTCACTCCAGAACAAGCACACATTGCTGAAGATGCAGGTGCCGTCTCAGTTATGGCACTAGAGAGAGTTCCTGCGGATATCAGAGCATCGGGCGGAGTGGCTAGGATGAGTCATCCTAGCCTGATTAAAGAGATCATTGATACGACTAGCATTCCAGTGATGGCAAAGGCCAGAATCGGACACGATGAAGAAGCTAGAGTTCTAGAGAGTCTCGGCGTGGACATGATTGATGAGTCAGAAGTTTTAACCCCTGCAGATCCATTCTACCACATAGCCAAAAACGACTATTCTATCCCTTTCGTTTGCGGATGCACTAGCTTGGGAGAAGCAGTACGCAGAATAGCTGAGGGAGCAGCGATGATCCGAACCAAGGGTGAAGCAGGTACTGGAAATGTTGTCAGTGCTGTGAAGCATGCCAGACTAATAGAAGCGGAAATAGGATTTTTATCCAACAATCGCAATGATGGAATCGATGAAATCGTTGATCGAGTAATGAATGGGTATAGGAGAATAGAGGATTCCTCAGATTTGGGTGTGGAAGTAACTACAACGCCATTCGGGCATATTGATGAAATTCGTAATGAAGTAACAGCCGTATTGGAAGAAGTAAGGGATATTGGGCGCCTTCCCGTAGTAACATTCTCTGCAGGAGGCATTGCAACTCCTTCAGATGCGGCTCTGATGATGAAGCACGGCATGGATGGTGTTTTCGTTGGATCTGGGATCTTCAAGAGCGCGGACCCGAAGACAACTGCTGAGGCGATAGTTCTAGCTACACATCACTTCAATGATTCTAGCTTGGTAGCGGAAGCAAGTGATATGGTCGGTGAAGCGATGCCAGGATTAGAAATTGAAAGTCTCGAGATTAGGCTTGATGAGCGTGGTTGGTAGCTACCTCTTTTTGCCCCGAGATGTGCCGAGTTTCCTAGACCCCCTTTTGGATGGTTTATTTTCATAATTTCCGGTCTTGTTTTCAGAAGAAACCGTCCCACCAAAAGATATTGATGCACCATCGAGAAGTCTTGCGGTCAAAGAATCTGCAAGTTTGTCATCTTCATCGGGCCTCTTCAATGATTCTCTTACTGACTTGTTGTGCTCTTGGATCAGTTTTTCTCTTTCCATATGTTGTGACTTTATTTCATCTCTTATTTCGTTGACCTTTGAGAGTAGTTCGACTACTCCCTTGTGGCACTCGTCCGCCTTTTCTCTTTCCTCTACGAAAAGAGAATGCAGGCGATCACTTTCGCCCCTCAGGAAATCCCTTTCCTCAAACATTGGTTTGATTTGCTCCCAGATTTCATCGGCTAATTTATTTTGTTCTAGCATAAGTTTGTGTTCGTTGTCTGCTTCTGCTCTAAGTCTTTGAATAGAATCATCCATATCATTTAGATCTATGGAGATGATGTGGTGATTTTCTACTTCAGGAATCAGTTTATCTCTTTTTAAAATTAGAGAACGAAGCTTCTTTATTAATGAGTTCTCCTTTTCTAGGGAAATTGTTCCGTCTGTCATTATCCTATTTTCTATTTTCTCGATCTCACCAACTGTCTCGGATAATTGAATTACCACCGATTTTCCTGGGCCATCATCCCTTCTCCCCTTTTTCCTAGAAATTATCTCCCTGATGCTTTTCTGAATTTCATCCCTTCTCGCCTGATGGATTTTTGACTTGGAGCGTATAGCCTTCTGTTCCTCCATGTTAGAATTAATGCTCTCCCGGATTTCTTTACCTTGGTCATTGACGGAGTTTCTTGAGTCGGCGGCCCTCTTTGCGGCATCATTATGTGAATCTCTCTGGGACCTGATCCTCTTAAGCTTCGATTCCATTGCATGAAGCCTTGTACGGAGATCATCATCCTCAGGGGCGTCATTCTCCATGGTCGTGGGAGCGCACCCCCCTTATTGAAGAGAACTAAAGTCCGAGAATATTAGCAGCAAACGGAAGAACAGGGGAAATTATGGCTAAGAACGCACCAATCATGAAAACTGCTCCTGTAGTCATCCTGAGTCTGGTGAACAGATCAGATCTTACTTGCGAAGTAAGCACTTTGCCAGAAATTAGATTTCCTGAGGAGTCCTCCAATCTGACAGTGACTGTCGATTCACCCATTGAAGAGGGGATCATTGTTTGCCAGACAATCCTAGATGCAGACATAGAATCCGACATTTGGTCATAGATTGGTTTTTCTGAAATTATATCACTTGAAACGGGATCTACTCGTAGGCTGTAGACGCACTCATTAGGGCGGAAATCCGGAGTCTGTACCCTAAGTTTGAGGTCTTGCCGTTCACCGGTGTAATTCAATACAGTAGCGAATAAATTTGCTTGCCCAAGTGTTAGGTTTTCCATGTCGACATCAAACCAAATACCTTGTTTAACAGGATTTGATAAGTGCATTCTCAATCTATCATTCAATCTAAAAAAAGGAGCACATCTTTCCCTAGCGTGCATCAGAAGGCGGTCAAGAGTCTCTTCGCCTAGTTCAGGGTGATTAATTATCTGATCGACAGTCTTAGAGTCTACCAATGTAGTAAGAGCGAGGTGGAACTCATCTTCTTCGATTACTCCAGAACGGAATAGGTCCAAAGTCTGGAGAAGATATTCCTGTAGATCGGAGAGTTTTACACCCCTCTGCAAGTCAGAAGAGAAGGATGAGACGTATTTGGAGAATCGAACAGCAAGCATCGGGTCGACATGGGCTCTGATGACATCCGTATAAGGGCGATTAAGTAGAGCTGGGTGCATGGGTGGTGAAAATGCCTGCAGAAGGCCCCATGGATTTACAGTATTGAAGCGAGGCCTTTCAGAAACAAGATAGACGCTGTGGCCAGAAAGTAAGGCTCCTGTTGATAGAGCTATTAGAACCGGTATCCCTTCTGTATCAGTAGTGAAATTTAGTGCAAAGGAGAGGAGTAAAGTTGCCAGAATCATCAGGGTAGTTGTGATATTTAATTGGTTAGAAGCCCCGTCTATTACCGCCTTCATCTCACTGTATCCGTGTGCACTTCTAAAGGTGATTCCTGAGGAAGATATCTCATCTGTTTCGATTTGGAATAACCTCTTAGTAACCCATAGAAGGTAATGCAATACGAATAGGAGCAAAAGGTCTGCCACCATGATAACTAATGCTAGAAGATATACGGAAATTGAGAAAGAAAGATCGAGGAAAAGTTCTCTGACACTTCCCTCCCACCATAGTGGATCTTCGCCTCTGTGAGATTGTGCCAGGCCGAAAAGGAATACTACGATTATTGGCAAGAATAAGATTAATCGCGCCCCCCTGCTAATTATCAAGTCATCAAGACCGTACAATAATGCCTCACGAGCTTTGAGGGTATCCTTGTAAGAATTGGGTATATCGTTATTTGATTGATTCTTGATAATATTTTCAATTTCTGGAGCTGGTGGTGTTTCGGTATTTAGAGCTGCGACCATTGAGTCGATATCGGAATGCAAGTCGGCTAGGTCTTCTTCGATTGGAGATTCACTCATGATTATCACCTATTGAGATTATCCTCACTATGACGCACATTGAAATCGCTGGTGAAAGAGATAAATTATTACCGTCGCAAAAAAGGTTTCCATTTGTTTTAGAGATATTGGTCCCTATCGAAATACCTACTTCTCTGAGTGTAATTGTATCTACTCCGGATAGAAGGATTAGCTCTACTATTGAGGTGCTCATATCAGGAAGACTAGAAACTGGTAGAAGATCACCATTTCCAAAGGTTTCAATCGAACGCTTTACCCCCGGAATCTTTTGTCCCCTTGGGTTGGTTTTCGGGAATCCAAGCATCTTATCCAAAGCCATCTCCAAATCCTCGTCAACTGCATATTCCATCTTATTTGCGACTCCAGTAATATCGCCATCGTAACCGATGATTTCCGAAAGTAGAATCTCTAATAGTCCCTCGCGTCGTTTTATTCTAGCGGCAAGTTGGAATCCTTCTGGTGTCAATCTGCAGCCCCTATAAGGGATGTGAGTTACCATATCTCTATCTGAAAGTCTTTGGATCATTTCTGTAACTGAAGCCGCTGAAACCCCCATTATGGTTGATAATTGAGTTGTTTTAACAATAGCTTCGGGAGTTCTAGTATGCACCTCAAAAATTCTCTTCAGGTACGTTTCTTCGATTTGGCTTAAATCCAACATCTACTGTTCCTCCCTTTCTGCTAAGAATTCGGTTCTGCAGATCGGACATCGTGACATAGTGGGACGTTTATCCAGGGGGACTCGCAAAGTCTGTTCACATTCGGGACAATTCAAGTTTGGACCTGAAGATTTTACTACTTGAGTTTCATTATCGTTTTTGTTTACGACAAATTCCATTGTACATGAAGGGCACTTTACTGCTCCCTCATGACTTTCAGGGACCATCAATCTTTGATCGCAATAATTACATGAAATTTCCTTTTTAGAAATAGATTCAGAAGATTTTGTGGATTCTTTCGTATCCCTCATTCTGACATTAGATACTGAGGGTGTTTTTGTAGAAATTGCCCTCCATATAAATGTCCCAACCATGATGATTACAATACCGGAAACTACCCCTATTATGGCGGAGATAATGTCAAAGGGGAAATCAAGGCCTTGGTCCGGTATGATTGACTCTATGGAATAGTCTGACTTGGCAGAAACATCTCCTACATTCCACTGAGCCCTGAGATCGATATTTGATCCATCTGGCCAAGATGGAATCTGAACTTGTGTGGAAATGGAAGCGCTGGGATTTACTGACTGGACAAGTACTTGATTGACAATCGTGTTTTCAGAGAGGAGTATTAGACGTAAATTTCCAGAGGGTGTAGGCAAATCTCCATTATTCTGAAGAGTTAATGTGGCAATTACTGATTCACCTTTAACTGGTTTAATTGGTTCGAAGGATGCGAGAATTGAAAGTGAAGAAGAATCTATTTTGGGCATCAAGACGTCTATTTCAGAATTGTTTGAGGAAGAATGATGTATTTCCCAACCCGATGGAATAGCCTCAATCTCTAGGTAGTCTGATGAAGGATGTCCCAAATATAATTCAATCGACCTCCGACCAGGTTCAATCGCAATGGAAATCTGCTGTAAGTTCTGAGTTGATCCTTCGATACCAATTTTCGAGGAAAGTTGTATTTCCCTCGATCTCCCCTCAGAAAGAAAAATTGAGACATGAACAGTAAGTCCGCTATCTAACTCCCAATTGTAAGATTCTATGTCCATTTCTAAAGTCTGTCTTGTTGAGGATTGGATTGAAAATTGGCCAAGCAAAGAAGGATTGTCAAGCTCACTGTTTATTGATAAGATCGACCAATTAAATGTGTTTACTCCGATTGTGCTGGGATAAAATGACGCTGATATTTCCCTTGTAGATCCAGGTGAAATCTGAACGAGATCACCAGTATAATTATCTCCAGAATCCACGTTTTCCAAAAAAAGCCAAGCTGAACCGCTAATATTTCCAGAGTTTCCGACCAGAACAGCTGCACGCAGAGAATCGCCGAGATGTGCTGGTTCCCCAGAGATTAGGACTCCGGATTCTCCGGATAGAGTGAAGTTTGCAGATGCATCTGAGTGTTTTTCTTTATTTTCAGCAACTAAGATTGCTTCATTATCTAGATATTCGTATGAAAAATGGGCGAGTAAAAGCACCAAAAAGATGCATGGTAGGACGGGAAAATTGTTCCTCATCAATTAATGCTGTGATGACCATCGTATCAATCAAACGCAAAAAAATTCACTGCATATGGCTTTATGTTGGGTATTTCCTCCCACGGAACATAAAATGGACACTGACAGTCTAATGCGAGTTCTCCCTGAAGAATTAGGGAATGTGCTTTTACAACGTAGGTTAATGCTGAAAGATACCTTACCCGGGGTGATAAGAAATCTAGAGGCAGAAGAGGACATTATTAGTCCCAAGGTTGAAAGATTAAAGTCATCATTTAGTGAAGCTAACAAAAATGTAGCTGAGGAAAAGTCAATCCGAGATGAAAATCAGAAGCAAGCGAGGACTATGATCCCACAAGTCAAATCTATCCGGGAGAAATTAATAGATTCTGGTGGGATGATTATTCTGGATCCAAAGTGGAAAAAGGAAAAATTGATAGAGAGGATTGAGGAAATAGAGCACAAAATCCAAACCTCCGCATTGGATCATAAATCTGAGAAAAAATTACTAGAACAGAGGAGGGCTCTAGTTTTAGAAAATGATAAATGGCTTAGGAATAGAAAGGATTCCAATCCTGAAATGATTGAGTATCTAGAAAAAAGTAGGAAAATGTCGGATCTTTTCAAGAAGGCTGACAAAGCACATTCAAAGATGATTAATGGTGTAAAAAAAGCTCAACCTTTGTACGAAAAAATGTCCATTGCTGAAAAAGAGCTCAGGGATATTAGAAGTCAGCTAGATAGGGCCAGAGAGTTACTTTCCCAGAGTGATAAGGCGATAAGCTACTGGCAACGAAGACTGGAAGAAGGATTTGGGGATCTTGGACCGGGTTTTATTGATCTCCTTGGACAGAAGAGTAAAGTCGAAGCAGGAGGAAAATCATCATTCGCAAAAACGACGTCAAAAAAATCGAAGAAGCATTTGGGGGAAAAAAAATGAGCGAGTCAAAAGTTGACCCTTTTGGGGATTTAACTGGAGTTGATAGAGGGAAAATTTTGGAGATGATGAAGGAAAAGAAGGCAATTCTAAATTCTTTGCAAAATCGACTACGTGATCTGCGTTCGGAAAGAAGGGAACAAGTGCAAATAGTAAAGATGCTCAGATCGGCAATAAGTGGTGTTGAGGCTTCCGATTCTGGAAGAAAGAAATTACTAAATCAATTTCACGATCACAGGAAGAAATCTCAAGGGCATAGAGAATTGCGTGATACTATCAATAAACGCATACCACCTCCTTCCAGTATTCTTCAGGATTGGCTTAAAGAAACCTATGAAAGCCTCACATTGGTGGCCAACGATTTGACTGCGGTACAAATGTTGAATCCTGAACTTTCAGCATTTAGTAGGTTTTTTGAGATTCAAGCATCTATTAAGATAAAGAGAGAAGCTGAAGAATCACATGAAAAGTATATCTTTAGTCTCGGGGAAATGAGGAAATTATCTTCAAAATTAGATGAAAATAAGGATATTGCGAAGAAGACCGTTTCTGAAATAAAAGAAAATATTGAGATAGAAGAAGATAGAATTAGTCGGAAGGAGATCAGGAAAATTAGCAAAGGGATAACTTCCATAGATGAAGAGATAGAAATGACTAATATTGAAATTAAACTCATAAGAAAGGAGTTGAATAGATTAGAAAAATACTCCAGAGTCACAGAGGGAAGAGGAGGAGCGATTGGAGTCGGTGAAATTAGAAATATAGCCGCAAGCGGGGGATCTCTAAGTGCACTGGAAATGGACCTATTACTAACTAGCGGTGGTCTGAAGGCTGTTTCCGAAGGAGTAAAGGATAAGGATGTATCTAATCCTGGCAAAAGAAAATCCAAGAAAAAGGTAAGGAAATTGGGAGTTTCCAGAAGCGGCAGTAGAAGAGGCAGTATTGCCGGAAGAAGGGAGTAAAAACAAGGATTATCGGCATTACTTAAATGTGAGTTCAAATTACGAAAGCCACTGGTGTTCTAATGTCCCTCAATAAGTCGAATTTGGATGGATTTTTTGGAAGTAAACCTGAGGAAGTCAGTTCAAAACTTTCAGAGTTCAAGTCTCTTAGGGACACACTAAACGAAAAGGTAAGAGGGCAACTAGACAAAAGGAATGAAATAAATCGACAAGTCAAAGAGTTGATTTCAGAAGTACAGAAGCAAAAAACGTTACGTAACGATGCGAACGGAAAGGTTGCTGAGTTGAGGAAGATTAGGCTTGAAAAGACTAATGAATTGAAGAAATTAAGAATGAAATTAAGGAAATCCACTGAGGAAAAACCCAAGATGAGATCTGGGAATGGAAAGGGGAGGAGTTCTCAAAAAATAAGAGAGCAAATGAACAAATTAGAGTGGCGGCATCAGACAGGTCAGATTGGTCCTAAAAAGGAGAAGGATTTTTTTGCCACAATGAAAAGATTGCAAAACGAACTCAAACGTGTGAAATCCGAAGAAGAAGCAAATAGTTCAATTGTTCTTAAAGAAGTGAAGCAAGCTGAAAAAAGACAGCAGAAGGCTCATGACGCTGTAACCGATGCTTCTGAAAAATCAGAAGAAGCGCACTCTCTGATGATGGAACTATCGAATGAAGTTGACCGTCTGAGGGGCTTAGCAAATAATGAACATATGAGCCTAACAAGCACTAAGGATCAAGCAGACGAGTTGCATAATAAATACATTATTTCACTCAGGTGCATTCATTCGATGCAGGATATTCTGAAGATTTCAGGAGATAGGAAGAAAACCTCCGAGGATGAACGTGTTGATGTAACCGACCTAATGTCTAGGTTGATGAAAGGCGACACACTATCTGACGAAGATATGTTATTACTTCAGAGAAATTAGAAGGAATACATCCTACCGTTCAATCCATGGAGAACCTTCTCTTCTTCGAAGTGAATTATCCAACCTGGAACAAAAATTCTTTTGTCTGACATAATTGCACTATCCTTATCGAAAGACCAACGCTGAAGAAGCATGCTCCTAACAGAGCCAGACTGGTTTTCTTCTTGGATTTCTGATTTTCTTCGGACATTCAAAAGACTACCAACAGACTCCTTAAGATTGTCTGCAGAAAGCCAACCAGATTCTTCCGGTGAAATTATCCTGAGGCGTAGTGAGTCTTGGAGATCTTCAATATTATCAATTACTGAAATTTTGTTTGACCAGGGGTCCTCGGTGATATTCCAAGAGCATTTCTCAGATTCGCCATTAGGACCAGTAATTTCTCCCTCAATAAACCAAAGCTTGGCTTCAAGTAGTATTGGCGTTGAAACCAATCCCGACAATCCCCTCTGGGACATCCAGCTTGAGAGGTCTAACTGAGGACGGAGAGTTTTCGTTTGGGGAGAGTGGATTTCATTTTTTCCAATGGTATTTTCATTTTTCTTCTTTGGCGCAAGTCGAGCATACAAATCGCCGGCAATTACTGATTCTCCTATACATTTGGCAATTTTTTCCGGAGACCAAAAAACTATTTTCAGTGATTCATCAATTTCATATCCGCCTTGCAAGTCTCTCTGACTCAGAATCCAGTGGAAACCTTCTGGGGCATCAATGGTGAATCTTGTTATCTCACTACCGGTGATGGGAAGTAGTCCTGCAGGAGCATGCCAGATAATTACTGGTCCAATATCAGTATTTATTACAAAATCGGGTACAGAATCTGCCATTCCTAAAATGGTGAATCCATTAACCTCATTTTCCTTTGGATAATCACGGAGATTTACCCGCAGAATAGAAAGAAGATCTCGCACCGTGTCCTCCATGTTTCAGGAGAATGTGGGGCGGATTATGAAGAAAACGTCATGTTATGACTAAAATCTAGCATTTTTTGCTCATTGATTCGGTGCCAGTTGGAGTAATTCGCTTTGGCCTTCATCGAGGATACATAGAGAGCTGACGGGGAAGGGTTTTCCGCAAGCTGCTCCAAGTTGCCTATTTACCATCGTGACTTGATGTATGGGGACAGATGGGTGTGAATTCCTCAGATCATTGATGAATGACTCGGGACAGTTAGCGGCCACTAGAACCAGCTTGGCATCCCCCTTGGAGCAGTGAGAAGAAGTTTGTCTCTGACCAAAAACTAACTTCCCAGTATTGATTCCTTGCTTCAACTGCCTTGCAATGTCCATCTAACCACCTCAGATGCTTTCCTCTGGAATATAGTACA
>MDSX01072925.1_pt1 | contig 10016 bp, 12 predicted proteins | sample 811141 | NCBI WGS metagenome assembly MDSX01 (sample SAMN05326642, study PRJNA326480) | marine metagenome | isolation source: seawater | place: Atlantic Ocean: South East | collected 2010
CAATAATTTAAATCAAAAACTTGTTTAAGTTTTCAATTTAAAGATAAACGGACACACATACTCACTGGCAATGAAGGTCGACATCAAGAACAAGCGTATTATCAACTTTTTCAATGAGCACGCCAATTTGGATTTGGAGTCGACGCTGCTCAAGTTCGTGGAGATTATGGAGATGCTCCACGAAAATATGAACAGCACGATGAACAACACGACCGTCCTGGACATTTTGGACAATCTAAAGGCGATGAACAGCAAGATAGATGTGGTATCTAGCAACGTGGAAAAGATTAACGGAGAGACGCAGACGCACTTCGCCATTAAAATGGGCGAACTCAAGAAGGATTATGTGGAGGAGCTGAAAATGGTGCTAACGTGTAACGTCTCGGACAAGATCGAGCCATTGTTCAAGGAGCAGAACGCGACCCTGTTCGAGAAGACCAACCAGATGATAAGCAGCATCATTCCGCGAAACGAGGAGGTGGTCACGAACCGCATCGACGCAGTGATGAAAGACCTTTACAAGAACGTGGCCGACGACACCAAGTCGCTCTTGTCGCAAGCGGTGAACGAGGAAACGCTCACCAAGTATCTTGCCGACTTCGATGGTAAAATCACGAAATCCATCGAGTCGTCGCAGACCATTCTCAACGCGGCGCTTTCCACGACCGAGCAGCGACTGGAAACGCGGATGGACAATATCCGCGAGCTCTCCACCACGAGCAGTCAGGCGACGGACATACTGAACAGTTCGGTCCACACGCTGCTGAACAAGTTCGAGAACTCGAGCGCAAAGGGGAAGATGTCGGAGAATCTCACCATCGACGTATTAGAGACGCTGTATCCGTCCGCGGAAATCGTCTCGGTGGGGCAAACCAAAGAGACGGGCGACGTCATGGTGACGCGCATGAACAAACCGAAGATTCTGGTCGAGAACAAACTGTGGACGCGCGCGGTGGCGCAGACGGAAGTGGTGAAGTTCATCCGCGATATTGAGACGCAAAAATGTAGCGGGATATTTCTCTCTCAAAACAGCAAGATCACCACCAAAGAGAACTATGAAATCGACCTGCACAATGGCAATGTCTTGGTCTATCTTCACGACGTTCACAACGACCCCGAAAAGATAAAGATTGCGGTGGACATCATCGACCATCTGAAGGAGAAACTGGACGAATACGCGGACAGCGCGAGCGACATCGACAACATTCCGAAGGAGACGATCGAATACATCAACTCGGAATACCAGTCATTCGTCTCGGCAAAGGCTGGCGTCATCAAACTTGCCAAGGAGTTCAACCGAAACCTCGCGAAACAGATGGACGATATCCTGATGCCTTCGCTAGAGGGATACCTGTCGACGAAGTTCTCGTTCTCATCGAACAAGTACAGATGCGAGTATTGCTCCTTTGTTGGGAAGAACCAACAATCCAAATCGGCCCATTTACGCGGATGTCCGGAGCGAAAGCGAAAGGAACGGATACAAAAAGAGAAAGATAATAAGGGAGCAAGCGACGCGGGCAGCGATGAAGGAGGCAACGCGCAGGAAGGAAATTGCGAAGACAACCAAATTACGTTTCCGGTAGCTTAAACTAGAATACAAAACTAGAATAGGGACCGACTAAGAGATGAGGGACCTTCCTCTTCAGCTCCACGCACACGTATATCTCTGTCATTTTGGGTTAAAATATTTAAGCGATCCAATTTATTTTGCGCACTTTCCTTCTCATCTGCTTCAGATTCCCATGCGTTTACTATTTCTTGGTATCTAGATTTCAATGAATCGATGTTCAAAACTCTTAATTCATTAATATCAACAATATTATTGGAACGCTTTTTTCTTCTCCTTTGTTCTTGGATTACATCTACAGATAGTTCGGTATTTTTGTCGTCATTAAACGTCGCACCTTTTGTTGCCCTCTGATTATCGGAAGTCATTCCATGAATACCCGGAACTTGACCGAGCGTTCCATCTACTGGGAGAACAATGTCGATGTCATTTGGATATGGTTCATTAACTGGTTTACCTTGAGCTTCTTCGTGAAGAGCAATCGCCATTGAACCTACAATATAGCTTTCATCATATCCGGGTGCGTGATTAAGAATTTTATCTGCCAATTGTTTTAGTTTCTTGTATTTTTGGAGATCTCCACCGACCATTCTTAGGTGGTTTCTTCGAAGCGATTTTCGCTTCTTTGACTGCGTTTTGACTTTCTTGGTTCGCAGTTTACGTCTTCTTGTCATTTTTTTCCTGCGCATCAATCGGCGTTTCTCTACCATGCGTTTCTCTACCATGCGTATACAATATAAATACATATTATTTCGAATAAATAATATGAATGTCCTTGCAAAGAACCGCATGTACAACATCGTCTACATATCCGTATGCGTTGTCGTAATGGGAAGCGCATCCGCAGTCGTTCCTTCACAACGTATAAAGATGAAGGCTTTAGAACGAATGAAACATCTGGACTTAATATGGAGAATCAGAGAAGAAATCGACGAGTGTGATATTACCAAAGAAGGGCTATGCGGAAACATTTGCCCCACGTGCGAAGGGGAAGGTCAGTTGCGGTGTCGCTTTTGCGGTGGCACCGGATTTCTAATGTTGGGACACGACTTGATTGGAACGAACAACGATTGCCCCGTGTGCAAGGGGGGCGGACACGAAGAGTGCAAAGAGTGTATGGGAGCCGGAAGCATCGCGGAGTGGCGCGAACATCACAAATAATCGTCGCACGTAAAACATTGCAGCTTACAACACAGAGGAAGTTTATGCTCGCCTTTATAAGTATTACACATCAAATCGCTACATTTCCCTGGTATTGCGTTTAGTTTTTTCGCAAGCGTCGAACTAAGCATTGCTTCAACGCAACCGCTTTGTCCATTTATGTTTGCGGATTTGTAATATGGTGACTTTTGTTCCCGAAGCTGCGTAATATATATGAAAAATTTGACAAAACGATTCATAATATATATACTAAAATTGAATATCTTTAATACAAACATACATACTAGTTAAACTATACAACAAATGAAAATCTCGAATAAAGAAGACCGATTCATCCAGAGTGCGGCCGAACAAGCAGAGTTGTCGCCGTGCCTGATGCGTCACGGATGTGTCGCGGTGCGTAACGGGCGTATTGTGGGGCGCGGATTCAACAATTATCGCTCCCAGTCCAAGGACGGGTTCATCAACAATTGTATGACGTGTCACGCCGAAATTGCTGCCTTGCGACAAGTAAACAAGAGAGAAATAAAGCGGTTCAACCGGATCATTTTATACGTCGTTCGCGTCGATTCTAGAAACAACCTCCAAGAATCGGCGCCGTGTATGGACTGCATGAATCTGATACAAGGTCTTCATATAAAACGCGTTTTCCATAGCACCGCCGGAGGCGACATCATTGTTTGTCAGCCGTGTGCATATCATAGCAAACACATCACAACCGGAAAGAAAATCCTCATCAATATTCACGTTTAATAAAAAAACTATTTCGTATAGTAACCTTTTTCTCTCTTAACAGTTAAAATTGAATCCGGATTTTCAAAGAATCAATCTGTAGAAGAATCGATAGGATACTATACAAGATGTCCGAAAACACCGAACTATTTTGTGCTGTGAACGCAGGCGTCAATACGTGCGGAATATGCTTCGGCGAGGCATACTATAGCATTGCGACGACGCAAACACCACACGAAACCCTTCCTTCAATGGAGCTGCTTCGTTGTGGACATGGGGTATGCGAACATTGTCTGGAACAGATGACGCGCCACACTAGCGCTAACGCTAACGCTAACGCTAGCTTCAAGTGTCCGTATTGCCGCGAAGGAAGTGCGCTGGTTGCCTACTTCGATTTCGTTATTTCGTTGTCCCTCCAGTCCAGTGGGCTCCTGTGCGCCAGTGAGAAACTCCCTTCCCCCGTCAAAAAAATCAATACGCGTAAGGAATTCATGGAGGAATGGGAAAACGCCCACTTCACCACACTGAGTATGAAGCACAGCAAGCACCGTTTTGTTGTGCTTCATAACCAAATCATCCAAACCGAAAGAGAGCGCTTACAAAAGGTGAAGAATCGGGCTCGCAAAGAAAAAGAAATCGCTGCAAAGGCAGGAGAAAAAAGGAAGCGCGCGTGCTCTCGCAACAATGCCGTGTGCTCGGTGTGCCACAAGGATACGTTCAACAGCATGAAACAATTGGAAGCGCACATGAACGCAAAGCATCCGGCGAAGAAAATCCAACCGAAGTTTACAAAGCGTTAGTGTTGGAAGTTCACCGCTCACCGCTCACCGTTCACCGTTTCAAAAGGTTCCCCATGTTCCAGTTCTTTCGGAAGTAGCCAGGTTTTCCCCTCACTCTTGTGCCGTGTCGAATATCTCGCTTGTAGAACTCCTGGTCTTCCAAGCGCATTTCTGGCGTAAAATTTGTGATATTTATCATTTGTCCCTCGATGCTCCACTTCACGTCCTTCAGTTTATACATATCATCGGGACTCTCCATTGAGTATACGTATTGGTCGCGCTTGGACAACGTTCGGGTCCATCCATCAAAACTGTGGTCAATATTTTTTTTGTCATTAATCTTGAAAAAGCAGCTGCGATCTATATTCAATCCTGCCTTGGTGCATCGCTCTTGAATCAAATTGTCTTCAAACCCCCATCCCCAAAAATTAGGATATCCTTTGGTAGTTTCAAAGTCCTTTCCCTTGATTGCAAACATACCGCCAAGTGTAAACTCGAAGCCGTAAAAGTGGGAGACGACGCCATCGGTAGTGGTATAGTGGATAGAACCGTTGTTAACTGGGGTGTTATCCACATCATGAAATATGAAGGTAATGTCCTTGTAATCATTCGGATACTTATCTTTCATCGCAAGGAACCCTATGTTCTTGACCGCACCGCGATTGAACGGGCGATTGTCATGCTGGTGCGAAAAATATATTTCCCAATCGGTCGAATCGGAGAGATAATCGTTCATACGTTCGAGAAATTTCTTCTTATCGTTTTCTCGGTTCCGATACGGAACAATAAAAATACGATTGGGAACGCCCATAAATAGACCAATGATAATATATGCGATTATTTCCCTTAATACACTATTTGAGCGACGCGATGTAATCGTTTAAATCCGCGATTTTGAATCCCTTCAAATCGTCAACAAAATCATCAAACTCCATTTTAAACGGGATGCCGTTTTTGGGGTCTTTTTCGAGATCACTGAATTCGATTTTGATAGCGTTGATGATTGGTTCGGGCAAATTCTCAATCAACCTTATTGTTTTTTTCAAACATTCAAATGTGTTACGTCTATGAAGAGCAGCCAACTCTTCCTTCGAGATTTTTCCTTTGACGTTTGTTTTGTCAAGAAAACCATCTGTCTTGTTAGTTGCTATATACAAGGCAAACATCTGACAAAACCCGTGAGATTTCTTCTTTTGATACAAATCGTAAGGGTCTATTATCTTCCACTTGAAGGCATTTTTACTACGCGAACTCTCGTTCTTTTCATATGAGTAGACCCTGTAGTGCGTTTCGCCATCGCCATCCTCGCCATCCACCTCGCCTTTTTTGGTATTTGGTTTATAATAATATACAATAGGATCGAACTTATTTCTCTCAAGCACTGGAAGAACATTCTTTCTAGGCACTTCTTGAATGGTCACTACATCACTAATTTCTTGGACTATTTTTCCATATATATATTGTGTGCCAAGCAAATGTATCAAAACTGAAAGGTATGACTCGAATATACTTTCTCCTTCTGTTGGGTTGATTCTCTGGATAAATCCTTCCTTAACGGATTTATTCCCGATTGGTTTATTTCCAACGGATTTATTTCCGACGGATTTGTTTCCAACGGATTTATTTCCAACGGATTTATTTCTCTTGCTCTTTGTTGCGGTATTTTTAATGGTGCCTCCTTTTCTCGTTTTGCTAGCTCCTCTCGTATTTCGCGACACATTAGATGTGCCAATACTACTGTTACTGCGTGTCACTGCCATAATATACAATACGGAGAGATAATTCACGTAACTGCCAACGAATACATCATGAAAAGCATCGACAACAAATCGTAGACAATGCTCTAGTCCCATTTTGCTCAATACAAGCGTCGTATCTTGAAGCATGTTTGTTTAAAATATTTCAATTTCCATATACGGACACAGAAGATACAATGGTTTATTGACGCCCAACAAGTGAAAAAAATTGAATACCATTTGTAGGAATTTCATCTCTGTAAACTACAAGATGCAAGCAATCCAGAAACTTCCTAGACAGGCTCTCGCAAGTGGCGCAATAATATTGCCGGTGGTCATTGAACAGATTACATTTATAAACGCTATGACCGAAACAATGCACCCCCCGTTTTGCCCAATTTGTCAAAAGTATATTGTTAAGAATCATTGCGGTCAATTGATCACACCCAAACACTGTCCGATTGAAAAAAGGTAGAAAATAGAATGATAATGAAGTTGTGAAGTTGTGAAGTTGATTTTTTCAGTTGAAACAAACTACACAAACATCAGTACATTGTGCGCAGATTACTCCACAGAGACACAATCCCACACAAAACAGAATGCTAACACCAAGATAAAACAAATATATTATATTGCCTTCCAACTTAATCATATATTCTTCATTGGGTTCATTTTCTTCAAGAGCAATCACAATACACATCACCCCAATACCAATACAAATCAATGTGCTACCAATCAACAGCCCTCCCGCGAGAAATGGATTGGTCTTAGTTTGCGAGTCGCCCTCAGGAACATTGCTTGCTGGTGCTGGTGCTGGTCCTGGTGCTGGTCCTGGTGCGGGCGCAGAGACGACGACAGTCGTTGGCTCTGCGAGAACACTAGTTGTGGGTGCGACATCAACACGCGACACTTCGTCTACATGATTTATGCCGACAAACTTTGGTGATGGGTATTTATCGTAATAAATATCAACTTTGAGATGGTTATCGTTATCGTTATCGGTCATCTTTTTTGTCATTTCATTGGTCACGATATTATCTAATCAATTTTTATACCAAGAGAAAGATGCCTGAAAATATCAGATTATCTTTAAAATATATAGTCACATATAGTATATGGTTTATGTGAATGAAATAATAAAGGTTCTAGTGGTATTAGGTGAGGACAACGATGGGAGTGCCACAAAACGAATGGTAGACGCCAAAACGGGTAATGTCACATATTATGGGTTCAATTGGGACGTTTGGAAAAGAGTGAGTGAAAAGTTGAAAGGAAAATATGATTTTCATACGTCGTTCACAAATAAATACGATAATAATTATAACTCATTTGTAGAAAAGGTTTATGGTGGAGAATATGATATAGTTGTCGGCAGTTTTTTTCACACGGCATGGAGAGAAACGCGTATCAATTACACACATCCGATTGCGATCGACGCAAATGCGGTGCTACACAAAAATGAATTTAGTGTTTTTGGAGAACTGGGGAGAGTCATTTGGAAAAGCAGCGAAATGCTAATATATTTGATATTCATAGGTGTCATCGTCGGCATATTTCTCGTAATGATTGACCCGACGCGCGCAAAAAAAATATCTACCATAAGAGGGAACAAACATTTATTTTTGATTCGTTCGTTGCTTACTGGTATAGCAACAATGTTTGGAGAAATGGGATATTTATCCGAAAATTCGTCACTTAGACTGTCTGGTGTAGTGTTTGTAGTCATTGTCATGGCGTTATCTTTTGTCCTAGTCATGTTTATTCAAGGAGCAATCACGCGAATTCTCATCAACCAGACGGGTTCAAATGTTACAAAGCAAAATGTGGGATATAAACGCCTATTAGGTCACGAAGGTTATTCCGTCGTCAACAAACTCAAACGGTTCAGAGCAAACATAGACGTTGTCTCAAACATAACAACAGACCAAATGATACAAAAGTATCTGGAGAGCGAAAAATATGATGGGTGTGTATTATCTTACACTCACGGTTATCCTTACACCAAAAAATATCCCGATTTGATGTTGTCCATTGATTTCGGATACGAACCTGTGTCGTGGGTGGTTCGTCAAACTAAAAAAGTATTCAATGAGGATGTGAACCGCGAGCTCCTAGAATTGACAGGTTCCACCGAAATACAACGGATATGCCACTCGTATTTCGGAAATATTAATGCGGTCCCGGTATGTTCACTCACGTAAGTGTAAATAGTGGCGCATATATTTCAAAACGTAAACTCGTACTCAATCACGTTTTGGAGGTCTGATTTGAGGTGTTGGTGAAGACCGCGCTTGATCCGGGAGTGGATCTGGTCGGTTGTAAATTTCCCACCGTTCACCTTGTATAGTTTTTCCAAATAGGTTGTCGAAAAGTCGCTGTGCAAATTGTCTATTTTCTCTTGATTCTCATCGACCCACTTTCGGAAAATTACGCGTATTCCCTTCGAGATACACGCAACAAACGTTTTCAAGAGGTCGACAGACATTGCTTCCCATTTCTCTCCATTGAAGATATATAGGGTGTTCTCTTTTTGCTTGAAAGAGCGGATGGGCAGCGTCTCAATGGAGACCGCCGACGTCTTGTTCTCCAATACGCTAATAATGCCTTTGATATGGTCGTGCTCGAACACGCGTTCGACATCAGTTTGGTCGATTTCCAACGCACCAAACCACTGATTGAAACTTTGCGACGGCGACGCATTTTCATCCAGCCACGCAGTGACCGAGAGTTTCTTTTTCTGTGTGCGCTGGACAATGCCTTCGAGTATCTTTATTTTCTTCTGCTGCGACTTCACCATATGCGCTAGTTCAAGAATGAGCTCGTATTGATTCCGCGGTGTGGGAGTATCTGCGTGCTCTTCCAATTCGAAACGTCGCTCCTCACTGCTCTTTTGCATCAACTCGCACGCATACTGGTGTCTTTCGAAGTATATCTTGCGGGAAAAGGAGCGGTTACAGTGCACGCACACGTGCGGCATCGTTCTATTGTCTACCAGACAAGCATATTCGCATATTTGGTTTCAATTTTATATCGCATACAATAATATAGGATATGCCATCATACTTAGGAGGAGAAAGATGTAATGATTGTTCGGGAACTGAAGTGTCGTCGAATGCGGGTCGGTGTATGTCGTGCGGCACCACGTTAGTCGACAAAACCGAAATCACGCAGAAACGAATGTGGAACCAGGTGCGTGCTCCGTCGTCCATGTATACGATGAACTTGGCGGCGTTGAACGTGGCCGGTTCGGCGGCCAACCAGCCGGGCAAGCCAAACTGGAACCAGTCGAGCGACCGCCACGTCCCGTCCGTGCAAAAGACATACGTGCCGTCGCGGGGCAACTCGACGCGCTCGTCCCAGACCAGTTCGCGTCCGGGGGGCGCCTCGCCGGGAGGCAGCGGCGTGGATGTGAAGCACAACTCATACGACCGGTATTTAGCCAGAAAGAAGGCGGGCAATTTACGCACGCAATCAACAGACGCAACACCTCGCTACGGCAACAAGATGAGAATGTATAGCATGAGCGTTCACGGAAAGGTCGATGTGTGCACGGCGTAGTAAGAGATAAAATTGATATAAACAAGATTTGTTATTATCAATACATACACAGATATGGATGAAAGACAGGTGAATGCCAAAATGAACCAGCTCCTCATTATTCTTGCCGAGAAACAAAACGCATATCGAGATGCGACGGAACAAGATGATAAGGCATCACTACAGACAGAGATTGACGCATTACAATCGGACCTTCAGTTCCACGAGGCACAGGCACAGACAGAAGTAGAACCCGAAACACCCGACCGAGTCAAACAACTGGACATCGTCCAACTCGAAGCGCGTCAACTGTTTGAAAAGAAAAACAAGGATTACGGGGATGCGTTTGCGACTTATGGCCCAGTGGGGGTGTTGGTTCGAATTGGTGATAAAATTCAGCGTCTTCAAAGCATCCACAAGCGCGGCATTACCCTTGTCGAAGACGAAAAGATGCGCGATACGCTCATCGATCTTCACAATTATGCCGCCATGGCAATTATGTTA
>MDSX01083965.1_pt1 | contig 10015 bp, 10 predicted proteins | sample 811141 | NCBI WGS metagenome assembly MDSX01 (sample SAMN05326642, study PRJNA326480) | marine metagenome | isolation source: seawater | place: Atlantic Ocean: South East | collected 2010
GCTATCCATCTTTCCATCCGGGCAAAGGTGCGAAGGCCTTGGGGGTTGTCGGCAAGATCAACAAGATCGATATATTTTTTTGATCCAAGGCGAAACGGCTGCAGGGAGACAAACAGCCCATTGAGGAGCGTGCCTGGCACATTGCCATAGCAGCCCACCAGAGCATCCAGATCGACCTTGCGGACCCACTGGGACAGGGTGTTGTCGTCGGTATGAAAATCCACCGGCGTCACCATGGTGATGAGATTGCGCACTTTTTTGCTGTGAAGTGCCGTGTAGCAAAGACTGAATGTGCCCCCCTGACACACTCCCAGCAGGTTCACCGCGTTCTCGTTGCGAAGTGAAACGACGGCCTCAACGCATTCATCCAGCAGGGTACATGCGTAATCAGAAAACCCCCGATGCTGGTCCTGCTCGGCAGGGTCCTCCCATTCCACCAGAAAGACATCCATCTGTAAGGCGAGCAGACCTTCGATCATGGAGCGGCCAGGTTCCAGGTCCAGCACCCAGGGGCGATTCACCAGAGCATACACAATAAGCACCGCGCATTGATCGGCCCGTTTTTCACCCTCGCCGTATCGCAGCAACCGAAAGCCCTCCCCCGCCAGCACGGTTTCATGGGGCGTGGTACCGATTTCCGGCAAACCCATTTCGGCGAGTTGGCTCGCGCTCTGGTTCAGTTGCCGGGTGAGCTCCGCAAGCTCCAGACCGAATGACTCAGGTGCTTTCACTTGTTGGATCTGTCCTTTGTATCGTTTCTTTCACCGCGTTCCCTTGGGTTTCTGAGAAGCTCCGGTCAACCTTGCTTTTTTCTTTACCGCTTTTGCCGTAGCCCTGACCCTCGGTTTTTTGCTGGCCCGTTTTTTTGCGGGGGAGGGTGAAGCGCTGTCGGCTTCGCGGAGCGCCTCAAGATCTGCTCTCAGCCTCGCCTCTCTTGCAGCCGCGGCAGCGAGGGCTTCCTTGAGTTGGGCGCGGCCATCGGGCTGAGGCGCTGAACCGATACCCGCGGCGAGCTGAAGCGCTACCCGGGAATTGATCAGTTCGCTCACGAGATCTGCATAGTCCTCGGTTTCGGTTTGTTGGGCGAAGACCGCTTCTGCGCAACTCACCCAAAGATCGTAGATGCCCCGCAGGTCCCGCGGTGCGTGATCTTCATCGAGGGCTTCGCGCAGATCAGCCAAGGCATCGGAGCCGATCTTCAGCCAGGTAGCCTGCAGGGCCAACGCAGCCCCGCGATAGCGCCTTGCAGCCGATCCCCATGCCTCATTCTCCTTAGAAGGGGCGACGGGCAGGGCAAATTCTGGCGAATCAGCAAGACTGTTTGCTGGGTTCATCTTTTCCAGGGCCTGTAGCCAGTCGGTGGCATGGGGCATTGTCAGGGGCGACAGCCCGGGGCTGGCCCTATCAACCTGCTCCCGAAGTAGCTGATGCAGTCCGAGGATGGCGCTGGCCCACTCGGTAGAAACCTCTTCATTCATCGACTGATTTTAGTTCAGAAGGCCCTAATTTCCCGGTTGCTTGGGCTCCCCTATCAATAATCATTGTTGCTTTGCACTTTCCAAATACTGATCTCTAAAAAGAATAGAAAGCTGATAAAAGGAAATTAGGATTTATGTAAATTGCTGTTTTATATAATTAAAAACAGTTTTCTGGAAAATGTTGCACTGCATCAATCCTTCTGTTATTGTGCGCTGCAACAAATATATTTCAGCCCTGTTTTTAAAGAGGACAAAACCATGAATGCCAACATGACCGAAACCTATAGGCCTGCCGCAGAAACCGCTACCCACGCGGCCAACAGCGCCGGCCAACTGATGGTCAAGAATATCGGGAAGATGATCGAACTGCAGATGGGTTCTGCCAAGGTTTACGCCGATGCCTTGTTGAACAACACGCGCGAAGCGCTCGAAATCAAAGACGCGCAGTCTGCCCGGTCCTACTTTGAAAAGCAGCCCGAAGTGGTTCGGGGTCTGGTCCAGAGAATGACCAAAGACTCGGGTGAGATCATGGAACTCAGCCGGGCTTACGTTGACGAGGCGCAGGCGCTTTTCACCCAGTCAGCTGCCAATCTCGGCACGGTGATGGAAAAAGGCACCAAGACTGGCGGCAAAGCCGCTTAATGAATGACGCGTCTTCAGGCGCTGTCACATTAAGATGACGTTTTGGACAGGGAAGACCGGCCGCCGCGGGTCTTCCCTGTTTTGATTGAATCGCAAGAAGAGATAAAGGCAATCCAACAGGATGGCCAATACCCGGCGCTGTGACACAATGATCAAGCCGGCGTCCTCCAGCGCGGTGCAAGTGCCTTTCCCGGGTCTTGGCCCCCGGTCTTTAGAAATCGACAAGATGAGGTAGACCTCCCATGACATCTGAAAAGGATGTAGTGATTGCAAGTGCCGCCAGAACTCCGGTCGGTGCCTTTAACGGTGGACTCTCCGCATTGCCAGCGAGCGAACTCGGCAAGGCGGCAATCATCGCCGCACTTGAGCGTGGCGGCGTTTCGGCCAACGAAGTCAATGAAGTCGTTATGGGCCAAATCCTGACTGCAGGCATGGGGCAAAACCCGGCGCGCCAGGCAGCGATCGGGGCCGGGGTGCCTGTGGAAAGCACGGCGCTCGTGCTTAACCAGTTGTGCGGTTCAGGCCTTCGCGCCGTGGCGGCAGGCTATCAGGCGATCCGCAACGAAGATGCCGACATCGTGGTGGCCGGCGGACAGGAGAGCATGAGCCAGGCGCCGCACTGTGCCCATCTTCGCGACGGCCAGAAGCTCGGCGGACTTGAGTTGATTGACACCATGCTGGTAGATGGCCTGCTTGATGTGTTTAACGGATACCACATGGGCAATACTGCGGAGAACGTTGCTTCTCAATTCGGCATTTCCCGCGAGATGCAGGATGCCTTTGCGGCCTCGTCTCAGCAAAAAGCCGAGGCGGCGCAACAGGCCGGTCGCTTCAACGATGAGATTGTTCCGGTCACGATCAAGGGCCGTAAGAGCGATACCATCGTGGATACCGATGAGCATCCGCGTCACGGCACCACAGCGGAGAGTCTCTCTGGTTTGCGACCTGCCTTTGATAAAGAAGGCGGTGTGACTGCCGGCAATGCGTCGGGACTCAATGACGGGGCGGCAGCGACCGTATTGATGAGTGCGGCCGCAGCTGCCGACCGCGGGATTACGCCGCTTGCCCGAATCGTTTCCTGGGCGACAGCCGGCGTTGACCCCAGCATCATGGGAACGGGCCCGATCCCCGCCAGCTCTGCCGCGCTCAAGAAAGCGGGCTGGACGATCGAAGACCTTGAGCTTGTGGAGGCGAACGAAGCTTTTGCCGCGCAGGCTTGTGCGGTCAACCAGGAGATGGCGTGGAACCCTGACCGGGTCAATGTGAACGGCGGCGCGATTGCGCTCGGTCATCCCATTGGTGCGTCAGGCGCTCGGGTGCTGACAACACTCCTTTATGAAATGCAGCGTCGTGAGGTGCATCGGGGTCTTGCCACCCTGTGTATCGGCGGCGGTATGGGTATCGCAATGTGTGTCGAGCGGAACTGATTCCGCTTGGCATTCAGACAAGGACAGTACGTGACTCCGGCAACCCGTTAACCATTTTCGACGAAATTCAAGAAATTTAAAGTTTTAAGAACGAGGACTCAAAAGATGTCTCACACAGCAATCGTGACCGGTGGAACCCGCGGCATCGGTGCCGCCATCTCTGTGACCCTGAGTGAAGACGGCCACAAGGTCGCAGCGACCTACGCCGGCAATGATGAAGCCGCCGAGGCCTTTAAGGCACAGACTGGAATCAGCGTGTACCGTTTTGATGTCGCCGATTTCGATCAGTGCGCCGACAGTGTCTCCAGGATCGAGGCTGATCTCGGCCCGGTTGAAATCCTGGTCAATAACGCCGGCATCACCCGAGATGGCACTTTGCACCGGATGGATTTTGAGCAGTGGAACGCGGTTTTGCAGACCAATCTTTCCTCCTGCTACAACATGTGCCGCAACGTCATAGACGGTATGCGCGAGCGGGGTTTCGGCCGCATCGTCAACATCGGATCCGTCAACGGCCAGGCAGGCCAGTACGGTCAGGTTAACTATGCGGCTGCCAAGTCCGGTATCCATGGCTTTACCAAGGCACTGGCCCTGGAAGGAGCAGCCAAAGGGGTCACGGTCAACGCCATTGCGCCGGGTTACGTGGATACGGATATGGTGCGTGCGGTGCCGGAAAAGGTGCTTGAAAAGATCATTGCCACCATCCCGGTCGGCAGGCTGGGTTACGCAAGCGATATCGCCCGGGCGGTGCAGTTTCTGGTAGCGGACGATGCAACCTTTATTACGGGGTCCACCCTGTCGATCAACGGCGGCCAGCATATGTACTGATCCTGATGGCTGCCACGAGCGGCTTTCTGTCCCGGGGTGGTATTATTGCACCGCACAATAGCAGGGGCCGGACGTCACCATGCGTACCATCAAGAAGTACCCCAACCGACGGCTTTACGATACGGAAGTCAGCCGTTACATCACGATCTCGGATCTTCGCCAACTCATCATAGAGGGCGAGGAATTCGAGGTCGTTGACGTCGCCAGTGGTGATGACCTGACCCGCACGGTTCTGCTGCAGATCATCAACGAGCAGGAGAGCGGCGGCCAACCCCTTTTCACGACAGAGATTCTGACGCACCTGATCCGCTTTTACGGCGGCAGTACGCAGAAGATGTTCACCGATTACCTAAACCGCAGTCTGGAACTCTTCGTTGATCAACAGCAGGTATACCAGGATCGGCTGACTGAATTTCTGGGCCAGACCTCAGTGGGCATGATGTCCGAGATGGCAAAACGCAACCTTGAAGCCTGGGAGGATGTCCAGCAGAACTTCCTGCGGTCGGCTGGTCTCGTCAAGGATGAGGCGGGCGGCTCCAAACGCCGTCCTGACAAACCTACCAAGAAGTCTGCCGACGACTGAGCATGCCTTCGCCCAACCCGTCTGACGGCCGCAGCGGCGGCCGGATCCTGGTGGATGCGTTGGTCGCACAGAAGGTAAAACACGTCTTCTGTGTTCCCGGTGAGAGTTATCTGGTAGCGCTTGATGCGTTGCAGGATGCGCCCAGCATCCGCACTGTGGTCTGCCGGCAGGAAGGCGGTGCCGCCATGATGGCTGAGGCCAGTGCGAAATTGACCGGACAGCCCGGCGTGTGTTTTGTGACGAGGGGGCCTGGTGCCACCAACGCGGCCTCGGGGATCCACGTGGCGGCCCAGGATTCCACACCGGTGGTGTTGCTGATCGGCCAGGTCACCCGCGACACACTTTGTCGCGAGGCTTTCCAGGAAATCGATTACACCCATTTTTACGGTCCGCTGACCAAGCATGTCGAGCAGGTCCACGAAGCGTCGCGCCTGCCCGAAGTGATGAGCCGTGCTTTCCACGCGGCCTGCAACGGGCGCCCGGGACCGGTCGTTGTGGTGTTGCCTGAGGATATGCTCGAGGAGGCTGCTAACGTTAGTGACCTTCCGGCCCGCCAGGAACTCAATTTGTCGCCCGATGCATCGGATATGGCGCGATTTGCGAATCTCCTTTCTCAGGCCAGACGCCCAATGCTGCTCGCCGGGGGCCGCAACTGGGATGCGCCGGCCCGCGCTGCGCTGCACGAATTCGCAGCACGCTGGCAACTGCCGGTAGCAGCCTCCTGGCGCTACCAGGATGTTTTTGATCACACCGATCTTTGCTACATCGGTGATGTCGGAATCGGCATCAATCCGCGTTTGGCAGAGGCGTTGATGCGGTCTGATTTGGTGATCGCTTTGGGCATCCGTCTCGGGGAAATCACCACCCAGGGATACAGCCGTCTCAAGGTGCCGCTGCCCGACCAGCAGCTTGTGCACATTTATCCAGGTGCGGAGGAGTTGGGCCGCGTTTACTACCCTACGCTTGCGATTACCGCACGGGCGCCGGCGTTTGCGCTCGCGCTCCCAGAGATCGCGCCGCCGGCCGAATTGCCCTGGGCACAAGAGAAGACCCAGCTTCACGAAAGCTATCTTGAGTGGAGTACCCCGTCAGAGGCGCCGGCTGACGTGAGCCTCGCATCGGTGGTGTGTGAGCTCAGTGACCTGGTCGATGACAACGCCATCATCTGCAATGGAGCGGGCAACCACACGGGCTGGCTGCACCGTTTCTTTCGGTTCCGTGAAGGGGGTCGGCAACTCGCCTCCACCAGCGGTTCGATGGGTTACGGGATCCCGGCTGCAGTCGCGGCAGCCCTTGAGCATCCGGACCGCCAGGTGATCGCCATGACAGGGGACGGCGATATCCAGATGACGAGCCAGGAGCTCGCGACAATCGCGCAGGAAGGTTTGTCGATCGTCGTGATCGTCGTCAATAACGCGATGCTGGGCACCATTCGTATGCATCAGGAGATGCATTTCCCAGGCCGGACCGAGAACACCGATCTGGTGAACCCGGACTTTATGACGCTGGCCAATGCCTATGGCTTCGCGGCGGAGCGGGTCATGCGGACAGCGGACTTCGGCCCGGCCCTGCGGCGGGCATTGGACGCCTCCGGCAGCACGCTGATCGAGGTCGTGACAGATGCCCAGGCGATAGCGCACACGACGACGCTGAGCGAGATTCGCGCTCGAGCCAATTCGTAGTTGTACACCCGATATCGTGCGTCGCTATGACTGACCCTTTCACCCAGGCGCTGACTGACGCTGTTGACGAGTTTGCCAGGGAACGTGACTGGGAGCAGTTTCACGCTCCCAAGAACCTGTCAATGGCGCTGATGGTCGAAGCCGCTGAACTTGCCGAGCACTTCCAGTGGCTGACGGAGCGTCAGAGTGCCGAACTCGCACCAGAGCAGCTTGTTGAGGTCTCGGAAGAAATCGCGGACGTGCTCATTTATACGCTGCGTCTTGCTTCACGCCTCGGGGTGGATGTCGAAGCGGCCGCGTGGGCCAAGCTTGAACAAAATCGACAAAAGTACCCGATCGATAAAGCCCGGGGCAACGCAAAAAAGTACAGCGAGCTTTAGCCGAGCGCGTTAAGCCGAAAAAATCTCCGCATAGCGTTCGCGCAGGACGTTCTTCTGTACCTTCCCCATCGCGTTTCGCGGCAGTGTCTCCACGGTAATGATCTGCCGCGGGACCTTGAATCCCGCGAGTTCGGTTTTTAGCTGGCTGATTACGCTGTCGGGATCAATCATCACCCCGGGCAGCGGACAGATCACGGCGACCAGTCCTTCGCCGAGATCTATGTGGGGCACCCCGATGACCGCTGACTCGTTGACGCCCTCAATGACATCAATGGCGTCTTCGATTTCTTTGGGGTATACGTTCAACCCGCCGCTGATGACAAGATCCTTTTCGCGCCCCACGATTCGCACCCGCCCGTCATCATCCATCGTTGCCATATCCCCCGAGACAAAGAACCCGTCCTCAGTGAATTCACTGGCCGTTTTTTCAGGCATCTGCCAGTACCCTTTAAAGACATTCGGGCCGCGCATCTGTAGCCCCCCGGTCTGTCCGGCCGCCACCGGAGTGTGTTTGACATCGCAGATCCTGAGCGTCACGGCAGGGAGCGCATAACCCACGGTGCCGGCGATCCGTTCGCCGACCAGAGGGTTCGAGGCGACCATGTTCGCCTCGGACATGCCGTACCGTTCCAGGATTCGATGACCCGTGTGTGCGAAGAACGCCTCAAAAGTCTGTGCCAGCAAAGGCGCAGAGCCGCTGATGAAAAGCCGAATAGGCGCGCAGAGTTCCCGGGTGAACTCTGGGGTATCCATCAGCCTGGTATAAAAGGTGGGCACCCCCATCATGACCGTGACCGATGGCAGGTGTCGGATGACTTCCTGTGCATCGAAGCGTGGCAGGAAGTGCATCGGAATACCGCACAGCATTGCGCAATGGACCGCCACGAAGAGGCCATGTACGTGGTAGATCGGCAGGGCATGGAGCAGCACGTCGTTTTCAACGAAGCCCCAAAGATCGACGAGCGTGAGTGCATTGCTGGCGAGATTGTCATGGCTCAGCATGGCGCCTTTGGAGCGCCCGGTCGTGCCAGAGGTGTAGATGATCGACGCGATGTCGTCCGGGCCGCGCTCGGCAATCTCGCTTTGCGGTTCGGCTGCTTTCACCGCGTCCATCAGTGTTCCTTCGCTGTCGTGTCCAAGGGTCAGCAGCAACGCGCCAATCGCGTCAGCATTTTCCTTAAGGCCCTTTGCGCTGTCGGGTTTTGCTATAAAAAGTCTGGGCGTTGCGTCTTGCAGAAAATAGGCAAGCTCCGAAGCGGTGTAAGCGGTGTTGAGCGGCACAAAGATCGCACCCAGGCGCAGTGTGGCGAGATACAGCAACAGCGCTTCGGGAGACTTGTCGATCTGGGCAAGCAGGCGGTCCCCGGAGCGCAGGCCTAGCGCATGCAGCGCTCCAGCGTAACGGGCCGTGGTATCGTCGATGTCACCGTAGCAGCAGGTCTCTCCTTTCGGCGTGACTAGCCAGGGCGCTTTGGGGTCATCGGGAAACCGGCTGCGCAGCAGCGAATAGAGGTTGTGATTCAAGTCCGACTGGGCGAGATGATTCAAAGCGCTAATTTTAGCGGGATAGACCTGATACCGCTTCAAAACGCTTGAAGGGTGACGCATCAGATCTTATCGTTGCTGCCGATGCCTTAGTCAGAGCACGTAAACGGTCACACAGATGAAAAAAGAACTCGCTTGCCTGGTGATTCACGGCATCGGCCGTCAGGAACCCGACTTCGCGAAGGATCTGATCACAGGTGTCTCAGGGCAGTTGCAGACGTTCGGTCGTGATCCCCAGGCGGTGGCATGGCAGTCCGTTTACTGGGATGACGTCCTAAGGCCCGCCCAGGACGCCTATCTCCAAGCGGCCTACGCAGCGGCGGACCTCAATGCACACGGCCTGCGTACCTTGTTGCTCAATGCGTTCGGTGATGCGGCCAGTTATCGGCAGTTGCCATCAGGCCGAAGCCGAGGCGGCGAGGAAACCCTTACCTACCGGCGTATTCACGAACGGGTCAAGGACGCGCTCATAACTTTGTATCACGGCCCGCTGCAGGACCGCCCGGTGCCGTTGGTGGCACTGGCCCATTCTTTTGGCGGACACATCCTCTCTAACTACATCTGGGACTGCCAGCAGCGTCCAGACAAGCGCCTGTCTTCGTTTGAGCGGATGAATTGGCTGAGTGGCTTCATCACTTTCGGCTGCAACATTCCCCTTTTTACATTTACCTGTACGGAAGTGGTGCCGATTCGGTTTCCACCACCGCGCCTGCCGGCACGTCTCAAGCCAAACGCGCGCTGGCTGAACTTTTTTGATCCTGATGATGTGCTCGCCTGGCCCTTAAGACCGATCAACGGCGCCTATGCAGGCGTAGTTGACAGTGATGAACGTATTCATGTCGGCGGCCCCGTAACCGGATGGACCCCTGCCTCTCATCTCGCCTACTGGAGTGACGAAAGGTTCGCGAATCGGATCGCAAAGTTTCTCGATTCTCTGCTTTAAGCTACCGGTTCCGATACCCCGATCAGGGGATCTTTGCTCTAATTGGTGTGATGGCCGTCACTGAGATGCACGCCCGGTTTTCGCATGATGTCACTCACCATCCACAATAATCATGAGTGGGAGAGTAGAAAATGGAATCGATACAGCATCAGGCGGCTGACGCACAGCAGGTATTTGCCATGATCACGGAATTGATCGAGATCGGTGTGCCTGTCGAGAAACTGCACCAACAGGGCATCGCGGAGTTTGATATCGAATATGTCGACATGCATCCGGAGGACGGTCTGTGGTCGGATCTTTTCGATTGAGCAGCTTCTTTTGTGCGTTTTAGCCAGAGGCCTTGCGCTTTGCCTGAATCAGGTGGATTTTTCTGCCCCTTGGCTCTCGCCTTGATGCAAAATGGCATCCATTGATGTCATCCGGGGATAGCGAGACTTAAGGGGAGCTTAAGGAAGCATGACGACAGAATTGTTAGCACAGGCGCAGTCGCTGCAGGACCGTACAGTA
>MDSX01081182.1_pt1 | contig 10012 bp, 8 predicted proteins | sample 811141 | NCBI WGS metagenome assembly MDSX01 (sample SAMN05326642, study PRJNA326480) | marine metagenome | isolation source: seawater | place: Atlantic Ocean: South East | collected 2010
GACCTCTTCATCAAGAGTTGAAGCTTCATTCCACTGATCTAAAGAAACCTCTGGGCCGCCTTCTGCTGGTTTCCAAACTTGCTCTCCAGTTTCTTCATCAACAACCCATTCACCTTCTGCCCAATCTACTTCGGCATAAGCAGCTTCTTCGGCTACTTGTGTTTCACTCTTGATATCAATTCTCCAGCCAGTCATTCGTGCTGCAAGCCGAGCATTTTGTCCTTCTTTTCCTATAGCTAAAGAAAGTTGATAATCAGGAACTACCACAATCGCAGATCCTGCTTCTTCGTCAACTATGACTTCGTTTACCTTTGCAGGTGAAAGGGCCTTCATCACAAAGTCTTTAGGGTCTTCAGAGAATGGGACTATGTCTATCTTTTCACCCCGGAGTTCATTTACTACCATTCGAACTCGAGCTCCTCTTGCCCCGACACAGGCACCAACGGGGTCGACTTGCGGGTCATTTGATCCAACAGCAATTTTTGTTCGATGCCCGGGTTCCCGAGCGCAAGATTTAATTTCAACCACTCCATCTGCTATCTCTGGAACCTCTAATTCAAATAGACGCTTGATTAGCCCTGGATGAGTTCGGCTAACTACGATTTGTGGCCCTTTCGCTGTCTTCCTGACTTCCACTATGTACGCTTTTAAGCGGGCATTCGCTTCCGGGCGTTCAAACGGTACTTGTTCCGCTTGGGGTAAAAGTGCCTCTACCCGGCCAAGATCAAGAAGGGTGTATCGCGCATCACTTTGTTGGATGATTCCTGTGACGATGTCTCCCTCACGTCCTGCATACTCCTCGTATTTTAGGTCTCGCTCAGCTTCTCGTATTCTCTGACTCATCACCTGTCGAGCAGTCTGTGCAGCAATTCTGCCGAAATTTTCAGGCGTGACATCTTTTTCTAGTCCGACTGGTTCTCCCTCTTCGTCTATGTCCTGGGCAAGAACTCGAATATCCATTGTTTCAAAATCTATAGTTACCCACGAAAAATCTTCAGCACCAGGCATCCGGCGATAAGCGGACTCTAAAGCATCAGCTAGAGCCCCTAATAAAGCTTCTATTGAAATACCTCGCTCATCAGCTAACGCTCGGAAAGCTTCTTTCATATCAATACTCATTGTTTTGTTCTACTTCCACTATGGGGACTGCTACCCACTTGAGTCTCATTATTTTGTCGATCTGCATTCAAACTACTTGACCAGTCAAAAACAGTACGGGCTTTCAATATCTCGCCATAACTCAGAGTTCGAGATTTCTCGCCGTCAACAAGGATCGATATTTCCTTATCATCTGCTTTCTCTAGCTGTCCCGTGACTCGCCTGTCACCCTCTGTACCCGGCTGGGTCTTGAGAGTGATATTCGAGCCAAGAGATCTAAAAAAGTGTTCAGGTTTCTTTAACGCACGTTCTAGACCAGGGCTACTGATTTCTATTGTGTATGCACCTGATATTGGGTCCTCATGGTCAAACGCTCTCGAGACCTCACGAGTCAAAGGAGTGATGTGATCCATCCCTATGCCTTCTGGACGGTCAACAGTGAGACGGACTACTCCGCCTGCATACTCAACGTCAACTAGCTCTACATCTAAACGCTCACACAAGGGAGACACCAAAGACTCAATTTTTTCAATCAAATTCATGGATTTTCCCAACTTGTAGTTTTACACTCTTTAGCAATTCTCGCTCAGTGAAAACGAAAGGCGTGGGCTAAGCCCACGCCTCGTCGCAAATACTGCACGATGCATGCAATATTTAATTATACCGGACTATTAAGTGCTCTGCAGTTTGTATTTATGTCAACTAAACAAAAAGTGCACGCAACCTACAAAATGAATCTTAAAAGCCTTACCCATCTATATGTTTTTTTATCATTTCAATTCGAGTACCAGAATCATTAACATCTTGGCCTTGTTCCTCTAAAAGACGTTCCCGGTCGCGTGCTGCTTCTCGTTCCGCTCTTTGAACATCCACACGGGCCAAAGCTGCCTCAGCTCCATTTTCCATAATGAAATCTGCCCACTCCACCAAAGTGTCAACCATTTCATCCTCGGGAACCACTAATGCATTCTTTCCTTTAATGAATAGATGTCCTCTCTTATTTCCCGCAGCTATACCGAGATCTGCATCTCGAGCTTCACCCGGCCCATTCACGACACATCCCATAACTGCTACTTGAAGAGGAATTTCTCGTTCAGCAAATGCTTCCATTGCCTGTTCTGCGACAGATACAACATCAATTTCTGCACGTCCACAACTAGGACATGCTATTAAATCAACATTTTTACGTTCACGTAGTCCAAGTGACTCAAGTAAGAACCGGCCTGCTTTTGCTTCTTCAACTGGGTCCGCCGTTAACGAATACCTAATCGTGTCTCCAATTCCCTCTGCTAACAAGGTAGCTATCCCTGCAGTTGATTTAATTAGCCCTCCAGGTAAAGGACCAGCTTCAGTCACTCCAAGATGTAAGGGATATTCAGTTACTTCCGCTAACTGTCGATAAGCATCAATCATTAGAGGAACGCTTGAGGCCTTAACAGATATTTTGATTAAATCGAAACCTACCTCTGCGAAGTACCCGATCTCTTCTAAAGCGGATTCAACCATTGCTTCTGGAGTAACGACATTACCGTACTTCGCATAAAGGTCAGGATGCAATGAACCTCCATTCACACCTATGCGAATCGGAACACCCCGGTCTCTAGCTTCACTTGCCACTGTTTTTATATGCTCAGGCTTACGAATATTCCCGGGGTTGAGACGCAAACAATCAACTCCAGCTTCTAACGCAGCTAAAGCCATCCGATATTGGTGATGGATATCTGCAACTATCGGTACGGGAGATCGGGGAACAATCTGAGCTAAACCTTCTGCAGCTTCAGGCTCATTGCAAGTGCAACGCACAATGTCTGCACCGGCTAAAGCTAAATCGTAGATTTGCTGCAAGGTGGCTTCATGGTCAGCTGTACGAGTAACCGTCATCGACTGCACGCTGATAGGAGCTCCTCCTCCTACGGGTACATCCCCTACCATGACCTGTTTAGTTAGGCGTCGGGGAAATGTTGCTTGAACCTCCATATATCGGAGGCTACCGGAAGTAAGCGGCTAGGCCAGACGAAACTTAACCAAAATCAGGAAGATCGACGATATCTCTAAAGAGAGCCACCAAGGTCAAAGAGATTAAGAACAATAAAACAAGCCACGTTAGAGGAACCAGTTTTGAAACATCTGCACGATATTCTCGTCCTCGAAATGAGCGCAAACGTTCGTAAGTCGCTATTACTACATGCCCGCCATCAAATGGAAGAAGGGGAATAAGGTTGAATACAGCTACAAACACATTTATTAGAACAAGAAACCAGATGAAGTTGTATGCCCCAGATTCGTAGAGGCTGCTTCCTAATCGAGCAACCCCATAAATTGATAGGAGACGATTTTCATCTTCGGATGAAACGCCTGCACCAAACGATGCATTAGAACTTCCACTATCTACCGCTCCTTCAAAAAAGTTGGTTATTCCCCCGGGTGTAAAGAATTGAGCAATCGCTTGAGCCGAAGTTCCTATTAACTGAACAGTTTCAGTTGCTGACTCCTTGATAGAAGAGCCAAAGCCAAGGGTTTCGAGAGAAGAACGAGCAGCAACACCAAAGAACCCTTGGACAGCGATTTGCCTAGGAGGAAGCGGAGTAAAAGCTTTGACGCTCTGAACCATTCTTATATCGCCATCAGGTTTCTGTATTTCTAGAAGAAACGAATCACGGGTAGACGCTTCAGATACGACTTCTTGCCATGTTGAAACTTCCTGTCTATTGATAGAAAGTATTTGATCGCCCTCTTGTATGCCAGGAAATACTGCTGCTCCTACAGACGTCAAACGTTCACCGACTTGAGTTGCAGCTACCTCAGTTGAACCATCCCTACTAATTTCTATTGGCACAATCTGCCCTGTTGATCTACGCACAACTTCTCCGAATTGATCGAAATTACTGACATTCATTCCATTCACTGTCAAAATTTGATCACCTTCTAATACCCCAGCAGCTTCTGCCGCTGAACCTTCCACTACTGAGCCGACTTCCCATGCATCAGATGATGGGCTCCCGATTGATGAGAAGAGAAAAAAGAGTAAGACAAAAGCAAGCACAAATTGCATACCTGATCCCGCTAAGGAGACTGCAAGGCGTTTTGGAAAACTTTGAGCACGATACGAACGAGATTCATCTTCCGGATCTACTTCTTCAAGATTTGACATGCCAATAATTCGTACGTACGCACCGGCGGGAATCGCTTTGATTCCGTACTCAGTTTCTCCTCTTTTAACTGACCAAAGGCGCGGCCCAAACCCTATGAAATACTCAGTCACTTTCATTCCAGACAAACGTGCAGTCAATAAATGTCCAAGTTCGTGGAGCGCAAGCATCCCAACAAAGGCAAGTACTACTGCAATCATTGACAACCCCCCGGCTTGAACAAGAACTACGCCAAAGAAAAGGAGCGCTATCAGTCTGACTATTTCTGGTCGTTCAAGTTTTTTCATGTCTTTTTCAAAATCAAATCAGAGGTAACTCTCCGAGATTCGTGATCGACCTCCAAAATATCTTCTATTGTGGTCGCTTTCTCTCCTGGCCAGATATTTAATATTTCTTCTAGAACTTCAGATATCCCAATCCAAGAAAGTTTGTTTTCGAGAAATGACGCTACTGCTACTTCGTTAGCTGCGTTTAGCCAAGCCGGTGCTGTTTCCCCCATTTTGCCCGCAGCAAATGCTAGATCTAAACAACGAAATGCTTCCCGGTCCGGCAGTTCAAAGTCAAGACGATTTAATTGAGTCCACTCAATTTCACCAAATGGAACTTCTAGGCGATCAGGATAAGCCAACGCGTAACCAATACAGAGACGCATATCTGGTAAAGAAAGTTGAGCGATAGTTGCTCCATCTGAGAAAGTAACCATGGAGTGAATAATGGACTGTGGGTGTACTACTACCTCTATGTCGTTGTAATCCGTTCCAAATAATTCATGCGCTTCTATTACTTCCAAGCCTTTATTCATGAGCGTTGAAGAATCAACCGTTATTTTTGGGCCCATAGACCAAGTGGGATGGTCTAGAGCCTCTTCAATCCCGATGGTTGAAAGCTGATCTAATTTTCTGCCCCGAAAAGGCCCTCCCGAAGCGGTGAGAACAATTTTTTTTACTCTTCTTTCAACCACATTGGCTCTTAAGCATTGATGAATAGCACAATGCTCGCTATCTACTGGCAACAACTCGGCTCCAGGGGTATCTCTCACTCGTTGAACCACTGGACCAGCAGCAATCAATGACTCTTTGTTTGCTAAGCCAAGACGATTTCCTGCCTTCAGAACTGCCATAGTGACAGGTAATCCTGCAAATCCCACTACACCGTTAATGGCGATATCACCCATTACTGCTGCTTCTGATAGAGCGCTAGGTCCTGCAAGTATCTCTATATCAGGCGGTAACTGATTTGCTAAATCGGAAACCAACTCAAGATTTTCTATTGCCACCACTTTTGGACAGAATTTTTTTGCTTGTTCAGCAAGTTTTTCTACCGATTGTGCAGCACCAAGAGAAACAACTTCATAGCCATCAGGGCATGCATCAATAATTTCAAGTGCCTGTGTCCCTATTGAACCTGTTGAACCAAGAACTGAAACTTTGGTGGTCATGAAAGGAGAATACCGTGATTTAACTCAAGTTAGTGCTCGAAGATAGCAACTTGAATCTTCATCGGGTGTCTTCCAGCCGACTGGACGTGTTCTGTGTATGTAGGCTCAGCCGCCAAAAAGATCTAAAAGGCGAGCAGTGTAATAAGTGGCCGGTAGAACAAAAAGGAGGGCATCAAATCGATCTAGGAGTCCTCCATGCCCTGGAAGAATACTCCCCATATCTTTAATGCCTAGGTCTCTCTTAATCATGGACTCGCACAAATCTCCCAATGGAGCAACTAAGGCTGCTACTACACCTAGTACAAATGCTGATCCTAGATCTCCAGGACTGTCTCCAAATGGAGTAATTTGTCCTGTGATAAGAACTGTGACAGCAAATGAAACTGCCATTCCGCCAATTAGACCTTCCATGGTCTTATTTGGACTTACTGCTGCAAGTGGCGTTCGACCAGCAATCCGTCCGATCACTAGTCCGCCTACGTCATATCCTACGGTAGCTATCACGGCGGCAAGCATCATGCCCACACCATTTACATCTTTCAGCATCAAGCCGACGAATGAACCCATCATCCCGATATATAGAACCCCAAACATCGTTACCGAGATGTTTAACATCGGGGCTTCTCGGTCCACACCAGTGAAATACCACAGGAAGGTAAATAGAAGTGTTAAAAGAAGGACTAGTGGAACTGCTGCTTCAAAGCGCCAATACGCTCCGAGATTCAAAGCGGCAACTGCGACAATCCCTAACAGAGAAGCTGGTTGATATCCAGCTCGTCTAACTGCCATGAAGAACTCTGCAGCAGCAAGAACTAAGAAACAAGTTGCTACAGCTACTGTGACTCCTGAACCCAGATAAAAAGACACTAGGACTAAAGCCCCTAAAGCAAGACCCGTGACAATTGCAATCGGTATATTTCTACCTTCTCCGGATGAACCATCATTTTTTCGACCACGGCGCTTACCGCCTCGCCCATCTTGAATTGGGTCTTGTGACGGTGAATCATTAGTCGGAAGTGGAGGCAACGGTTCATCTGGTGGGAGGAGTGGTGGATTAAAATCGCCTGAAATTTGAGAAGACCCTTGAGTTCCTTCTTCTTCAAAGAACGAAGCCGCAGATGAATCGCTCAAGTCGCCAACAGGTTGCTGAGATTCATGTTCAGCTGGGACATCATCTGCCCAACGAGGTCCATCGTCTTCCCACTCTTCATCAATAGAAGTTGATCTCTCCGGTGGGGCTGTCCAAGGTGGGAGTTCGTTATTTGGTTCTTCGTTTTCAAACACTGAACGTCCTGGCGTTGCTTCATCTTCGGAAGCTTCAAGTCCGAGTATCCGTATCTCTTCAAATTTAGGTTGATCGTTCATTATTTCTCCTGAATTACCCTAAGCCTAGACCTCAAGTAGTTCACTTTCCTTTGATGCTCTAGCTTGATCGATGACAGCCTCATGTTTGTGTATAAGTTCATCAAGGCGGTCAGACGCATGTTTAATATCATCTTCTGATACACCAGCACTACCACTAATATCATCAAGATCCTTGCGACCGTTTCTTCTTTGTCCCCGAAGTCGATTTTTTCCTTCTTCAGCCATGCTGTTGACCATTCGGACTAATTCATGTCGCCTTTCTTGTGTTAACTCTGGGAAAGACAACCTTATTGAATGACCGTCATTACTGGGGGTCAGACCAAGTTCTGCTTTAGTAATTGCCTTTTCAACAGCTACTACATTTCCTGGATCATGAGGGGTTATCAATAATTGACGTGCTTCTGGAACGGAGAAACTAGCTAATTCTTGCAACTTCATCTCGACCCCATATGCATCAACAGAAATACGCTCAACTAACGAAGAGGAAGCTCTGCCTGTGCGTATGGTTGAAAATTCTTTTTTTGAATGAGCAACTGCTTCTGTCATGCGCTCTTCTGCTTCTTCAAGCACCATTTGAATCATTTCGTCGCTCAACGTCTCTCCTTGTTAAGTAACTAGAGTACCGACAGGTTCACCAGCAAGTATGGATCGCACATTGCCGGAACTCATCAAGTCAAACATAACGATGGGCAAGTGGTTATCCATACAAAGAGTGATAGCGGTTGAGTCCATTGGTTGAAGTCCTTGTTTAATTACTTCAATATGGCTGATTTGATCAATTTTTTGCGCATCTGGTTCAATTCTAGGATCTGCAGTATAAATACCATCTGTTCCCGAATGTGATCCTTTGAGTAATACCTCTGCTTCCATTTCTACAGCCCTTAAAGCAGCTGCAGTATCAGTAGTAAAAAAAGGATTTCCCGTTCCACCAGCAAAAATTACGACTCTCCCTTTTTCTAAGTGCCGAATAGCTCGGCGACGTATATAGGGTTCAGCGATTTGTGCCATATGTATCGCTGTTTGCACTCGAGTAGGTTGACCCAACTGCTCTAAGGTGTCTTGAAGAGCTAAGGCGTTAATCGATGTTGCGAGCATGCCCATGTAATCAGCTTGCGCTCGATCCATTCCTGATCCAGCGCCAGACATTCCTCGCCAAATATTTCCGCCTCCTACGACTACTGCTAGATCAACATTGAAAGCTTCTCTGACATCAACAATTTCTTTGGCGATTTGAGTGACGATTTCGCCATCAATGCCATATCCGGTATCCCCAGCAAATGCTTCACCGGAAACTTTGAGAAGCACTCGACTCCATCGAGCAGAATCTTTTTCAGACAAACTCAACCTCCGAGATAGGCTTGGACGAAACGAACTATTTCTCCGCCACCTAAAGAATCCTTAACTGGAGTCTTGTCGCCATGGAGTCCTTGGTCAAGCAATACTGACTCCCTGAACCATCCAGTAAGTCGTCCTTCAACTATTTTTTCCCATGCTTGTTCTGGCTTTCCTTCGGCTTTAGTTATTTCAAGAAGGGCTGCGCGCTCCTTCTCTATAGCTTCTTGAGACACTTCTTCCCGCGTCAGCGCAGCTGGTTTAGCAAATGCCACATGAAGTGCGACTTGGTGAAGCGTTTCTTGGTCCACATCTTTTCCCTCAATGACTACCCCGTTAACACCTCTTCCGTCCTGCTTATGGACATAGATGTCTATGAGATTTCCATCTGCTGCTTCCACTACTTCAACTTTTCCGATCTCAACATTTTCCTTTACTGATAAGCGGAGATCATCAAGTTCTTGAGCGTGATTATCTACAGCTGCTGATCCTTGGGAAAGAACATCCGCTGTTAAAGAATTAACAAAATTCAGAAATTGTTCAGATTTTGCAGAAAAATCCGTTTCGCACTTAACGTGTACAAGAACGGCTTTGTTTCCCTCTACGAGGACTGATACTGCACCTTCGGCGTTCTCTCGATCAGTCCGAGTAGCCGCTTTCGCTAGACCTTTCTCTCTTAGTATCTGAGCTGCCGCTTCAGCGTCTCCACCGGCTTCAATTAAAGCCTTTTTTGCATCCATCATTCCAGCACCAGTAGCGTCTCTTAATGATTTGACATCCTGAGCAGTCACATCTGTCATGATTAGGCCCCTTCGCTAGTTTCTTCGCTAGTTTCTTCGCTAGTTTCTTCGCTAGTTTCTTCGCTAGTTTCTTCGCTAGTTTCTTCGCTAGTTTCTTCTAATAAAGCTTCGTCCGATTCTGATTGAAGATTTTCCGCCACACGCATTTCTCGTTCTATGGCCTCAGCTTCTGCCTGCGCCTGTGCCTGCGCCTGTTCAGTGGCTTTATCCTCTGAGTCAAGAGAAGGCGCGTCGTCTCCCTTGTTTAAAGAGTTGGCAATAAAACGTCCTTCTTCTATAGCGTCTGACATCACTCGGCAAAGCAATCTCCCGGAGCGAATTGCGTCATCATTACCGGGAATTGGATATTGAATTACATCTGGGTCACAGTCAGTGTCTAGAACTGCAATTACTGGTATTCCTAATTTATTGGCTTCCGTGATCGCTATATGTTCCCGAACAGTATCCATAACAAAAATTGCTTCTGGTAGGGACTTCATATCGCTTATTCCCGATAAGTTTCTTTCTAATTTTTCTAGTTCTCTGGAGAATTGTAAAGCCTCTTTTTTGGGCATCACTTCGAATTCTCCCGAGCTGCGCATGCGTTGATATTCCTGCATCTTCGCTACTCGTTTTGAAATTGTTTGAAAGTTTGTGAGCATCCCGCCAAGCCATCTTTGGTTCACATAGGGCATTCCGCATTTCTCTGCATACGAACGAATTGGATCTTGTGCTTGTCGTTTTGTTCCAACGAATAGAACCCTTCCTCCGTTCGCTACGAGATCTCGAGTGAAACCATAAGCACTCTCGATACAACTGAGTGTTTGTTGGAGATCAATAATGTATATCCC
>MDSX01010385.1_pt1 | contig 10011 bp, 2 predicted proteins | sample 811141 | NCBI WGS metagenome assembly MDSX01 (sample SAMN05326642, study PRJNA326480) | marine metagenome | isolation source: seawater | place: Atlantic Ocean: South East | collected 2010
TAAAACTGAAGATGTTGATTTTGAAGAAGTAAAGTAATTTTTACTAAAAGAGTATTATTAAAAGAAGAAACTATTATAGTTTCTTCTTTTTTATTTTAATATTTCTAAAGATATTTTCTCAACAAAGTTTTTCATATCGTTTACACATATAGTTTCAACTGAATCACTCATAGAGTGACAATTATATAACATACTAACATCTAGATATTCACCATTTTTATTTACGATAGAAGTTTCTTTATCAATAATAGGTAAAGGATTTATAACACATGAATCAATATTATTACGTCTAAATATAACTGAATCATTAAAAGGAGTTGGATAAACAGGACAATCAAATTTATTAATAATTCTTTCAAATAATTCACCTTGGTAATTTCCTATAAAAAAGTCGGTACCACCTTTACCAGTTAATTCATAATTTAATACAAAATCAATTTCACCATATTCACCTGAATTTATTTTTTCAGAAACTCTTTGTGAACCAATACCACCGAATTCTTCACCATCTACTATAAAAGCAGTTATAGAAGGATTTAAAACATGTGTCATTATAGCGTTAATAACAGAAGCTGAATTATCATTAGCATTATCTGAATTTGGATTTACAATATCGTGGTGAGCACATACAGACATTTTAGAACTACCAGGTAAAATTATATTCCAACATTTATTATCTTCTGATAAATTAAACTCATCTATTATATAATCAATATTATTTGTCCTTAACACATTAATTATCCACTTTACTCTAGGAGTTTGTTCTAATCCATTTTTATAAACAGAACCCGAATTTTTGACTTTACAGAAATCATATATTTTTTGATACATAGCGAATTAGATTTAATATATATTACAAATATACTAAATTAATTTTAATTAATGAACAATTTCAATAAAAATCTTGGAAAAAATCCAACATTAATATCATTAAATGACTTAAATAGTCTTTCTTCTACTAATTTAGTAGGTGTGGATAATTTCAAAAAGATATTTGAAACTAACAAATTTTCGTTTAGTTCTAGATTATTGAATTATATAGAACCAGAGAAAATTAAAGGAATACAAAAAACGGTTTTTTATTCAGAGGTTAATACTGAATTTGATAAAGGTGATAAAGTATTTATAATAAATGGTAATTATGATTCTAATTCTTATATAAAAACCAATAAATATGATTTAGATTCTGATGGATATGAAGTTTTAGATATTGATAATGGTAGAATTGTTTTAGATGTTAAATATGAAAGTGATAAACTTCCTTATACTGAAGTTGATGAAAGTGATGTTATAAATATTTATTATGTTTCAAGTGTTGAAGAATTAGAACAAGTGTCAGCTAATATAAATATAGATGATACTAATAATATTATTAGAAACTTTGATACAGATTCAAATAATGTTATTTATTATGATAGTGATTTAAACTATATTTTTGAGAATATTTTTTATCCTGGCCATGGTCCTGGTGTTATGATAAATGGTCCGATTGGTAAAGGTTTTCATCAAATATATGGACTCGGTTGGATTGATATAAATACTAACTTTGTAGATGCTATTGGTGTGTTTACCGATAAGAAAATAAAAATAATAAATTCTGATTTTGGTGATTATAAAAAAGGATTTGTTTATAAATTTGATGTTGATAAAGATAAATGGATACCATCTATTGAAAATTTACCTCCTATTATAAGTAAAACTAACTTTAGAGGTGGTAATATGTTAGGTTCTTTTAATTCTGGTGTTTATGGAAAATCAGAATCTGTTTTAGAGTGGGATTACCCTGATGCTGAATGGGGTGGTGGTTTTTTATATAATTCAAATTGGATAAATGGTACAATAAATTCATTAGATACTGGTTCAAATACATTTGTAACCAGATTGAAAGATGGTTTTCCTGTAGAGGAATCTATAAATCCTAATAATAATGGATTTGGATATAATTATATTTTAAATTCAAACGTAAAAGGAGGTGTTTTAAATAATGGTAATATAATAAATTCAAATATTGGTAGTGATACGACAAATAATATAGTTAAGGATTATATAGAAAATTCTATACCAACTACATCTTTTATAGAAGTTAATGGTGGTTTATTCTTAGATTCAAATATTAAAAACTCTATATTAAAAGATTCTATATTAAATCATACTAATATTAAAAATATATTATTTAATGATTGTTTATCTATAAATAGTCAAATAGAATCTAGTGTATTTAAAAATTCTACATACATAACAGATGATGTTATTAAAATAATTAGTATAAAAGATTATGGGTTAGATGATATTAATGTGTTTATGAATAAATATCAATTTGAAATATCTAAACAATCTTATGATAGATTAGAATTAGGTAATTATTTTTATATTAAAGGATTAATATTCATTAAAGATCCTAATCCAGTTAATTTTTTCGATTTAAAATTTAAATTATCTACATGGGTAGAAACATTCGAATATGTTAATGGTGCTAATTTATCTGAAGTAAATTTAAAAATAACTTCATTTTTATCTGAAGAAAATGATAAATATTATGTTAATATATTATTTGAAAATCATGTTAAGATAACTTTCCCATCTACGAGTGATATTGATTCAACAAATGCTTTTATATTAGATTCTAACTATGAAAGTGGTTTATTTGAATCATCGGATTGGAATAGTGGTTATAACATAAATTATAATAAAAATAATATAAGCCATAGTAATGATTCGGGTAATTATAAATTACGTGAATCATTAGATAGATTAAAAATACAAAATACAGGTATTGATATAAGTGTAGATGAAATAGTATTTTTGAATTCTGTTAAACACATAACATCTACACTTATATCAACTGATTTACCCGAAACTTATATAGGTCTATCTGGTAATAATTTAAAAGGATTTCCTTCAAATGATATTATCGATAGTATATCATATGATACTGGTGATATTTATAAGACAGGTGATGGATATAATAGAAAAGGATATGTTCATAAATTGAAATTTAATGATTCTAAAATAAAAAGTGGTATATTTAAAAGAACATATTTTAAAAATTGTTTAATAGAAAATAAATCCTATGATTCTTCAGATAAAGATTTTAATAATTTAAGAAATATAAGAAGTTTATTAATTGATGAATCTATATTTCATAAAAATGATAACTTTTTATCATCAGCTACGTATGTGAATTGCTTAATAAGCAAAAATGATGATGTTTTTATAAATGGTATTGTATATAATTCTATCTGGAATGATAGTGTATTTAATAAAGGTGTATTTAAAGAATCTACTTGGATAAATGGTGAATTTAATGGAGGATTGTTTTATAAAAACAGAACATTCGATGCTAATCCTACTTTTGATAAACCTAATCTAGAAGATAATAGAATTTCCTCAAAATACATAAAAGGTGAATTTCCAAATAATAGGTATTCTTGGCAAAATGGTACTTTCAATGGTGGTGAAATTATTAAATCAGATTGGGAAGATGGTACTTTCAATGGTGGTAGATTTTCAGAATCTAAATTTTATGATGGTGAAATAAATGGTGGTATAATAGGAAATAAATCAATAGATGATTTTAAAACTAGAATTTATCAAGCTACTATTAATGACACTAAAGTAGAAAATGCTTATTTATTTACTGAAGATTATGAATTTAGTAAAGTCGAAAATAAAACTATAACATGGAATAACGGTATTTTTGAAAAAGGTGTTTTTGGTTCTAGAAACTTCACAAATGAAGAATGTTTTTCTAGTGGTGGATTTGGTCTTATAAAAATAACTAAAGATGTTGATTATATATTTATATCTGATTTAAAATATTCTTATAGAGTGGATATAGATAGTTCATTATTTAAAAAGAATTTAGAAATTGACTTAGGTGGTGGTGTTGAGGATGATGGTGATAGAGCTAAATATTATACTCCTCCACTTAATTTTCCTGAATATTATGAGCGTAGTATTAAATCAATAGGTGATAGTGTAGGTAATATAATAGAAATAACTTATGATATAAGATCTAAAGGATATTCTGGATATAAATCACCTGAACCAACAAAAATTGATGAATATTTCGGTAGAATAATTAAACATAAGAAGAATGGTGTTATTGATAGGATATTAAAAGCTGATGATCATTTAAAAGATATTTATTTAGATAATGATGATAATTTATATATTTGTTATAAAACTAAAATTGAAAAAAGAGATTCTGTTAATAAATTACTTTGGACTATAAGTAATAATTTTGGCAACCTTTCTATAAGTGGAGATAATGATTTTATTTATATTGGTGGTATTGATAGTGATAAAGGATATGTAGAAAAATGGGATTCTGAAGGTGTTTTTATATGGAGAACAGGACCAAATGAAGGTTTAGACTACAATAATAATGGAGATTATTTACAAAAAATAATAGTTTCTGATGATTTCGTATTTGTTAATGGAGTTTTATTTGAAACAACAACAGGTACTGGTTTTAAAAATACTGGTAGAATCTATAAATTAGATAAATTAAATGGTAATATAGACACAAGTAATGGTATTTATGTATATCAAGCTGTATCAAATCCTAGTGTTTATGAGGATAATGATGCATTATTAGATTATACATATGATGATATTAATAAGTATATTATTTTAGTTGAGTTTAAAGTAGTAACAACTTCTCAAGAAAAACATATTGTTAAAGTAAAGGTTGGTGATATGAGTCAAGAAGATAGTATAAATATCCAAGGTACTTTAGTTACTTTGCCTTTAACTGATTATTATAATGAACATTACACAAACATGGAATATTATAATAAATGTCTTTATATTAAATATGTTAAAATAGATCCAGCTTCTACTATGACACCAGATACTTTAAATACTTCAAAAATATTTAAACTAGATATTAGTAATTTAGGTTTAATTGTAATAGACAAAGAATTTGAAATACCAAATCAACTTCTAAGTGCTTCTACAGCTACGGTTTTTCACCACAGATATGATGATTTAATATTCAATAGATTTGATGTTAGGGGAGTTGGTATAAGATATTCTGAATTAGAATTGGCTGTGCCAGATGCTGTTGTTTCAACAACAACTGTTGATTTTGATACTGTTGATGTAACTTCTTATGATTTTAGTACATCTAGTCCAGCAACAACTCAACCATCAGTAAAACTAATAGACGATAATGATGTTGTTTATAATACAAAAGGCACTACTTCTACTCAAACCTTTGAATTAAACGCTATTAGTTTTGAAGTTGTTAAAATTTCATTTTATTATTCTATTAAAGATACAAATGATTATACTACTGGTGGTGGTGGTCCATTACCAGATTTTGGTTTTGATATAACAAGAAATGGGACAACAATAGACACATTATACACACAAACAATATCATTATCACCAGATGATGAGTATGTTATAAAAGATGATAATAACGATATGAAGGATGTTTATGCCACTAAATGGAAATATGTGGAAGTTATAAATATAAATAATAGTGAAATAGGAAATAGTTTTAAAGTTAAGTTCAATGGATTATCTTTTTATTCACTAAGGATTTCAAAATTATGTGTTTATTCTAAAGAAGGTGAAATGACATCTATTTGGAATGATGGTTCATTTAATGGTGGTCAGTTTGTTGAAAATGGACAATGGAATAATGGTACATTTAATGGTGGTTTATTTTTATCTACATATGGTATTGATGATATAGATAAAGTAGGCACAGCATATGAATCAGAATTTGAATATGGATGGAATGATGGTAAATTTAATGGTGGTGAATTTGGAAATGGTCAAATAGAAAACAATTCTACTTGGAAAAGTGGTGAGTTTAATGGTGGTGTATTTAAAGGTAAATTATGGAATGATGGTATATTCACAAATGGTAAATTTGAAGGAGGTATTGATGTTCCGATATTAGGAACTGATAATTCATCATCTTATATGGAGTCAATACATAATGGAATATCAATTGATTATGAACTAACAAGAGGTGTGTGGAGAAATGGATATGTAACTGCTAAAAAAGATAGATTTGTAAAAAATAAAAAGTTATTTACTGATTTAAGAAAAAATACTAATGATAGTAAAGTTGTTTTATTTGAAGATGTTGTTTTCAATGGTGGTACATTTAGTCATGAAAATGGAGTTATGAAAGATTCTATTTGGTTAGATGGAACATTTGAATCAGGAACTTTTGAAGATAGTGTTTTTAATCCTTGGTTTAATGATAAATTTTTTCCTAATGATACTTGTATTTGGGAAAATGGATTATTTAAAGGTGGTGATTTTTACTATTCTAAATGGAATGGTGGATTATTCAATACTGGAAATGCTTATGGTATGATTTGGAATGATGGAATTTGTAATTATATGAATGCTTATAATATTTTATGGCGTTCTGGTACATGGAAAAACGGTAACTGGTTTGGTTCTGATTTTGAATTCACTGGTTCTTTAAAACCTAATGGATTTGAAGATACTATAATGGATAGAATAAACACTGAATATGATAAAATTGAATACCATTTTTGGAATGTTTTTAAAGATAATCCATCTTCGGGTGATACAATAGATGAAGGTGATTTTAGTGAGCCAATAATATAAACGATGATAAATAAAATATATAATAAAAATAGAATATAATAAATGCCTTGGATAGACGAAATAAGAAAAAGATTTGGATCATCAACATTATATATACAAAAATATTCTGTTATTTATATTAACTCAACATATGGTGCAGCAGTTGTTCCTGGGTTATCAAGTAACTTATTTAATTTTACACCGGTGTTATCATATCAAAAATCAGAAGGAGTTTATAAAATCGATTCTAATAAAAATTATATGTTTAAACATAATATTATTAGAATAGATGAGGTTGATGGTACTGGTGACACACCAACAGAATTAGATATAGTTCATTTTTTGGATGATGATTTACCAATATATGATGAGACAGTTGCTTCTCCAATAGCCACTTATTATAATGATTTTAAGATTGAATTACTTCGATCAGAATTCAGTAGGCATGGATATTTAGACTACTGTAGTTATTATAACAATTTATCTGGTGGTGAAAACAAAAGAGCTATATCATATTATATAGATGTTCATAAAAAAACATTGGGCTCTTCAATATTTTCATACAACACAGCGGGGGATAGAAATGCTTATATAAATAATTTTGAAATAGTTGAATTGGATTTTTTCATAAATGGATTTAAAAAAAATATTTGTAATCCTGATTTAGATGAGGATAATTTATTTGATGGATCATCTGGATGGTATTATAATGAGGATAATTTTAAGTCATATGGATTCAAAAAAGATAACAACTTATCACCTATTAATCCTTATTACGAAAAAGACACTGATACTACTCCTGGTGTTATGTGTGATGAAAATTTTATATCAATTAAAATAAATTCAGATACTTTTAACGCGGAATTCAGATTTGATGATAGAAATAATTTTCCTGGTACCAACAACATTTCATCAAGTTCGAGTAATTTAGATGGTGTGGATAAGTTACCTAACTTGAGAATATATTTAGTACCTTCTATCGATTTTGAAAGATGGAGAAGTAAAGAAGTTGGGTATAGATTTAAGCTTAGTGATTATTCAGAATTATCTATATTACCTTCTTCTGGTATGGGTTCTTATAATATTAGAGGATTTGATGGTAAAGATAAATATCTATTATTTAATATAGAAGAAGGTGAGACAGCTTTAGCATCCGATGAAATTGACGTATTATTATCTAATTTTAAAATAACTGGTGAATATGCTGATGATACTGATAATAATGTATCAAAATCTTCTTTAACACCAGCATCAACATCTGATATATCATTTGAATATAATGATGGGACTAATATACAAACTTCATTTGTAGGTAATGGTAAATTTTTATCAGGAATTTGGGAAAACGGAGTTTGGAATAATGGTGTTAGAACAGATTCTGGTAGTTTTCAATTTGATGATGTTTTAAACTCTTATCCAATAAGTGATGGTAAATGGAGAATAGAAATAAGTAAGTCTAGTTTATTATCTACTAGTGAAAGAAATTTAGTAGGTGAGTTTATTTCTATTGGTAATATTGTTGTTATTAATATAAATGAAGAAAGAAAGTTTTTGAAAAAATCATATTTAGTTGTAGACGCTATTGATAATTATATTGTTATCGAAGCTGAGTTTTCATTTCCAGTTAGAAGAATAGAAAAAGATTCTGATAAACATAGAATTAAAGTTTCTAAAAATGTGTGGTTATCTGGAGCTTTTTTAAGTGGTAAATTTGAAGGAATATGGAATGATGGTGTTTTTAAAGGAAATCCTTCTAATAATGTAATGGATAATACACAATGGATTGATGGTGTTTTTGATGGTGGTAGATTTAAATCCAAATATGATACAACTGGTGATTTTTATAATTTATCCGGTGATTTTCATATAGATAATGATAGTAATAATGATATAAAAACTGTAGGTACTTCACCTAATGAAATTAATAATATTTTATATGCTAAATTATCAGCAAATAATTTGGATATAGTTCCCTTAGTTGGTGGATTTGTTAATATATCAGGTTCTAAACATTATGATGGGGATTCTAAAATATTAGAAGTTGAACAAGTTGGTTTATCATATAATATAACAATAGACAAAGAATATTTACCAGAAGATGAAATTCCTGTTTTTAGTCCATCTGATTTTGGAACTACTGGGGTTGGTCCGAGTGATTCTTCACTGCATGATAAATTACTTGTGAAGTTTGATTTAAATAGTTCAACAATTTTTAATATCGGTGATTTTGTTAGAATATACAATGTTTCTTCTAGTACAATCACAGGTTTAAATTTACCTTCCGATATTGGAACAACAGATGGAAAAATATTAGAGGTTTTAGATGTAATAGAAGAAAATATTAGTACTAGTACTGGACAACAAATTACCTTTGATCAAAGTGTATCTCCATATGCTGGGGTTGAAACATCTGCAAAATTAGAATATCCATATTTATCTTTAGTTAAATCTAATTTAAAATTATTGATATCAAATGGATTGATTCAAAACTTTACTTTTAATGATAATAATTTGTCTAAATTAACATCTAATAATTCTATATCATCTACTACCGTTTTTAAATATAATTCTTGGATAGATGTTAATTATGATAACAATGAGGCTGTTAATATAGGAAGAGATACTAAGGTTAATGATAGTATTACTGGTGTTAATACTTCTAATAATAATTTATATGGATATCCAACAAGTGATGTGTTATCATCTAAGTCTAAGTTTAGAGGTTCTAATACTTTAAATAGTAAAATATATAACTTAGGTACTAAGTTTAAGAAATATACTGACTTTTTGGGAGATTCTTCATTATTTGAAGATCCTTTTGATACAAATCCAAATCCAACAAATACAACATCGATATTACCCTTTACTGAAGCTGGTTGGAGTATTGATATAGATGATGATGGAGCTGGAATACCAAATCCATTTGAAGGATTACAATTGAAAAGAACATCTCCTAGTTTAATAACAGAAGGTAAAGAATTAAAAATAGATAGTTATAAAAACGGAGGTATATTAAATAACGAAAAAATTACTTTAGAAAAGTCTAGATATTCAATTATTGAGTTTGATTTAATTGATTTACCTTCTAGTAATAAAGGAACAACTTATATATCTTTAGAAAATAACACTTATCCTATTTTAAGTTTTTCTAATTTAAATTATGAAACAAAAGCTAGTTTTGCTGATCCATTAATCCTTGAGAAGGAATATACAATGGATTATTTACCAATAAATAAAAATGTTAATTTATTAAATACATCTAATTCTAAAAAGGTAGAATATTTCTTTAATAAAAAACATTTAAATATGGATATTAAAGGATATAACGCATCACCTTCATCTAGTGCATCATTAGCATTTAAATTAACAATAGATAATTTAAAAATATATGAAGTTGATATGATACCTTTCTTTAAATATTTCAATGAA
>MDSX01034496.1_pt1 | contig 10009 bp, 7 predicted proteins | sample 811141 | NCBI WGS metagenome assembly MDSX01 (sample SAMN05326642, study PRJNA326480) | marine metagenome | isolation source: seawater | place: Atlantic Ocean: South East | collected 2010
CGAAGCCGCGCTGAAGGATGCCGCACCAGGACTGCTCGAGTCGGAGGAGGACGAAGAGGACGAGGAGCAACGCGAGAAGAGGCTCACGGAGGAACGAAGGAAACGACGAGAGGCGATCGTGGCCAAACACAAGAACGGCGCACCCGCAGAGAAGGACGCGCCCGTCCCAGCGCAGCTGTCAGTCCCGGAGCAGCCGTCAGTCCCAGCGCAGCCGTCAGTCGCGCCCGCCCCGACGGAGGCTGCGTCTCTGGACGACGCTCCGGACATGTTCGCCGACGACGTGTTCGACGACGAGGCCGAGGAACGGGCGGCGGCGAGGGTGGACAGGACCGCGGACGCGGGACAGACCGGCGCGGCGGACATGACGGCGGGTCTGAGCGATAACTGGGACGACGCCGAGGGGTACTACCGGGCGAGGATGGGCGAGGTTCTCGACGGGAGGTACCAGGTGATGGAGAGCCACGGGCGGGGCGTGTTCTCGACCGTGGTCAAGGCGAAGGACCTCCAAAGCGTCGTTCCTATTAACACCGATGCGAACCCACAGACGCAGAACCAAAACGTCGGCGCCGGCGAGTACTCTGAGGTTGCCCTGAAGGTTATCCGCGCCAACGAGACCATGTACAAGGCGGCGCAGCTCGAGATCACGGTGTGCAAGAAGCTGATGGACGCGGACCCGGAGAACAAGAGGCACTGCGTCAGGTTCCTTCGATCGTTCGAGTTCAGGGACCACGTGTTCATGGTGTTCGAGTCCATGCACATGAACCTGAGGGAGGTGATCAAAAAGTACGGCCGCGACGTGGGCCTCAACGTGCACGGCGTCAGGTCCTTCGCCACCCAGATGCTCATCTCCCTGCGTCACCTCAAGAACTGCGGCGTGGTCCACGCGGATATCAAGCCGGATAACATCCTGGTCAACGGGTCCCACAACGTCATCAAGATTTGCGACTTTGGCAGCGCCATGTTCGACGGGGACAACGAGATCACCCCGTACCTTCAGTCCAGGTTCTACCGGGCCCCCGAGGTCATCCTGGGTCTGCCTTACTCCCACCCCATGGACCTCTGGAGCATCGGGTGCTGCCTGTACGAGCTGTACATGGGCAAGATCGCGTTCCAGGGCCGGTCCAACAACGAGATGATGAAGAAGTTCATCGAGGCGAAGGGCCCGGTGCCGCGGAAGCTGCTGAGGCGGGCGGTTTTCCGGGACAACCACTACAACCACGAGGGCGTGTTCAGCGTGGTCGAGGACGACCCGGTGACGCGCCAGGCGATCCGGCGGCTCATCCGCGACGCTAAGCCGGTCAAGGAGCTCAGCGCGGTGCTCGCCGCGCACGATAAGAACCTGGGCGAGGCTGAGCGACGCAAGGTGTCCCAGCTCGCGGACCTGCTGGACAAGATATTCACCTTTGACCCGGAGAAGCGCATCACGGTGACAAACGCGCTGACGCACCCCTTCATCAAGGAGGGCATCGCCGCGCCCTTGCCCTGATACTATCATATACGACGCATATTACGCGACGATTTTTATTAACACGACAGATCGACGATGAGTATTACATGCTTAGCGGCCAAACCCGGGGAGGCCTCCCCACGCTCCCGCCTTCTTCGGCGCGGCGGCTTCCTCCTCCTTCGCGGCCTCCTCCTCCTCCTTGCGCTTTTCCTCCTCGGGGTCCTTGACACCCTCCTCCATGGCGGCGCTAAAGTTATTGAGCGCGGAGCCGTTGAACACCTTGTTGAAGCCCAGCATGACCTTGAAGGATCCGTCCATGGTGTCCATGGGATCCTTGCGAAGGCGGTGGCTCAGGCACGGGCCAATCACGCGCTTGATGTCGTCCTCAGTCACCGTATCGCGTCCCTCGTACGCCACGAGGGCCTTCGCCGCGCGGGTCACGACGATGTCACCGCGGAGTCCGTCGACGTCCACGAGCGCGCACACGCCGGAAATCTTGAGCGCCAGGTCCCTGTCCATCTGGACTGCGGGAAGGATCTTCTGCGCTGCGGCGATCTTATCCTTGAGCTCATCCGTCTCAGCCTTGCAGGACGCGGCGAACGCCTCGGGGTTCTCTTCGTACGCCATGCGGTTCTTCACCAGCTGGATTCTCTGCGCCTGGTCGAAGATGGTGGCGATGTTGCACGCCATGCCGAAGCGGTCCAGGAGCTGCGGGCGGAGCTCGCCCTCCTCGGGGTTGCCCGAGCCAATCATGATAAACTTAGCCGGGTGGGTGATGGAGATACCCTCGCGCTCGACGGTGTTCCACCCGCCCGCCGCGGAATCCAGCACCACGTCGACCAACGAGTCATCGAGCAGGTTCACCTCGTCGATGTAGAGCAGACCGCGGTTAGCGCGCGCCAGGAGGCCGGCGTCGTAAGCCTTGATCCCCTCCGCCAGCGCCTTCTCGATGTCGATGGTACCGCAGATCCTGTCCTCGGTGGTACCGAGGGGAACCTCGATCATGGGAACCTTCATGGTGCCAGCCTTCAGTGGGGTGCCGTTCCTGTACGCCTCGAGCGCCTCGGGGCCCATGAGCTGGGGGTCCGTCGGGGAGGAGTTGAAGGCGTCTCCCTCCACAATGTCAATCTCGGGGAGGAGATCGGAGAGCGCGCGGACGGCGACGGACTTGCCGGTGCCGCGGTCGCCCATGATCAGGCAGCCACCGATGCGGGAATCCTGCGAGGGTTAAAGGTGAAGGGGAAACGCACGGTCAGCGCGATGCTCGGTCTTCGACCACCGACGGGGATGGATCCTCGGAGTATCGGATGAGGTTTTTTTGGTCCCCGGATAATGAATGATGCGGTCGGGCGTCGGAGGCCTTCTTGGCGACATCTGCGAGAGATGAGGAGTACTCACGATGACGTTGAGAGTGAGCGCGAGCTTGAGCTCGTCCTGGCCGATGAGCTTGACGAAGGGGTAGGTGATAAGCTTCGCCTCGGTCTCCTCGGCGGTGGCCGCGTTGCAGCGCATCGCCCTTCTGAGAGCCTTGGAGGCCTTCTTGGCGGAGCCGCGGCGGGCGACCAACGGATCGCCGGCCATCTGGAGAGACGCCATGGCGGACATGTTTGTCCCGGGGTCTGTGCGGATCCGGTGTGGTGGCGCGAACTCTCGAGACGAGGCGCGTACCTTGCTGTGCCCGGGCCAATCGAGCCCGAGTGGAAAAGAGTCGATATCGAAAGAAAGCAAGATCGGATTTTTCGGCCAATCAGAAGCCGGCTCGGGATCGACAGGAGATCCAACTCAAACCGTCGTTTTCTTGAGTCAACTCTTTGAGGAAAATCCAGTGCGGATGGAACTGGCGACCTCGCATCATCAGCGACGAGAGCGAGGAGAGCGAGAGTGAGACCACGTCAATTCGTGGTCTTGGCGCGGCCCCTCATCGCGCCACAACCCGACGAGCGTGACGTTCACACCGTCGCTCGCTACGTCGTCCAGGACGTAACCGGCGCTACCCGCGAGTCGCAAACCCGCTCGCGCCCCACGCCCCGTCGCAGCGAAGGAGACCCCTCGGAGCCCAGGCCCTCGAGTCCTCCGCCACCCGACTCCGTCAGCTCGATGATTGCGGCGTCCGCAATCGCCAGGGTCGTTCCCGCTCTCCCCGGCGCGCGATCCTCGCCGTCCTCCGGTTCCCGTCGCGCCCCAGTCGCGCGTCGAGCGAGCCGCGGCCACGTCAACGTCCGCGCCGCCGTCGCTGAGCCCGATCAGATGTCCATCCGCACCTACGTCTACGACAACCTCGACGCCGAGGAGCGCGTCGAGATCCTCAAGCGCCCGAGGGTGGACTTCACCTCCATCCTCGGCACCGTCGCGCCCATCGTGGACGCGGTCGCCACCAGGGGTGACGCCGCCGTCAGGGAGTACACGTCCAAGTTCGACGGCGTGGACCTCGACGCCGTCGTCGTGAAGGTGGCCGACCTCCCCGACCCGGTCCTCGACGATGACGTCCGAGAAGCCTTCGACGTGGCGTACGCGAACATCAAAAAGTTCCACGAGGCGCAGAAGGACGTCGCGGACGTGGACGTGGAGACCATGCCGGGCGTGAGGTGCAGACGGGTGAGCCGGCCCATCGGCGCCGTGGGCCTGTACGTGCCCGGGGGGACCGCCGTGCTCCCGTCCACCGCGCTCATGCTCGCCGTCCCCGCCATGATCGCCGGGTGTAAAAACGTGGTTCTCGCCACGCCGCCGCAGAAGGACGGGTCCGTGGTCCCCGAGGTGCTGTACGTGGCCAAGAAGGCGGGGGTGACGCACATTCTCCAGGCTGGCGGTGCCCAGGCCGTGGCGGCGATGGGCCACGGGACGGAGACCTGCCCCAAGGTTGACAAGATCTTCGGCCCGGGGAACCAGTTCGTGACGGCGGCGAAGATGACGCTCCAAAACTCGGAGGCTATGGTGTCCATCGACATGCCCGCGGGTCCCTCGGAGGTGCTGGTCATCGCGGACAAGGACGCGCCCCCATCTCACGTCGCCGCGGACCTACTCTCCCAGGCTGAGCACGGCCCGGACTCCCAGGTTGTCCTCGTCGTCACCCCCGACGTCAACCTCGACGACATCTGCGCCGCCGTTGCCAAGCAAGCCGCCGCGCTGCCGAGGTCCGACATCACCGCCAAGGCGCTGGGCCACTCCTACGCCGTCGTCGTCCCCGGCATCGCCGCTGCGTGTGAGTTCAGCAACGCGTACGCGCCCGAGCACCTCATCGTCAACGTGGAGGATGCGGAGTCCCTCCTCCCGCAACTCGACAACGCCGGCTCCATCTTCCTCGGCCGGTTCACCCCGGAGAGCGTCGGCGACTACGCGAGTGGCACGAACCACGTGCTGCCCACCTACGGGTACAGCCGCATGTACTCGGGGGTGTCCCTGGACTCGTTCGTGAAGTACATGACGGTGCAGGAGCTCACGAAGGAGGGTCTGGACAGGCTCGGACCGTCCGTGGCGAGGATGGCGGCGGTGGAGGGGCTCGAGGCGCACAGGCAGGCTGTGACCCTCCGCCTCGGGATCGAGTAAGCGCAATCGCTGGAGTCCAACCTAACCTATTATTTACGCATTACACACAACACGAGCTAAGCGTCATCCGTCCCGCGCGCGCCCAACCCTAACCCCGCCGCGTCGACCGTGTCCACTACCCGGTCCCTGAACCTCAACGTGACCGCCGCGGTTGACGCAAACGGGACGCTCGGGTCAGTCCAACTCTCCGGCACGCCCTCTATCCGCAACGTGTCCCGTCGCCTCGGCTCGCCGAAGGTGGACGCGTACAGCCGCCGCCACAACCGACCCATCGTCCCGTCCGCGCACATCGTCTCCACCGCGGGTCTGAACGTCGTCGCGATGAGCGCGAGGTGGTTCACCGCCCACCCGCCGACGGGGGAGGATCGGATCCAGTGCCGACGGTTCTGTCGGTGGGGCGCGTGGGTGCCTGGGGAGGTGCCGGTCACCTCGTGCGGCGGCGTCCTGTCCACGTCCCAGGACTGCGGGAGCCAGTCCTGTCTCCACATTTGTTTACCCGTTTGTTCACCGTCCATCTTGGGGTCCGATTCCGTCTCTGACGCCGACAACGCGTCCTCATCATCGTCTCCCGATGGTTTTGAGGCAAACTTCGCGCGTCTCACCCATCGCGTCGGAACCATCGCCCTGAGCACCGCGAGTTGCAACCTGGCTGACGCCTCCGTCGCTTCCCTGTCCGCCTCGTCACCCGGCACCCTGGTGCTCGGATCGAGGAACCTCTCGAGGGACGCCAGCGTGAACGTCTCCCCCGACGCCCCGGGCAGCGGCTCCAACATGAACCTCGGCGGCCTCGCGAGCTTGGGCGGCTGACTCGCCTCGATCGCCGCCTCCCTCAGCAGGTGGTTGAACGGTCCCTTGCGTCCGTACGCGAGATCGATGACGTGCTGGTACTCATCACGCGAGTGCAGCGACCGACGCAGCCGACGCACCGCGTTCCTCCCCTGCTTGATGTGCCGTCCGATCTTCGTCGGGCTCGTCTCGCTGCTCCGCTTGCGGAACTTCTCGGCGACGTGGTGGTGCAGGTAGTTGCGCCCGCACGGATCCGGAAACAGCCGCGCGAGCTCCATACACCTGCGGTACAGGGCGATGACCTCCGATGCCCGCTGCAGGTGCTTGGCAATCATCGCGGCGAGTGCTACCCTCCTCCTCTGCGCCCAATGCACTGCGCGTGTGGAAGATTATTGATGCAATCGAGCTCGCAGACCATACCCGTTTTCTAGTCTTGTGTTTATGTAAAACTCATCTTAAGGAGACAGCACATGAACTCAGTCATGAAATTGTGCACGGCACACTTTTTCATTTGTGGACCGAAAATATCGCCCCGAGCTTTTCATTTGTGGTGCAACGCCGCATCGAGACGAGATCGCGGAGGTGACGTCGCCTCGTCCGACCGTCAGAGCGTCCCGCACCAGCCGACCCACGTATCGCTTCTCGTCCTTCGCGCGTTGGAAGGCGAGCACGCGTTCGTGCGATATCGACCGGGCCGTTTTAACGCTCGAACCCACGCGTTCGACCGTACAAGTACGTCGCCCACCTCTCACACCGAGGGGACAATCAAAAGCTTTGACGGGCAACGGGGCGATCCTTCGTCTGACGTCCAACGTTCGCGGTTGAACGGTCGTCGGAGGGCGTATCGCGCGACGTTGAGCCGAGATGAGCGCGATGGTCAACGCGCCACATGCAGTGGCGATCGCACGTGGCTCACCCGCGGCGTGCTCCGGGCGATGCGGCGCGGCCAGGGGTTCGCCCGCGGCCCGCGCGTCCCTTCGTGCGGGCTTCTCCTTCAATCGCCGAAACGCCGCCGCCGGGGGATGGGCAGTGCCTCGTCGCGCCCCGATGCCGCCCGTCGCGGTCATCGAGAACCCGGTGGGTGACACGGTGATTGAATCCACCGGCAAGGGCGGTCACAGATCCTCCACGCGCGTCGACTTCCTGGTCATCGGCAGCGGCATCTCCGGCTTGTCCTACGCCCTGGAGGCTGCGGAGTTTGGCAAAGTCGCCGTGGTGACCAAAGACGTCGCCTACGAGGGCAGCACGCACTACGCCCAGGGCGGCATCTCCGCCGTGATCGATCCCGAGGATACCGCGGAGGAGCACGCGAGGGATACCCAGATCGCCGGAGACTTCCTGTGCGACCAGGACGCGGTGGACGTGGTGTGCGCGGAGGGGAAAGACGCGGTTGACAAGCTCATCGCGTTTGGATGCGAGTTTACCAGGAAGAGCTGCGGTTCGTTGCACCTGGCGAGGGAGGGCGGCCACTCCAAGCACCGCATCGTGCACGCGGCGGACATGACCGGCAAGGAGATCGAGCGCGCGCTGCTCGAGAGCGCCAAGGCTCACCCCAACGTCACCTTCTACGAGCACCACATGGCGCAGGAGCTCGTCGTGGTGTCGTCATCCGAGGAGGACGACTCTCCGCGGTGCGTGGGCGCCGAGATCATCCGACGGGAGGACGGCGCCAAGATCACGTTCCTGTCGTGCTGCACCCTCCTCGCGTCCGGCGGCGCGGGGCAGCTCTTCCCGAGCACCACCAACCCGAGCGTGAGCACCGGGGACGGCGTCGCCATGGCGGTGCGAGCGGGTGCCGACGTGGCCAACATGGAATTTTACCAGTTCCACCCCACGTCCCTCTACACCGGCCCTGGTAGCACGGTCGGTAAGAAAAAGGCCAACGAGAACGCCTTCCTCATCACCGAGGCTGTCCGCGGCCACGGCGGGCGGCTGTTCAACCACGCGGGCGAGAGGTTCATGGCCCGGTACGACGACCGGTTGGAGCTCGCGCCCCGCGACGTGGTGGCGAGGGCCATCGACTGCGAGATCAGAGCGGCGGCGGAGGCTGGGGAGGAGGCGAGGTGCGTCTACCTCGACGTGAGCCACCTCCCCGCGGACGACGTTTTGGAGCACTTCCCGGGCATCGCCGCCGAGCTGAAGGGGCGCGGGCTGGACATGGCGACCGACCGCATCCCGGTTGTCCCGGCGGCGCACTACCTCTGCGGCGGCGTTCGCACCGACCTCGACGGCCAAACTTCTTTGGACGGACTGTTCGCGTGCGGTGAGACGGCGTGCACGGGGCTCCACGGCGCCAACAGGCTCGCGTCCAACTCCCTGCTCGAGGCTGTGGTGTTCGCCACCCGTGCGTTTCGAGCCAGCGCGGACAGACTGGCCAACGACTTTGAGACGCTCGAGCCGATTCTGGAACGCGCCGAGGAGGACGCCGCCGTGGAGGAGATTCGCGCGGTGGTCACCAAGGGAACCGCTAAGTCGGAGGACTACGACGGCCACGCCGAGTGGGCGCGGTTGATGCGCGATGAGGTTCAGCGCGTGATGTGGTCCGCGGCTGGCATCGTCCGGGACTCTGACACCCTCGCTCGGGCCGAGGAGGAACTGACCACGATGCTCCATCGGTGCAACGCGGAGATGAAGGCGCGGGGCGAGTGCCTCTACTCGCACGAGCTCAGGAACCTTATCACCGTCGGTCTGACCGTGCTCAAGTGCGCGGGCAGGCGGAAGGAGTCCAGGGGCTTGCACTATAACGTCGACTTCCCCGAGAGGGTCGAGTCGGAGCGGATACCCACCGTGCTCAAGTGCGACGAAGTCGACGAAGAAGGGGAAACCGGCGTGCCCGGTGGCCCCAACGCGGGCGAGGACGTCAAGTTCTCATTCACGTCCCGCTAAACCACAGCCAAACGAAAATACCCCGGGCTTCGGTCCGGCGGTGGCTGTGTACTAATATGATATTGGGAGGACCATTCAGTTGGGTGTCTTATTATGGTTGAGTTGAAGTTGTTGAGTTGAAGTTGCTTTCAGTTACTCGCGGGTGACCTTTGTTGAAATACATCATTGCACCCCGAAATATATCCGTCTACGTAGCTACCTATCGTCTATCGCGGTCACATCGCCACCTCCCGCCAGCCGTGGTCCGCCCTGGTTCCCTTCATGGACCAAGCAGGGTCGAAGTACCCACCCACGCCCACCCTGAAGTCCAAGCTGACCCGGGTGCACTCGCTCGAGTTGGCCGGAACGTGGTGCCGCCGCGACGTCCCGTGAAAGCACGCCACCTGGCCGACCTTTATGTCCAGCGGAACGTAATCCCCCACACCCGGCGCTGACTCCAGCCACAGCGTGGTGCCCGTCCGTGACTGGCACGTCAGCGGCATCCAGAAGTTGAGCTCGCCGGGCTGATGCCCGTAGTCGGCATCCGCGTGGGGTTTCACGTACCGCGTGGACGGACCGGGCTGGAGCCTCAGGGTGGGCGGCCGCTGGTACCAGAACCGTGTCGGCGTCTCACTCGCCTCGTCCGATAGCGCCCCGCTCGCCACCAGCCTGCGTTTCAGCCACGGTAGCACGTGTTCGCGCACGAACGCGTCGAAGGCTGGAAGCAGTCCACCGTCGGCCTCGTCCGTCGCCACCATGTCGGCGAGGTGCGACTGCGCCTCGTCGCACGAGCCCGCCTTGCTGTCCCTCAGGGACTCGGCCGGGACAACGAAATCCTCCAGGTCTCCAAACCGGTCCGGGTCCGGCCAGCTTCCCACCCCCGCGCCCGCCCTTCGCAGGAGCCGAGCCACCGCCGGGGCCATGTCGTGTTTCGACCTGTCGTAGCCAAACACCGCCGTTGCCCGAACCTCCGCCGGGAACGCGCCACGGGGAGCCACGGGTCCGGGATCTGCCTTTCGAGCCTTGCTGTACCGCATCGTGTGCTTAGCCGAGCGCAGTGTGGCGGCGCCCGAAACATACACCGGATCCGAAGCCTCGGGCGGCGGCGCCATCTCGACCGCGCGTGAGGGACTGCCGTGACTGACTCGCACAAAACCTTGATCCGCGATGCTTTCCGATCCACAACACCGAGCACACGACGGTCGACATGAAAATTCGCGTGATCTTGCTCTTCGCCGCGATCTGCGCCGCGTCGCGCGTCGCGGTGATCGCCGATGAGGCGTGTCGCGACGGGACGTGCGCGTCCAACCTGAACGATCTCCGCAAGGTGCTCGCTGATTCCGAGGACGTGGCGGACTACGTGGTGCG
>MDSX01084672.1_pt1 | contig 10005 bp, 9 predicted proteins | sample 811141 | NCBI WGS metagenome assembly MDSX01 (sample SAMN05326642, study PRJNA326480) | marine metagenome | isolation source: seawater | place: Atlantic Ocean: South East | collected 2010
CAAGTCCAACATGCGCTAAATCTATACGATTAAATAAAAATACTAAGATAATGTTAAATATAATATTAGATATGACTGCAATTATTCCGATTTTCACTGGAGTTTTCGTATCTTGTCTTGAAAAAAATCCAGCTGACAAAACCTTTATTAAGACAAATGCAGGCAAGCCAACAGCATAAGCAATTAGACTATAACTGGTCATTAATACATCATATTCTGAAAATTCTTTATATTGAAATAAGGTAATTAACAGAGGTGGTGCTAGCATAGCCAAACCAATAGCTGCTGGTAATGAAATTAGAAAAATACATCGAATTGACCAATCAAGAGTATTTGAAAATTTTTCACTAGACCTTTGAGCATGCTTCTCTGACAAATGCGGTAGAACGGCGGTTGCTAATGCGATTCCAAATACACCTAAAGGAAACTCAACAAGTCGATCTGAAAAATATAACCATGAGATACTACCCGTAGTTAAAAATGAAGCAATCAATGTATCTATTAATAAATTTATTTGAACTATTGATACAGCGAATAATATTGGCATCATTAGTTTAAGGATGCGACTTACGCCATCACGATCACTGTTTAATGATGGACGTGGAAATTTTTTAATTCTCAACAAAAAAGGTGTTTGAAAGATTAATTGTACAATACCCGCAAAAAAAACAGCCCATGCGAGTGCCTTAACCGGTGTTTCCAATAATGGTGCTAACCAAATTGCACATATGATTAACGATAAATTTAATAAAACTGGAGTAAAAGCTGGTATAGCAAAGTTTCTATAAGTATTTAAAATGCTTCCAGCAAAAGCTGTTAGTGAAATAAAAAATATATATGGAAATGTAATTCTTAATAAATCACTTGCTAAAGTACTTTTGTCCGGATCATTCAAAAAACCAGGTGCAAATATCATAATTAAAATTGGACTTGCTAAAACACCAATTATCGTAATTACAAATAAAATTAATCCCAATGTAGCAGATGTCTGATCTATTAATTTTTGGACATCTTCATCTCCACGTTTTTCTTTATACTCGGAGAGTACAGGTACAAAAGCCTGTGAAAATCCACCCTCGGCAAATAGTCTTCGTAGAAAATTAGGAATTCTAAAAGAAACAATAAATACGTCGACCCCTAAACCGGGACCAAAAAGACTGCCAATGACAACATCACGTATGAGGCCAAAAACACGAGATATTGACGTCATAAAACCAATAACAAATGTTGATTTTAATAATTTAAAACTCATTTAGACTAACCTTTAGAAAACTTTGTACAGCTGAATACAATAAGTAGCATAACATAACCCATAGTAAAGGATTGACAAATTGCTCTAATATCAGCATGATGTCGCGCCTTGAAAAACAAATAAGGAGAATTAAGTGGCGAATATTGCATCAGCAAAAAAACGAGCACGGCAGTCAATCAAATTACGTCTTCATAATGCGAGCCAACGTTCAATGTTGCGTACTCACATTAAAAATGTTACCAACGCTATTGAGGCTAAGGATAAAAAGGCTGCTCAAAGCGCCTTTGATGCTGCTGTACCTGTAATCGACTCAATGGTCTCAAAAGGCATTATTCATAAAAATAAAGCAGCTAGGCATAAATCCCGTCTAAATAGTCATGTAAAATCTCTTTAAATTTTACACGCAAATAAAAACTTAAATTAATATCATATTATCCCTATGGATAAGCTCGTCCTCATCTTTACAATCTAATAATTCTCCAATTTCCTCGCTAGATTTACCCATTATTGATGTAGCTTGTTTAGAATCATAATTGGATAAACCTCTTGCGATTTCTTTACCGTCTAGATCAATACAAGAAATGATTTCGCCGCGCTTAAATTCTCCTGTAATAGATTTTACTCCAATAGGTAGCAAACTTTTTCCACTTTTTATTATTGCAGTTACGGCTCCACTATCAATAGTAACACTACCCTTTAAATATGCTTGATTTGCTAACCATTGTTTTTTTGCTTGTAATGTATCTTCTGATGTTGTTAATAGTGTTCCTACTTTTTCGGAATTAGCAATTTTTAATAAGATCGATGATTCATTACCTGATGCAATAATTGTCTGAGTATTTGACTTTGACGCTATAGAAGCAGCTTTTAATTTTGTAAGCATTCCACCACGACCGTAGTTACTACTATCGCCTGCATATTTTTCCAGAGATTCATCATCAGCTTTAGCTTGCTCAATTAATTCTGCCGAACTATCTTTACGAGGATCTGATGTGTAAAGTCCATTTTGATCTGTTAATAAAACAAGTAACTCAGCATCTATTAAATTCGCTACTAAGCCCGCTAGCGTGTCATTATCTCCAAATCTAATCTCATCTGTAGCAACAGTATCATTCTCATTAACAATTGGAACGACTCCAAGTTGAAGCAATGTATTTAAACTAGTTCTTGCATTAAGGTAACGTGTACGATTCGATATATCGTCGTGAGTTAGCAAAACTTGGGCTGTTTGTTTGTTATATTTTTGAAAACAAGTTTCGTATGCTTGAATTAATCCCATTTGACCAACTGCTGCGGCAGCTTGCAACTTATGTATTATATTTGGTCTATTCTTCCAGTTTAATCTAGTAAGTCCCTCAGCAACAGCACCCGAGGAGACAATAACTATATCGATACCTCGTTCCCTTAGAGTAGAAATTTGATTCACCCAGTTATCAAGATTGTCATGTTTTAATCCGCAACCATTATCTGTAATCAATGCGCTGCCAATTTTGATTACCCAGCGTTTTGTTGATTTAATAGTCTCTCTTTCTTTACTCATTTTTTTCTTTCCGTTTAAGCATCCAATTATTTATTTTATATATTAATTCTTGACATCCATCACTCGATATAGCTGATATAACAAATATTTTTATTTTATCCTCTAATTTATTTTTTAAAAAGGATATTAACATTTCATTATCTTCCTTTGATGTTAAATCTGATTTATTTAACACCAGCCAATTTTCTTTATTAGATAATTTTTCATCATAGCGCTCTAATTCGATTCTAATTTTTTTTATGTCCTCGTAGACCTTATTTTTTTCCTGAAAAATATCTACAATATGCAAAAGAAGATTTGTTCTACTCAAATGTTTTAAAAACTCAATGCCCAGTCCAGCACCATCAGCAGCGCCTTCAATCAGACCTGGTATATCAGCAATAACAAAACTTTCATCATCTACCCTTACAACACCAAGACTAGGATACATTGTCGTAAAAGGGTAATCTGCTACTTTTGGTGTAGCTTCTGATACAGCTCTTAGCAAACTAGATTTCCCAGCATTAGGCATACCTAGTAATCCGACATCCGCTAAAATCTGTAACTCCAAACGCAAATCACGTACCTCACCTGATGTTCCTTGAGTTGTTTTTCTTGGGCTTCGATTAGTGCTGCTTTTAAACCTAATATTACCTAATCCATGAAAACCACCTTGAGCAACTAAGAGCTTACTATTCTTCTCTGATAGGTCTCCAATTAATTCATCAGTTTCAATATTGTAAACAAGTGTGCCGAGAGGTACTCTAATGTAAAGATCGTCAGCTTTTTTACCAAAACGATCTCTCCCCGTTCCAGGTTGACCATTTTTTGCTCGATAAAGACGATCATGTCGAAAATCAACCAAAGTATTTAATCCTTCATCAACAATCAGATATATACTTCCGCCATCGCCGCCATCGCCGCCATCAGGACCACCTTTAGGGATGAATTTCTCACGACGAAAACTTAAGCAACCATCACCGCCATTGCCTGCCTCCACCCTTATTAATGCTTGATCGACAAATTTCATAACTAAAACAGCCTTTTTTGTTTAATACATATACAAACATCTTAAACCAATAAAAACAATCTAATAGAAAATTTAATACAAACATAAAAAAACCCCGCCAAAGGCGGGGTTTGAATTTTAAATTGCATTTGGATGTTCAGCCCGCTATAACATCGACAAACGTCCGATTTTTAGGTCCTCTTCTATTAAATTCAACTTTTCCTGCGGAAGTTGCGAAAAGTGTATGATCATGTCCTAAACCCACATTAACTCCGGCATGCCATCTCGTTCCTCTTTGCCGAATAATGATATTACCTGCCTTGACTATTTCACCGCCATACTTCTTCACGCCAAGACGCTTTGATTGTGAGTCTCTACCATTTCTTGTACTTCCACCTGCTTTTTTGTGTGCCATTTCTAAACTCCAGCCTTAATTTGCAGCAATATTCGTTATTTTAATTTCTGTATAAGCCTGACGGTGCCCCATTTGTTTTCGATGGTGCTTGCGACGACGGAATTTGATAATTTTTATTTTAGGACCTCTGCCATGGCTTTCAATCTTAGCATTTACATGAGCATCCTTTACTGTAGGCGTGCCCACTGTAACTTTATCGCCATCAATAATCATAAGTACATCACTTATTTTTATGCTTTTACCGGCTTCTTTATCAAGTTTTTCAACCTTAAGCTTATCGCCCTTCTCTACCTTGTACTGCTTGCCACCGGACCTAATCACCGCATGCATCTAAATTTCTCCAACTTCTATAAAAACTTTAATTTATGAGGAGGCAGATTCTAAGAAATTCATCAGGTGGTGACAAGGCAAGAATGCTAAAATCATGTATATTTGACAAAAAAAAGGTGAATTTAGCTATATTACCTAATTATTTAAATAAAATTCCAATGTATAAAGAACAAATCAGCGAAGATAAAAATGTCTTTCAAAAAGACGTTAATTCAATAATTGTAGATATTTCTCCAATTCAAAGACTAATTGCTGATGAAATGGCACGAGTTAATACCTTTATTGAGGAAAATCTGGCATCTGACGTATCTCTAATTAACCAACTTGGTCAATATATTGTAAATAGCGGAGGTAAACGCCTCAGACCAGCTCTAGTTATATTAAGCTCTAAAGTTCTAGGTTATGAGGGGGATAAACATATCAATCTTGCAGCAATTATTGAGCTGATTCACACAGCAACTCTCTTACATGATGATGTAGTGGATGCTTCATTATTGAGGCGAGGTCATCAAACTGCTAATCAACGTTGGGGAAATGAAGCGAGTGTTCTTGTCGGTGATTTTGTTTACTCGCGTGCTTTTCAAATGATGGTTGATATTAATTCTCTTAGTATCATGCGAGTTTTATCTGAAGCTACGAATACTATTGCTGAAGGTGAAGTTCAACAATTAATTTATCGTCATAGACCGGAAACAAGTGAAGAAAATTATCTAGATGTCATTCGTAACAAAACAGCAAAACTATTTGAGGCTGCTGCAAGACTAGGATCAATAATATCAAAAAAAACAAAAGATGATGAAAATGCAATGGCTAATTATGGGCGACACTTGGGAACTGCATTTCAATTAATAGATGATGTGCTTGATTATAGTTCTTCTGAAATTGAATTAGGAAAAAGTATAGGTGATGATTTGTCTCAAGGTAATCCAACATTACCATTGCTATACGCTATGTGGAATAGCACGAAAGATGAAGAAAAAATAATACGTAACTCAATATCAAATGGAAGTCTGGAAAATATAGAATTAATAAAAGATACAATAAACTCAACAGGGGCAATTTCATACACTATTGAGATTGCTAAACGGGAATCAGAATTAGCTATCAATGCGTTAGATAAACTTCCGCAGTCGGAATATTTAGATGCGTTGTATATGTTAGCTAAATTTTCAGTCGATAGACAAAACTAGTAAAGCTAGGTCTTATAGCCTCTTGCTCTTTCAAATAGATCTGTTATCCAATAAACCTGTGCGCCTATTGCAGCGAATGGGAGTAATATATATATTAAATTGAACAACGTTAGTATAAAAACAATAAAGCAAAAATCAGCACGACTCAATTTATGGAATATATATATCAGCCAATCAATTTTATTTTCAGGTATCTTTTTTTGTTTGGCTTGTTGCTCTCTAGTGACTGAATTTGATTCGTTTCTAGCGTGGTAACGTAAATCTATAATGTAATCAATAAATGCTCCGGATGCCGCAATAATACCTAAAAAAAACCAAAAACTATGACCACTCACTTCACTAACGCCATACCCGAGTGATATAAAGAAAAATGCATCGACAACCCAATCAACAATGTCATCAAATTTTGCACCAAACTCAGATGACATGTCTTTTATTCGAGCAATTTCACCGTCACAGTTATCTAGCACATAACTAATGATGAAGAATAAAGCTCCAACTATTTGAAGATAATATGAGCCAATGATAAAACAGAATCCACATAACAAACCAAATATTAGTGATAAGAGTGTTATTTGGTTGGGTGTGATGGAGGTTTTTAACAAAAAAGGGGTTAGTCGATAAGATAAGTGCCTAACTAAAGGGAATATCTGGGTAGGATGTTTTTTTATTTTAGTGTTCATGATAATTAACTATGTTTTATCAATTATATAGTATCATTTTGTCTCGCTTGCTATTCTAAGTGTTAGTTGATAAAAATAAAACGGTAATTTACAAGCATCTTTCCTATTATATAAAACATGATTAGAACACTATCATTCATTGGTTTAGTACTTGGTCTTTTCGTACTTACCTTGCTTATTTTTTGGCAAGGATTTGATGAAATTCTAGATTTATTATCTAAATCTGGTTTGTTATTGCTCTCTCTGCCGATAGTTTGGCTACCTAGTTTTGTTGTTGCTGTAATTTCGTGGTATTACTTATTTCCAAAAAAGATAATCCCTCCCTTTAAAGAATTATTTTTGTCATTGTGGATAGGAAGAGCCATAAATACTATTTTACCTGTTGCAACGATAGGCGGGGAAATCGCGAAAGCACGTCTATTAATTTTATGGGGAAGACCAGCAAAAAATGTATGTGCGTCTGTACTTGTAGATAAAACTGTACAAGCATTGGCACTAATACCATGGGCGATTATTGGTACTGCCTTATTAATTTTTCTTGCAATTGATAATGAATTAGCAATGTACATAATGTTGGGTACTTTTTTACTAGGATTAGGTTTAGCTGGCTTTATATTTGTCCAACGGGCAGGAATATTTAGTTTTTTCGCAAACATTATTGGTAAGTACAATAACACGACAGATTGGGGTGAAATAACACTTAAAGCAACCGATATAGATCTGCTTGTTAAAGACATTTATAATGATAAAAAAAGATTTTTTGTATCTATTCTGTGGCGAACTCTAGGATTGATTTTGCAGACATCGGAGGTCTGGTTGGCTTGTTATCTACTTGGCCACCCAATTAGTTTGTTTGAAGCTTTGATGCTTAAAAGCTTAACTTCTATCATAACCGACCTAGCATTTATAATACCTAATGGTTACGGTGTCCAAGAAGGTGGTTATCTTATGCTGGGAGTTTTAATTGGTTTAACACCAGAATTTTCTCTTGCCCTGTCTTTAGCAACCCGAATAAGAGAAATAATAATAGATCTTCCTGGATTGCTTTATTGGCAATACATAGAAATGAATTACCTACGAAAAAGCGAATAATTTGCTGTTTCTTAAGGTGAGATAATTGGTATAATTAACAGGAATTTGCATAAATTAGTTAAAATCAATATATTATAGTATCTTATACATGTAATAACTTACTAATAGTTATTGGTGCAAATACAAACACATCTCATTTTTCAAATGGTGCTAAAAAAGTAAAATTGACGTATGCAAATTGATTTTCTCAACATATTGTTAATGGCATCAATATCACTTTGGATCTTCTCCTTAGGATATCTATTCGCTGGTTTAGTAGCTATTTCAATTTTTAAGAACAAAAATACATTTTCAGACGATAAGAAATTCCAACCTCCAATTAGTATATTAAAACCGATTTATGGGCTTGATCCGGAAATGTACATAAATCTAAAGAGCTTTTGTCTACAAAATTACCCGAAATACCAAATTATTTTTGGATTGCAAGATGTTAATGATGAAGCGTTGCCTATAGTAAAAAAGATTATAAAAGAGCTGAATGATGTTGATATAAGTTTCATAATAAATACGGAACGACATGGAACAAATCATAAAGTATCAAATTTGATAAACATGTGTCCTTCAATAAAGTATGAATTTATGCTTATCGCTGATAGTGACATGCAGGTTAACGAAAACTATCTATCTCAAGTGATAAAACCATTTAACGATCCTAATACTGGTGCTATTACTTGTCTTTATTTTGGATCAGCTACAAAAAAAATAACATCTATGTTAAATACAATGTTCATAAATAACTGGTTTCTACCATCGGTATTAATATCAAAAATGATAAAACCTATAGAGTATTGTCTAGGTGCTACAATGATAGTAAGACGAAGTATTCTTCATAAAATTGGTGGATTTGAAGCATTATCAAATCATCTAGCTGATGACTACATGTTAGGAAAACTAATATCTAATATTGGCTATAAAATTCATTTATCGAACTGTATCGTGAAGAATGTAGTTGAGGAATCCTCGTTTAAAAATTTAATTTTACATGAACTACGTTGGGCAAGAACACTTAGACGAGTAGAGCCTTATGGTTATGCTCTCACTTTTTTAACGGATAGTTTAATTTTAAGCATTTTTGCTGGGACTTCACTTTATGTGATAGGTAATAGTTTTGTATTATTTTTATTTCCTATATTTATAACCCTTATTATAAGAGTATATATGTATTCTAAAACTAATGAAGTTACAGATTCGGGGAGAGTTGGAAAAATATGGTTAATTCCGCTACGAGATACACTAACCTTTTTTATAAGAATATTGAGTTATGCTGGAAATTCCGTGGAGTGGCGTAAAAATAAATTCGCTGTTGATCATCTAGGTTTAATGCATGATGAAAAAATAATTTCATCAGAGAAAAACCGTGAAAATAAAACAACTGACACTATTTCACCTCAAGATACATAACACAAACTGAATTAATGATAATATGTTAAAAACACTTTTTTTAAATCCGCCATCCTATAATGGCTTTGATGGAGGTGCAGGTTCACGTTATCAATGTACGCGTGAAGTTAAATCTTTTTGGTATCCAACATGGCTTGCACAATTAGCTGCATTAATTGAAGGAAGTAAATTAATAGATGCGCCAGCAAGAGGTACTTCACTTGAAGATATTCTACCTCTAGCTAAAGATTATGAATTAATAGTTCTCTACACAAGCACTCCCTCATTTCCTAATGATGTACGCATTGCTGAAGCACTAAAACATGAAAACAAAAATCTTATTATTGGTTTTTGTGGTGCGCATGTAGCAGTTAATCCAGATCACTCAATTCTTGCTTCAGATGCAATTGACTTTGTTGCTGGAAATGAATTTGATTTTACGATTAAAGAAGTAGCAGAAGGGAAAATAATAGAAAATATAGATGGATTAACCTATAAAAAAAATGGAGTTGTTATACATAATAAACCTCGTGCAATGATTGAAAATATGGATAGTCTTCCATGGGTTACTAAAGTTTATAAAAAACATCTTACTACTACTGATTATTTTAATGGCTATATGCTTCACCCTTATATGTCCTTTTATACGGGTCGAGGTTGTAAATCTCGTTGCTCTTTTTGTTTATGGCCTCAAACAATCTCTGGACATAATTACCGGACACGTTCTGTGGAAAATATTGCTGCAGAAGTATTATGGGCGCGTGATAACTTCCCTGAAATTAAAGAATTCTTTTTTGATGATGACACATTGACCGACAATATTTCTCATGTTGAAGCTCTTGCAAAAGAAATTGGAAAACTTGGTATTACATGGTCTTGTAATGCGAAAGCAAATGTCCCATATGAAACACTAAAAATTATGAAAGATAATGGTTTGCGTTTGCTGCTAGTTGGATATGAATCTGGAAATCAAGATATATTAGTAAATATAAAAAAAGGCATAAGGCTTGATATAGCAAGACAATTCACAAGAGATTGTCATAAACTGGGAATTCTTATTCATGGAACATTTATTGTGGGTTTGCCAGGCGAAACAAATGAAACTATAGAAGAGACGATAAAATATGCACAAGAG
>MDSX01092716.1_pt1 | contig 10005 bp, 8 predicted proteins | sample 811141 | NCBI WGS metagenome assembly MDSX01 (sample SAMN05326642, study PRJNA326480) | marine metagenome | isolation source: seawater | place: Atlantic Ocean: South East | collected 2010
ACCGGAAAGGAATTAATATGTCAACAACAGAAGGAAAATATATCATACACGCAACAATACGTTGTGACGGCACAGTCGCCAGAAAAGACGTCGTAGGAGCCATATTTGGCCAAACCGAAGGTCTTCTCGGTGACCAGTTACAACTAAGAAAATTACAACGAACAGGCCGAATAGGGCATGTCGATGTTACGCTTAATCAGAATAAAGGAAAAGTACAAGGTGAAATATCCCTATCGTCTTCAATTGATCAAGTCAGTACCGCAGTTATCGGGGCAGCTCTTGAAACAATTGATCGAATAGGTCCTTGTAAAGCAGTAATCAAAGTCAAAGGGATTGAAAACATCCGCTCCGCTAAGAGAGACAATGTTATCGATAGGGCTAAAACTCTACTTTTGAACATGGTCAATTCTGGCCAAGATGATTCTAAGAATATATTAGATGAGGTAAGAGCAGTCTTAACTTTAGATACTGAGAAAGACATATCTGGTATGACTGCAGGACCTAGTGTCGCTGATAGTGATGGGATAATTATCGTAGAAGGAAGAAATGATGTCAGAAACTTACTGAAATTTGGAATTAAAAACGCTATAGCAACAATGGGTTCAGGTATTCAAGATGAATTAGTAAAATTAGCGAAGTCGAAAACTACTGTAGTAGCATTTGTCGATGGAGATAGAGGAGGGCGACTTTTATTGATGGAACTTAGTGGTAAGTTAGGAAAATCATTGACCCATGTAGCACTAGCTCCGCAGAGTAGAGAAGTTGAACATCTTGAAGGAAAGGTAATCACAAAATGTTTGAGTCAGAAAGAACCGGCTAACAAAATCGTTTCTCGTCTACAAGCTGAATTAGCCAAAGAGGACGATGCAGCTGTTGGAAGAGGCGATGAATCATTAGAGGCTCCAGAAGAGGTTAAAGTATGGGCTGGAATGTTAGATGGCCTAAAACGCAACCAAGCAGTGATAGTCAATGCAGATGGCTCAGGAAGTGAGCCAATCGGTGCGAGCTCTCTAGAGGCAAAATTAGCCGAATCAGAGGGAGCGATTGGCTTAGTCTTCTCTGGGAAAGTTACAGATAGAATATTCACTCTAGCATCGGGTGCAGGAATTGAAAATGTTATGGGCACGTCTGTTGGAACAGTCACTAGAAAATCTGGTGTTCAAGCGTATTCAGCATCTAATCTTTGAAAGAATCGTATAATTTAGATTACTTTCGGCGAGATTTTTTCTCGTAAGAAATAGCGGCGTTAGCATTGTAAACAGTAGAAGCCATCAAAAGTCTCACATTCCCGCTTGGGAGGGATGGAACAGTCGACGCTAACAATTCTTGCGTTGTATGGATTGTTTGGTATCGCTTTAGTTACTTTGTGGTTGAGGCATCAATCAGTACTCAAACAGAGGGAGCAAATGCAAATTCGACTTGGAAATTTACAAGGTAACCTAACTAATACTTCTAATCGTTTAGATTTACTTTCTCGGGGAGTGGATACTATACTAGGGGAAACTCCCGAAGTTCATGAGTTACTTTCTGTTCACAAATCATTAGAGTCAGCTGAATCATTATTGTTTGAACAAGATGTTACCATTAGCTCCAGTGAATCATGCGCTATAGCCACACATGCTGCAAAATCTATACTCTCTAATTATCAAAGTGATTCTGAAACTAAAGGCCGTGAAAATATTCTCCCAGGGGTCATACCACTTGTTATACGATTAGATGCTATCCTTACTGAAGCCGAAATGCAATCAGAAGATCTAGAATTGAATGGAGAAGAACAAAGATGTCTCGGAGAACTATTTCATGAAGCTGGGAAATCAGTCAGAGCATCGGATTTCTATCGTAGAGCGCATACACTTTCTCCAGAGGGCTCTTCTGTGTTATATTCACTAGCTTCAATCCAAAGAGATGAAGGAGATTTAGATACATTAGACAGAACTTTAGAACGACTTCTAGCAATCAATCCCGATGATATAGATGTATTGAAAGAACAAGCAATATTACTCTCTGGAAGTGGAGACATAAGATTCAATCGAAATAGTCGACGACTTGATGCATTAGGGGTAGATTTTGCAATATCAGAAAATCAGATAAATTTGAATAATATCGCTGATCGTGCAAATAATGTTCAAAATGTAATTAATCCTCATTTGAAAGAACCTTCCACATCAGAAGGATGGGTTGCCAAATCTGCTAAATTATTACTCTTAGGAGAAATTAGTGCCGCATTAGAATCTGTTGAAAAAGCAATATATCTAGATTCAGTAAATTCTGAAGCCTGGTTGCTTAAAGCAAGATTGTTGGCAGCAGGGGATGATAGAACCAAAGAAGCGTTACAGGCAATTCGTCGCGCATCAGCTTTAGGGGAATATACTGTATTATTAGAAAGTGAAATACTTGAAAATGACGGTAAACTAGATTCTGCCAGGGCGGTATTAGAAGAATGGATAGAAGGAAATCCATCTGATGCAGAAGCAAGAGGTCGTTTGAGTTTAGTTCTATTTCGAGCAGGAGCGATTGATTGGGCTAGAAGAGTATTGCAAGAAGCACCCCCAGAGGCCTGGGAAAATGCTTCATTACATGTTATGGAAGGGAGGTTGCATCTATTAGCAGCAGATGAGTATAGAGATACAACAGGTAACCATGACCATATTACTCTTTTAGATGCAACAATTTCTTTTGATTTAGCAATTGAAAAAGATAGAGAATCAGGTCTTGCTTGGCTAGGTCGCTCTCGTGCTTTAAGGTATCAAGGATCTCCTAAAGAGGCCCAAATTGCTTTGGTAAGGGCCAGAAGACTAATTCCGAACCATCCTTCAATCTCTTTAGAAGAAGCACATTTGTGTCTAGAAACAGGAAAATTAGATCAGGCCAATGCATTAGTTTCAGAAGCTTCAACCAACCTTCAAAATCACCCTTCAATACCTTTCATTAGAGGAATAATAGCGGCCAAACAAGGGAGATTCATTGAAGCCCAGACATTCTTTTCTAAGGTACTTTTAATTCAAACAAATCATATTCGAGCCAGATTAAATCGATGCTCTGCAGCATTATTAACTAATGATTTAGTTACTGCACTTGATGATGCAAATTATCTTGTTGAAAATGCTCCTGAATTAAATTTAGCAAGACAAAGACGTTCTGAAATTCTAATGAATCTAGGAGATTGGGAGGCAGCAGAGAAGGAGTTAAGGAATCTTCTTTCTCGTGAACCACAACACATAATGGGGCTTGTTCATCTAGGTACCTGTATGATTGCAATGAATAAGGCAGAACAAGCAGAGAAGCCGTTAAACGATGCAATACGATATGACCCCAATCATTCAGATGCTTGGTATCAAAGAGGGTTACTGTATCTAGACTTTGGAAGAATAGTAGAAGCAAAATCAGATTTTGAAGCCGCTGCTAAGTATGATTCAAAACATATAGATGCAAGGCTGAGAATTGCCGCGATTCTACATGAGGGAGAAGATGCAAATGCTGCTGTTATCGCATGGCGTAAAGTTTTGGATATAGATCCTGAGCACAGATTAGCTAGAAGGAGATTGCAAGAATCTTCCGAGCGTCAAGAAATCCTCAAGGTGAGATTATCTCCAAAGGATTGAACACTGTATTGCATCAGCGCTTCATATGTCTACCTCCCATGGAATTGAGCCGAACCAAAAAGCACCCCTGTTTGAATTGCCAAATGCTAACTTGAACTTAGGCTTTGAGAATATGTCACTCTCTGAAGCAATGGGTAGTAATGGCATAGTAATCACATTCACTTGCAACCATTGCCCCTATGTTGTTGGCTCGGAATCAAGAATAGAAGAAATGGCAATGAAAGCCAGAAAAAATAATATTGGATTTATAGGAATAAATTCAAACGATCCAGTTAATTATGAATCAGACTCATGGCCTAATATGGTAAAAAGGGCATCGAAAGGTATGACATATCCATATTTACATGATGCCGATCAATCGATTGCTATGATTTATGGTGCTAAAAGAACTCCTGAATTTTATCTAATCAATTCTGAAGGAAATGTAGTTTATAGAGGGCGCCTTGATGATTCTCCTAGAGATCCATCTCATGCGACAACTTCCGAACTTTCAGATGCAATTGATTCACTCATTACGGGGAAACAAATTATGCCTGAAAGAACAGAAAGCATTGGCTGCTCTGTAAAATGGAAAATTTAGGTGTGAAAAATGACAATGGGGATCCCTGCTAAAATTTTTGCTACTCTGCTGAAATTATCTCCATCGTCAATACAAAATAAGTTATGGAGATGGTGGTATCAGAAATTATCTAAGTCACACAATAAGAAAGATTTTCGATTCATGAATTATGGTTATATCGATTCGAATCCCCCTCCTCTCGAATCTTATGATGAGCCATATCGTCTTTTTATACAGTTATATGAGATGAATATTAGAAATATCAAATTAAATGGTAAAGAAGTCTTGGAGGTCGGTTCAGGTAGAGGTGGAGGAGCTAGTTGGATAGCTAAGTCGATGGAACCTGTATCTTTAGTGGGGATCGACTTTTCTAGTGAAGCAGTCTCTCTTTGTAATAATTGGTATGCACATCAAAAAAATTTAAGATTTATCGAAGGTAATGCAGAGGATATACCATTCCCCGATTCTAGTTTCGACGTCGTTTATAATGTCGAATCATCTCATTGTTACGGCAATATATCTAAGTTCATAGAAGAAGTATTCCGAGTTCTGAGAAAGGGAGGAAATTTCTGTTGGACAGATTTTCGAGATGACAAATCTATTGAATTGATCGATCAGATATTTCTAGAAAGCGGATTTACGATAGTTTCGAAAAGAGAGATAACTAACGAAGTATTAGCCGCACTCAATTCAATAAATGATGCCAAGAAAGAACGAATTGAAGAATTAGTTCCTAAATCTATTCGACGTAGCTTCGAAACATTTGCAGGAGTTGAAGGGACACCGGTATACGAAGCATTCAAAAATCAAAAATTAAAATATTTTTGCTATCAAATGTCGAAATAATTAATATTGTTCTAGAACTAATTCGGTTTGTGTAGAGGTAATCTCTCCTGGAGCTGCCAGCCACATTCGATCGAGTAAATTTCTCAAAGAGACAGTGTCATCTACATGTACAATCGCAACTAAATCTGCATCTCCACTTATTTCGTATATACACTCAACGCCAGACCAACCTGAATATTCTCCAGCCAAACTTCCAATCTCGACACCAGAGCCGACTTTGAGCCGAATTAAAGCAGTCAATCCAATACCTGCTTCTCTAATAGTATACCCTCTGATTACTCCATTATCTTCCATTCTTTTCATTCTAGTTCTTACCGTTCGCTCAGTTACATTAACGTTTTTTGCAATGTCTACAAAAGGAGCTCTCGCTGAATCTCGAAGATAAGCGAGAATTGCTCTGTCTAGGGAATCTACATCTACCATGTTTTCTCCGCAAAGTGAACCCTTTTTGATTCTTTTCGTCATTATGACGCCTCTGCATCACACCTTAATTTCCGTTTTCAGGTAACTAATATCGAAAAATAATCACTTGTTTAATTAAGTTGCATTGAAATGGGTTGCCGATATTTCGAGGAACATGCTGGGAGATGATGCGATGGGCCATCTTCGCGTTCAAGAGTATCTTGATGATGTTTCAAACCTCAATTTATCATTATCTAAATCGCAATGGTATAACATTGACGTAGCAGCTCTTCTTGTCAATTGTAAATTGATAAGTCACGATATTGATGAAGCTACGGGAGCATCATTATTATTTTTAGAAAAAAGTGTAATGATGTGTTGCCCTAATTCAGGTAGAATGCACCATTATCCAAAACATCTTTTGCATTGTTTCATTGACGACAAGAGGAATACGCCAATTGGTGCGGATGGCGTTATTTTCAAAGCAGAATTATTTTCAATATCTCCTTCTGAAGAACAACTTTGTTGGGAAGAAATATGCCGTTCTGAAATGGAAATTCCTCTTATTCAAAATAAAGTATCGCGCTGGTTAAGTTGGCTGAATACCTAGTCCTTCAATCATAACATTCAGAGGCCTAGTACTGCTGGGCAATCCAATGAGTGGCATTATTACCGACCTCAAGGCTCGTACAATAATAGATTCTCGAGGGAATCCAACAGTAGAAGTTGACTGTTATGTTGATGGAATTTTTTTAGCTAGAGCAGCAGTACCTTCTGGCGCTAGTACTGGAAGTCATGAGGCAGTTGAATTGAGAGATGCTTCAGAATTGTGGGCGGGTAAAGGTGTTGAAAAAGCAGTGCACAATGTTAATTCCCAAATCAAAGATTTGTTGGTTGGACTAAATGTTTCAGATCAAAAAGAAATCGATGCTTCTATGTTAACTTTAGACGGTACATCCAATAAAGCAAATTTAGGTGCGAATGCAATATTAGGAGTTTCTATGGCAGTAATTAGAGCGGCAGCAATAAGGGCAAATTTACCTCTTTGGAAATATGTCTCTCTTGATCAAGAAGTTAGCTTACCAATTCCCTTAATGAATATCCTAAACGGAGGAGCCCATGCAACCTCTAATGTAGATGTACAGGAGTTCATGGTAGTACCACATGGGTTCAATAACTTCCCAGACTCTCTTAGAGCAGGTACAGAGATATATCATGCATTAAAGTCTGTATTGAAAGAAGAAGGATTACTCGGTGGAGTTGGTGATGAAGGGGGTTTTGCTCCAAATTTACCCCGTAATGAAGAAGGTCTGAAATATCTTGTAGGGGCCATCAAGAAAGCAGGGTATTTGCCAGGTAGTCAAGTATCAATTGCATTAGATGTTGCAGCGCAAGAATTTTTTGATGGCGAGAAATATCATATTGATAACAGAATAATTGATGGAAAAGAATTGGGTAATTTATATTCTTCTTGGTTGGATAATTATCCTATTGTCTCGTTAGAAGATCCTTTTGGAGAAGATGACTGGGATTCTTGGGTCGAATTTACTAAGAGAGAGGGCTCTAGAGTGCAAATAGTAGGCGATGATTTGTATGTTACTAATCCATCGAGACTTCAAAGAGGAATTGATGAACATGCGTCTAATTCGATATTAATTAAGTTAAATCAAATAGGCACAGTAACTGAAACCTTACAAGTTATTGAAATGGCTAGAAAAGCAAATTTTGGAATAATTATTTCTCATAGATCCGGAGAAACCTCCGATGATATAATCGCAGATTTCTCTGTTGGAACTAACTCAGGTCAGATCAAAACAGGCGCACCGGCTAGAAGCGATAGAACAGCAAAATATAATCAACTACTAAGAATCAGTGAAAAATGTTCAAAATATAATCAGTTATTCTAGGGATGCCAATATCAAAGGCAAGACAATAGTTGCATCAGATTCGATAATAAATTTTGGAGTAGAAACATCTAATTTCCCCCAGCTTATTTTCTCATTTGGAGGTGCTCCGGAATAGCCTCCATAGGATGCATTAGATTCAGATATCTGTGCAAACCAAGACCATAGGTCAACATCAATTTCAACATCTTGTCTTAACATAGGAACAACACAAATTGCAAAATCTCCTGCAATCCCTCCTCCAATTTGCAATAGTCCAGTAGGTGAATCATCTTCTCGATACCAATCTGATAATGCTTGCATTGCATGTAATCCACCTAATACAATATCTGGAGAAGAGATAGTGCAATCAATTACTCTGGCAGTTAGAATATTACCTAAAGTTGAATCTTCCCAACCGGGTACAAAAATAGGTATATTTGCATCAGCTGCAGCTAAAAGCCAAGAATGATTTGGATCGGCATCATACTTCAAGTTACCATGTAATAGTAAATCATACAAGTATTCGTGAGGAAACCTCCTATCTCCAGCGGCATCAGCATCTTTCCACAGTTTGATTAATGATTTTTCTATTAATCTAATAGCTTCTTGTTCAGGTATTGCAATATCAGTAACTCTGTTGAATCCTTTTTCTTGTAATTCTTTATCCTGCTCTGCAGTCCAACTTCGCCAATCTTTTACTTTCTCATAATATGATTTTGCAACTAAATTGAATAGATCTTCTTCAAGGTTAGCCCCAGTACAACATATTGCATGTATTTTTTGTGATCTAATAGCCGGCGCGAGTGAACGGCCAATTTCAGCAGTTGACATTGCACCTGCTAAAGTTATCATCATCCTTCCATTGTTATCTAAAAATCCTCGTAAAGACTCGCAACATTCTGCTAGCACTCCTGCATTGAAATGTTTGTAATGGTGTTCAATGAAATCTTTAATTTCCATAATAATCCTCATTGTTTGAACCTTTCAATTTCATTTCTACTAACTTGGTTTATATTTTTCATCTCAGCAATTAGTCTATTCTGAATAGTATCTATAATTAGAGCAGGATCACCATTACCACAGGTAAACGCATCAATTGCTAAGAGCCCTTTTTCATAATAACAATGAGCACTTACATGACTCTCATCTAGTAATACTACAGCAGCAAATCCAGGAGGGCTTTGAGTTCCATCAAACTCTTCAACATGTGAATGAACTTCTCTGACATTGGCTTTTTCAACTGCATATCTCATTAGTTCTAACATCCAAACGCCCCCCTTATCTTCGTTAAATTCACATCCTATGTAATCTACACAGATTTGTTTACCATGAGACATGTTAATTCCACTCCATTCTGAAACTTATTTTTAAATATTCAATCTCAATTTTTACTTCTAAAGTAACCACTTCTTCAATCTTCTCAAACCTTCTATTATTACATCCTCATCGGCAGCATATGAAACTCTGACAAATCCTTCTCCCCCAGTAATTAGTGAAGCAGGAATTAATTGAACACCTGCCTCTAAAGCACCATCAGCAAATTCGATATCAGTCATTCCAGTCCCAGTGACATCCACAAATGCATAGAATGCTCCTTCTAATTCTCCAACTCTTAACCCAGGAATTTCTGATAAACCCTCTCTTATAATTTCTCTTCTTTTCCTGTACTCAGAATTAAATCGCTCTACATCTTCATCACAAGAAAGTGCCATCCTGGCAGCTTCCATCATAAACGTTGGAACATGTGATGCTGAGTTAGCTTGAGACTTAATTGCTGCCTTCATTGCTTCTTCTGGGCCTGTAAGAAAACCTAGCCTCATCCCAGTCATAGCCCAAGATTTTGACCATCCATTCACAATCAAGGTTCTTTCTTTTCCTCCTGGGCATGTCGATGGAGAGACATGTGGATAATCCATCCAATTTAGTCGCGCATATATTTCATCAGAAACAATCCATAAATCATATTTTACTGCTATATTCACAATCTCAGAGACTTCTTCTGGAGTAAATACTGCCCCAGTTGGATTATTAGGTGAATTCAGTAAAATCATTTTTGTTTTGTCAGTAATTGCAGATTCTATTGCTCCTATATCAGGATGGAAATTATCTTTTCTTACTGGAACATGTACAGGTACAGCACCAATAAACTCTAACATGGGCTCATACGATGCCCAAGATGGTGCAAGTAGGATAGCTTCATCTCCTGGCATAGTTGTAATCATGAATGAATAAAGTAGTGCTTGTTTTGCGCCAGGAGTAATTACAACATTTTCTGCTTTTGTTTCAATTTGATGTTTTTCAAAGAGGTAATCAGTTACAGCTTGGCATAATTCCATTGATCCCGCTCCTCTTGTATACTTTGTATTGCCTTCTTCTAAACCCTTTATGGCAGAATCAATAATTTCTCTTGGAGTGTCAAAACCAGGCTCTCCAACAGTCCATCTGATTACTTCTGGACCAGGCGGCTGTAAGTAAGGTGCAAAGCCAACACCTAGGCCATCGTAGCGAGACGAAACATCGGGCACGAGCCTAGGGTGTACATCCGGACCATCAAGATATGCTTCCTGATACTGATAATGATTAGTAGTCTCGTACGAAGAATATTCAAACATAAGGTCTGTTACGGAAAGGTACAGCATGGGTGGCAGAGTAGCTATGCAGCGGACTGCAAATCCGCGGACCTGGGTGCAAATCCCGGCCTGTGCTCCAA
>MDSX01083689.1_pt1 | contig 10000 bp, 9 predicted proteins | sample 811141 | NCBI WGS metagenome assembly MDSX01 (sample SAMN05326642, study PRJNA326480) | marine metagenome | isolation source: seawater | place: Atlantic Ocean: South East | collected 2010
CGCACACTGCGCCTCATCACGCATGTTCAGACTTTATCCAAGAGCTGGCGTGACTTTGAATGATCCGTGCCACTCGAAGGTGCGCCCGGGACGCGTGAGCACGTCGCCCGATACCCCGCGCCGCATCCGGCGATCATGCCGCCACGCGACCTCGAGGCCGCCACCATGCATGGCGCGGATCACCCCACGACAAGGAAGAAGCGCACCCAGACCGTCGCGTGGGCCGCGCTGCTCGTCTTCGTCGCGCTGCTGCAGTTGCTCGTCTATCACATGCATTCAGTGCGGCACCACGTCGGGTCGTTCGGACGGAGCGCGCGGGAACGGGAACGGGTGGTGCTGCCGAAAGGGGGCGACGACGACGGGGACGGGTGGGCGCTCGTCGGAGGCGACGGGCGCGGGGACGGAGGAAGGGTGGGCGAAAGAGATGATGGGGTGGGCACGTCGAAATCAAAATCAAATGGCGGGGGCGGTGGCGGTGGAGCCGGGTTTAGACGGGCGGGTGACGTCGTTGGCCTGGATTCGCGGGGCGACGTCGACGCCAGGCTCATAGAGGAGAGGGACGCGCGACGCGCCGGCGGCGGGACCCTTCACAACGCCGATGGGTAGCCCCTGAACTAGCCCCCATAGCAACAGTCGAGAACCAACTCGAGTCGGCCAAAAATCAAAGCCAAAAATAATCTCATCAGCGACTCCGCCCTTGTCCCCGAGCGCCGCCGCCCGTCCGTGAACCGCGCCAGAACACCGCGCGCGCGGCTTCAGCGTGATCACCGCGCCGGATTCACTCGCGCGACACCCCCGCGCCTTCATCGCGTCGCCGGATACCCCCCCGCCGCGTCACACACCGCCGCCGGCGTCGACCGAAGAGACGCGACGTCCGGTCCCGGATCTCAGATTTATATTTCCACGGGAGAATAGAATAGGATCTCAGAGCCATCATGGTGTGCATCCGTCCCGCGACGCTCGATGACCTGTGGTCCATGCAGCACTGCAACCTCATGTGCCTCCCCGAGAACTACCAGATGAAGTACTACCTCTACCACGCCCTCTCGTGGCCGTCGCTGCTGTACATCGCGGAGAGCAACGGGCGCATCGTCGGCTACGTCCTCGCGAAACTCGACGAGGACTCCACCACGGTGCACGGGCACATCACGTCCCTCGCGGTGCTCAGGACGCATCGCAAGCTCGGCATCGCGGCGAAGCTGATGCGCGCGGCGCACGACGCGATGCAAGGCACCTTCGACGCCGAGTACTGCTCCCTGCACGTGCGCGTGAGCAACGCGGCGGCTATCCATCTCTACGTGGATGTGCTCGGGTACGCGCAGAACGACGTGGAGGCGAAGTACTACGCCGACGGTGAGGACGCGCACGACATGAGGAAGACGTTCAAGCGGCTGGCGGGGGAGCTGGATGGCCAGGCTGGGTCGGATAAGGCATTGGTGGACAGTCTCAAGGCTATGGCGGTGTAGACGGAAGTGTTAGGGTAACTATTTTTTACCTTCGTAGCAAAGTAAATCTATCTTCAACGACAGTCGCACTCCTTGCACCTAGAGCGCCGACGACCGTGCTCGCAGAATGATGACCCACCGCACTCCTTGCACTTAGAGCGTATACGACCATGCTCGCAGATTGATGCACCACCGCACTCCTTGTATTCAGTGCGCCGACGACCGTGCTCGCAGATTGATGCCCCACCGCACTCCTTGCACTTAGAGCGCTCACGACCGTGCTCACAGATTGATGACCCTCTGCACTCCTTGCACTGAGAGCGCCGACGACCGTGCTCGCATATTCCTGCCCCACCGCACTCCTTGCACTGAGAGCGTACACGACCGTGCTCGCAGATTGATGCCCCTCCGCACTCCTTGCACTCAGAGCGCCGACGACCGTGCGGACAAGCGCTGCACACCTTGCACTTCGAGCGGTACTTCACCCCGTGCTCGCACGGCCCGTGGTGCTTCGGGGCACTCTTCCGCTTCGTGCCCTTCTTGCTCAACTCCTCTCTCGATGTATCAGTGTTCTCTGCATCGCCGATATCAGGAACGTCTATCCTGACGCGCGGCCTCCAAACCGTCGTCATCCCCATCCGCCAGGTCGGCGCGCCCCTCGAAGTGAGATCTTCCGAGAAAAACATCTCTGAAACATCATCACATCTCGCGCGCGTCACCCGACGAATCGACTCGCGGCGGCGAGCGCAACGAGACGACCCAGCGCGCGCGCGGAGGTCAGGCCGCACTCGTCACGCGTGTAACACAGCTGTGCGAGAGAACGATACATACTCAGCGCGCATGTCGGCGTTCGAGGAGATGGGCGTGTGCCCCGAGCTGATCCGGTCCGCCGACGAGGCGGGATGGCTCCTGCCCACCCCGGTGCAGGCCGAGGCGGTGCCGTTGATCCTCGGCGGGGGCGACGTGCTCGCGGCGGCGGAGACGGGCAGCGGAAAGACCGGCGCGTTCGGCATGCCCGTGCTGCAGATCGTGCACGAGGCGTTGCGCGACGCCGCCGCCACGCACGCACGGGGTAAGGACGGCGCGGACGGTCCCGAGGGGGGATCGTCGTCGGGCGCGGATGCCGGCGCGTCGGCGGTGCGCGTGAGCGTGGACGACCGCACTTCCCTCTTCGCCGTCGACAACGCTCACCATTCGTTACCGAAGGGCGTCGCGCTGGTACAGGCGCGCTCGCACGCGCAGTGGGCGGGCGCGCGCGCCACCGTCGGCGTCGTCACCGGCGCCCATCACTACGAAGTAGTCGTCCGAGACGACGGGCTCGTGCGATGCGGTTGGAGCACCACCGCGGGGTCCCTAGACGGACTCGGCACCGATTCACACGGCTTTGGGTTCGGCGGCACCGGTAAGAAGTCGCACGCCAAGGCATTCACGGAGTACGGGCGTCCATACGGGCACGGCGACGTCCTCGGGGTCTCCATCGACAGAGACGCGGAATTGATTAGTTACCAGATCAACGGCGAGGACTTCGGCGTGGCGTTTGAGATTCCGAAACGGCTGAAACGGCAGGCGCTGTTCCCCGCGCTGTGCCTGAAGAACGCGGAGTGTTCCGTGAACTTTGGTGCGGCGCCGTGGCGGTTCGAGCCGCCGCCCGGTGGGTACAAAGGTGTGTCGGCGGCGGGCCCTGGGGAGTTTCGTGTCGGGTCCTCAAACTCTGACAGCGCGGTTACCACGGAGGACAAGGACACAGATAAGCGGGTCCGGACGCCGAAGGCGATCGTGTTGGAACCCGCGCGTGACCTCGCGGAGCAGACGCACGAGTTTTTCCGTTCGTTCAGCCGCCACCTGGGTGATCCCGCGATCCAATGCGGCCTCTTCGTGGGCGGCACGGATGTTTCCAAGGATGTTAAAGCGTTGAAGGCGGGATGCGACGTGGCGACGGGTACGCCCGGGCGGATCATCGACATGGTGGAGTCTGGCCGGTTGGACGTCAGCGGCGTGCGGTTCTCCGTGCTGGACGAGGCGGACAGGCTGCTTGATTCCGGCAACAGGGACGCCATTCTCAAGCTCTTCGATAAGATGCCCAAGAGCGGGCGCGGATTTAACCGGCTGCAGGTGCTGCTGTTCAGCGCGACTTTACACTCGAACGACATCGGGGAATTAAGTCAGCGGCTGTGCGAGCAGCCGACGTGGGTGGACTTGAAGGGGAAAGACGCGGTTCCGGATACCGTCCATCACGCGTGTGTCTTTGTCGACCCGGATCAAGACGAGGGTTCGACTCCCGATGCTTCTGGAAAAGATTCGGGAAAATATTCGTACCCAAACCCGCCGACTGACAACGCGCACGCGCACGATGACGTCACGGACACACGCTCCAAGGCGAGCCAATCACAGGCGATCAAGCAGCGCAAGCCGCACGTTCTGAAACGGCTCATCGACGCACACGCGATGAGCCAGTGCCTCATCTTTTGCCGAACCAATTTCGACTGCGACAACGTGGAGAGTTTTTTGAACCAGTGCGGCGGCGGCGGAAAGTTCCGGGGCAAAGCGGAGAGCGGGCCGGAGAACCCGTACAGCTGCGTGGTGCTCGGCGGGTCACGATCCATGGACGAGCGCAGGCGTAACCTCGCCGCCTTCAAGGAAGGGGACGTTCGGTTCCTCATATGCACTGACGTCGCGGCTCGTGGTTTGGACGTTAAGGGTCTTCCCTTCGTCATCAATGTCACGCTGCCGGATAAATCAGAGGACTACGTGCATCGCATAGGGCGCGTGGGCAGGGCGGACACGATGGGATTGGCCATCTCCATCGTCGCCGCGTGTCAAGAGCGGGTATGGTACTGCCAGAAGAAAGGGCACAAGCCATGGTTCGACCCGAGCGTACAGGACTGCGCTCAACACTGTGTCTGGTACGACGAGCCGCGGCTGTTGAAGGACATCGAAGCGCGGATCAAGACGCCCGTCGCGCGGATCGATCCGGCCACCTTGGCGTTACCGAAAGAGCTACTCGACAAGCTGGGACACGGAAAGACGGGGCTGGCGGGGGATGCTGCATCGATCGGCGCGTACGGGAAGAGCAGGGCGAATAGAGAGGTCAACTCGGAGATTTCCGCGCACCTGGAGGCGTACGCGCCATCGGTGAAACGCTTGGCGGAGCTCGAGGTACAGGCGCAGGCGAGCTTCTGGCGGCTCAAGCAAAAATTCGCGCGTCGTTAGGGTGACTCATCACGCATAGGGATGATAATATTCTCCTCGTTATAAACGGTGTGTAGTGATAAGAATCGCGATGTGTAGTCTACAGTAGTGCGTTCGTGTGTCTTCAACCGCTCGGTGAGCGGGCGACTCCACGTTGAATGAAATTCGTTCCGTTCTCCCCCCCGTCAGTTACAGTACGATCAAATCAAGCCTCGAGCTCGAACACCCCCGCGGCGCCCATGCCACTCCCGATGCACATGCTCACCACTCCGTTCTTCGCCGATCTTCTCTTCATCTCGTGCAGCAGCGTGGCGACGCATCTCGCGCCCGTCGCGCCCAGCGGGTGCCCCAGCGCGATGGCCCCGCCGTTGACGTTCACCTTCTCGGCGTCAAGCCCTAGCTTCGTGGCGCAGTACGTGGCTTGCGACGCGAACGCCTCGTTGAGCTCGAAGAGGTCCACGTCGTTGACCGATCGTAGACCCGCCTTCGCGATCGCCGCGGGGATGGCCACCGCGGGGCCGATACCCATGACTTTGGGGTCGACTCCGACCGCGGCGAAGGATACGAACCGTCCCATGATGGGCAGACCTTTGGCGTTGGCGTACGAACGCCGCGCGAGGACCACGCACCCGGCGCCGTCGGAGACTTGCGACGCGTTTCCAGGGGTGGTGGATCCGCCTTTCTTGAAAACGGCGGGCAGCTTGGCGAGGGAATCCTGTGAGAGTTTAACACGAATTGCTCAGTACAATTGCCCATGTAAAGATTAAAATGGGAAAATAAAAGTAAAAAAATAAAATAAATATACTCACCAGGGTTGTGCCCTCGCGAATGCCGTCGTCCTTCTCGACGAGGATGCGTGTCACCTCTTTCGTCTTGGGATCGCGCCACTGCGTGCGGACCGGGACGATCTGCGAGTCGAATCGGCCGCTTTTCTGCGCGGCGGCGGCGCGCGCGTGCGACCTCGCCGCAAGCGTATCCTGTTGCTCGCGGGTGATTGACCTGTGAACAAAACACGACGTCATACTAATTGCCCGTATGAGAATTAAGATGAACGCACCACTTCTCGGCGACGTTCTCCGACGTGACGCCCATGGGTATGAGGCATGACTGCGCGTCTGAGGATGATGCGACGCGTGGGTTCATGCCGCCCTCCCACTTCATCGGGTTGGACGTCATCGTCTCCACGCCGGCGGCGATGCCCACCTCGTAGTACCCAGCTTTGATGGCGGCTGCAAAACAAAAAAGTTCGTATAGGCAAACAGGTACAGAACAAAGAAATACTCACCGGCTACGTCGGCGCATGCTTGCAAGCCGGATGAGCACTGGCGGTTGACTGTGCGCACGGGAACTTCTTGGGGAAATCCGGCGAGGAACATGGCGATGCGGCACTCGTTGGCGCGCTGGGATGAGTTCCCGAGGACGGATCCGACGACGACGTCGCCGACGTCGGAGACGTCGAGTCCGGTTCGATCGACGGTGGCTTTGAGGAGGGTGGCGACGAGGTCGTCGGCGGGTGTGTCCTTCAGGCCGCCCTTCTTGGCGCGGGTGATCGGGGTGCGCAGCGCGGAGACCACGACGATGTCATCCGGGGATTTCCTCTGTGTCGCGTGGTGTTGGTGCGATGGGGTTGGATCGTCAGTGTATATGGGGCATGCTGACGCGGCAATGCTGACGCTTGGAGGCGAGGGCTTTTGGGTCGTCGGGCGTTGTTGCGACGCATGGGGGCGCGCGGGGGGTCGGGTCGGGAGCGTACCGCGGCGGTGGGGAAGCGCTGGATCTGGTCCACGGGCGCATCCGTGAGGTGCGCGTTGAGCTGGGCGACGCGGCGGGCCGCGGTGGAGGACATGGCGACGGGCGGTGAACGCGGCGGTCGTGCCTCGGAGAGTGGGCAATTGTGGGTAAACCTAAGATTGTAAAGTGCTTCAGAGTAACTAACAACTGGGAAAAAACTGGGATTAATCACTAACTTTAAGAGCTATGACCAATATGCATGTACACGAAGGACCGTAATTGGTTATTTAGTTTTCGTCCTGTATGAGCTTTTGCCTGCGCGAAAACGGAGGGCCCAGGTCACCCCAACGCTTGGGGATATGATAACGTGGTGCCACGTCCAATAAAGTTCACTCGATCAGCACTTCAGTGAGCACGACCGAGACACCATGTTCGCCCTGACCCAAGCCGCATCCCTCGCGCCCGTCCGCGCGAAGGCCTCCATCCGCCGTCGGACCCAGACCGCGCGTACCAAGGCTGTCAACATCCGCGCGTCCTCCACGGACGAAGAGGCTGCGGACTCCGCCTCCTATCGCGCGGGCGACGGCGAGGCGCCGTCCGGGATCCTCGGCAAGCTCGTCAGCAACCTCCCCGACGGGCGCAAGGCGACCGCGCCGGAGTCCTACGGCTCGCGTCCCGAGTCCATCACGCTTCAGGAGGGGAGGTACCGCAGGCCGCCGCCCGAGCGCGTGGGCGGCGTGACCGAGGATGCGGTGCGAGGGGAAGACTACGAAGTGGTGGACGGACCGTCGTTTGGCATCGGCACACTCGTCGGCGTCCTACTCGCGATCGCCACGCTGGGAGGCGCGTCCCTCACCGTGAACAAACTCTCGCAAGGGCCCGTGGCGCCGAGGGAAGGTGCCGTGCGGATGCCCGCCACCGACCGCTCCTAAACGAACGACGAAAGAACGCACGCACTAGTCTAATGGCATATAAAAAATGCCTTCTGGGAATATTCTAATAAGTGTTACTCTACTCGAGCAGGAAACACGGGTCCACGTTGGCGTACGCGCCACCTTCCACCCCCTCCGCCTCCCCCGTCCTCCAGTCCTTCGAGCCGATCAACGCCACGCGAGCGCTCGCCCACATCGCGCCAGCCATCGGCGCGAGACGACACCGCGCCATCTTCTCATCAATCGTTCGAACCCGCTCTGGATTCATCGATCGCCGCGATTCCCTCACGCCTGAAGCCGCGAGCGCGGTGGCGAGCGCCCACACACACAGGCACGCGCGGCACACGGGCGCGAACGCAACCTCGTGGTTCGTCGCGCCGCCCTCCCATGCATTGGAGCCGTGCGTGTCAGCCGTTTCATCAGCCGTTTCAACCGAGGACACGAGCGCATCCGTTATCGATTCGATCGCGTCGATCGCCGCCTCTAGTTCTTCACTGCAAACGTCGACGCGTATTGCATCCGTGCGTGCAATCGCGGACGCCGCGAGCTGCGCCAGAAGCAACGGCTCCGCGTGGTGGTTATCCGCCTCCCTGTCGAACAGCCTGCGAACCGTGCACATGTCGTCGATCGAGCTCACCAACTCGAGTTTCGACACGCGTTTTCCGGCGCACGAGTGCAACAGCCAACGCTCGTAAGGCGGCCAACGCGCGAGCCTCTTGGCGAGCGCTTTAAAGGCTCGGCGGAGGCACGTCTCGGTGGAGACGTCGCGAGGGATGTTCAGACCCGAGACGGCCGTCACGGCGTCACTCGCGACGGATCGGACGTCCTCGTCCTCGTCCTCCAGAAGCTCCAGCGCCGAGCGCCACGCGGAAAGAATCGGCTCACCGAGAATTGGACCGCTCTGCGGATCGTCGTGGTAAACAATCGTACCCTCGTCTTCATCCTTCGTTCGTTTCTGTCCCCCGGGCGCGGGCGGGAGTGCGGAGAGGAGGGTGGACGATTTAAGCGCCTCCGCGGCGGCCCGTCGGACATCCTCCGGACGCTCCGGCGAACACCCGGCCTCGATCAAAGCCACCAGAGACGCGGCGTTGTCGTTCTTCGTTCCACTCTTCGTTCGCCGCTCCCAGAGCGCGACGCGGGACGCGGCGAGCTTGCCGAGGCACGCGACCGCCGCGCAGCGCACGCGCTCGTTCGGGTCGGAGCTCGCCAGCCTCTCCACGATCGACCACTCGACATCATCCTCTTCACTCGCACATCGGTCCATTGCGCCGCCCGAATTCTCGCCAGCCGAAGAAAATTCCGTCCAGTCGCCGAGGAGCTGAAGCGCGCGGCGCTTACAGCTGTGCCGTGACTCGTGCGGCAGCACCACGTTCGCGACGTGCGTCCGTAACATGTTGACGTCCAGCTGTGCGCCGGCGCGCTCCACGCCGGCGTCCCTCAACGCCTTCATGGACGAACCGCGAGCTTCGTACCGAACATTCCGGGAAAGCGTCTCGGAGACGAGCGTCATCGTCAACAAGCCGACGGAGATGTAGTTATCGGTGCGCAACGCGCCGACGCCGCCGGTGAGCGCGAGCTTGGTCCGGAGCCTCGCGGCGGTCTTCGCCCAGAGCACGTCGTGGGGCGCCACCGAAGTTCGGGCGAGGTCTTCCGAACGTTCCTCGACCTCGGAACTTTTCTTTGACCGTTTTGACTTTTTCACGACGAAAGCGCCGAATCGCTCGTCGCCCTCGGCGAGCTCCGTGGCTTTCCACGCGAGCGTCCGGAGTTCTTCCAGAAAGTCCCGAGCGTCCCCAACCCCCAACGTCTCCTCCGCTAGTTCAAACACGTGTTCCGCGCATCCCAGCCACTCGGCGGCGGTTGAGGCGACTGGCGACTCTGTCGCCAGGTAGGCGCAGTTCTCCAAACCCGCCGCGGCGCTCGTGAGCGCGTTGACAACCTCATCGCACTGCCCCGACCTCAACAACGCCCACGCGGGTCCCTCTGGGGCGAACAAGCCCTTGACGCAGAGCATGATCCCGTGCGCGGTGTTGTGTCCGACGCTCGGGACTTTACCGCCGAGGGTCCCGCCTTTGACGTCTTTGTCTTGTCGGTTAAAAGAGATACTCTCGCGGACGTTCCGGAGAGTGACGCGGACGGCGGATGCCACGTCGGACGGGTCGATCAGCGGGGCCAACGCCCGGGCGGCGACGGCCCTGATCGCCGCGGGCCGTCCCCGGGCGCACCGCCTGACCACTGGCACGAAAGCCGCGGGCGACAACGGGTCTTCAGATTTTGTCCTCTCCGATGTATCATCCGATGTACTCGCGTCCATGGGCTTGGAAGGCCGCAGCCGCGAGAGCATCGCGAGGATGGGCCACAGGCTCGGGTGCACTGGGGACCCTGGGCGCTCCAGCGCATCCGCCGCGTCGGTCAACTCGGCCAACAGAAACGGGTGCAACGCCGGATACCTGTAATCAAAACACGACGTAAGTCGAATTGCTCACACGAGAGTAAAAAGATAAAGTCGAATTGCCCATACGAGAATGAAAAGATAAAACTCACCGCTTGAAAAATTCCAATCCGGTGACCATGCGCCTGCTCGCGCCCCCAGCCGCGGGCGCGTGCGTGTTGCCGTACCCGCATATTTTGGTGACTAAGCTGGCGTACGCGAGCGTCGCGCCGTTGCGGACCTCCCAGTGCGGGGATTTAAACCCCCGGACG
>MDSX01097763.1_pt1 | contig 9995 bp, 5 predicted proteins | sample 811141 | NCBI WGS metagenome assembly MDSX01 (sample SAMN05326642, study PRJNA326480) | marine metagenome | isolation source: seawater | place: Atlantic Ocean: South East | collected 2010
CGCCGATCTTGTCGGTCAGGACTTTCCAGCCAGCCCAGTCGGACTCGTCCATGCCGTCTTCGATGGAGATGATCGGATAGCGCTGGGTCAGGCCAGCCAGGTAGTCGGCAAAACCGGCCGCATCGAACACCTTGCCTTCGCCGGCCAGGTCGTATTTGCCGTCCTTGTAGAACTCGCTGGAAGCGCAGTCCAGTGCCAGAGTGACGTCGTCACCCAGGGTGTAACCGGCGTTTGCAACGGCCTCGGCGATGGCTGCCAGCGCGTCTTCGTTGGACGCCAGGTTCGGCGCAAAGCCGCCTTCGTCACCGACTGCGGTGTTCAGACCACGGGCCTTCAGAACCGCTTTGAGGTGATGGAAAATCTCGGCACCCATGCGCAGCGCATCGGCGAAGTTCTTGGCGCCAACCGGCTGAACCATGAACTCCTGGATGTCGACGTTGTTGTCGGCGTGCTCACCGCCGTTGATGATGTTCATCATCGGTACCGGCATGGAGTAGACACCGGGGGTACCGTTCAGGTCGGCAATGTGCGCGTACAGCGGCACGCCCTTGGCCTGGGCAGCCGCCTTGGCTGCCGCCAGGGAAACGGCGAGGATCGCGTTGGCGCCCAGCTTGGCCTTGTTTTCGGTGCCGTCCAGTTCGATCATGGCGCGATCCAGGTCAGCCTGAGCGCTGGCATCACGACCAACCAGCAGCTCACGGATGGGGCCATTGATATTGGCGACGGCCTTGAGCACGCCCTTGCCGAGGTAACGGCTCTTGTCGCCATCACGCAGTTCCAGTGCTTCGCGCGAACCGGTAGAGGCGCCGGAGGGTGCACAGGCGCTGCCCATGATGCCGCCTTCCAGAATTACGTCCGCTTCAACGGTCGGGTTACCGCGCGAGTCCAGAACCTCACGGCCCTTGATATCAATGATTTTTGCCATCTTTACTTGCTAGCTCCGTATATCGGGTCAATCGGGTGAAAGCGGTAGCGGCTCAAGCCGTTTCCAGCACCGGGAAGCTCTTGACCAGATCGTCAAGGGCCTTCAACTGGGCAAGGAACGGCTCCAGCTTGTCCAGGCGCAGGGCGCAGGGGCCGTCGCACTTGGCGTTGTCAGGATCGGGGTGCGCTTCGAGGAACAGACCCGCCAGGCCCTGGCTCATGCCCGCCTTGGCCAGATCGGTGACCTGTGCCCGGCGACCGCCGGCCGAGTCACTGCGACCACCCGGCATCTGCAGGGCATGGGTCACGTCGAAGAACACCGGGTACTCGAACTGCTTCATAATGCCGAAGCCAAGCATGTCGACTACCAGATTGTTGTAACCGAAGGACGAACCGCGCTCGCACAGCACAAGGCGGTCATTGCCGGCTTCTTCACACTTGGTGAGGATGTGCTTCATTTCCTGCGGCGCGAGGAACTGGGCCTTCTTGATGTTAATCACGGCGTTGGTTTTGGCCATCGCCACAACCAGATCCGTCTGCCGGGACAGGAACGCCGGCAGCTGGATGATGTCGCACACTTCGGCAACCGGCGCAGCCTGATAGGGCTCGTGCACGTCAGTGATGACCGGCACGTTGAAGGTGCGCTTGATCTCTTCAAAGATCTTAAGACCCTCTTCCATGCCGGGGCCGCGGAACGAGTTGATCGACGAGCGGTTGGCCTTGTCGAAGCTGGCCTTGAACACGTAGGGAATCCCCAGCTTGTCGGTGACTTCAACGTAGTGCTCGCAGATCTGCATTGCCAGATCTCGCGACTCCAGTACGTTCATGCCACCAAACAGAACGAAGGGTTTGTCGTTGGCCATCTCGATGTCACCAACGCGCACGATTTTCTGTGCCATAAGCCAGCTTCTTCCTTAATCTCAGCCGTTCTTGTGCTGACGCAGCGCGGCGCCGATGAAACCACTGAACAGCGGGTGGCCGTAACGCGGCGTCGACGTAAATTCCGGGTGGAACTGGCAGGCCACGAACCACGGGTGATCCTTGACCTCGACTACCTCGACCAGCGCGCCGTCGCCGGAACGACCGGAAATACTCAGACCGCCAGCCTGCAGATCGGGCAACAGATTATTGTTGACCTCGTAGCGGTGACGGTGACGCTCGACGATCACGTCCTTGCCATAGCAGTCGTGCGCCTTGGAGCCCAGCTCCAGGGTGCATTCCTGCGCGCCCAAACGCATGGTACCGCCCAGATCGGACGCCTCGGTACGCAGCTCGGTCTGGCCGGTCGCATCCTGCCACTCGGTGATCAGACCCACAACCGGGTGACCGGAGGTCTTGTCGAACTCGGTGGAGTTGGCATCGCTCCAGCCCAGCACATTGCGGGCGTACTCGATGACCGCGACCTGCATACCCAGACAGATGCCCAGGTACGGAATCTTGTTCTCGCGGGCATAGCGCACGGCCGCGATCTTGCCCTCGACACCACGGGAGCCAAAGCCGCCCGGCACCAGAATGGCGTCGACCCCTTCCAGCAGACCGGTGCCTTGCTGTTCGATATTCTCGGAGTCGATATAGCGCACATTCACCTTGGTGCGTGCCTGAATGCCGGCGTGGCTGAGTGCCTCGATCAGCGACTTGTAGGCATCGAGCAGCTCCATGTACTTGCCGACCATGGCGATGGTGACTTCATGCTCGGGGTTGAGCTTGGCGTCTACCACGCGGTCCCACTCGGACAGGTCAGCCTGACCGCACTCCAGACCAAAGCGTTCGACGACGAAATCATCCAGGCCCTGTGCGTGCAGTACAGACGGAATCTTGTAGATGGTGTCGACGTCTTCCAGGCCGATCACCGCACGCTCTTCCACGTTGGTAAACAGCGCAATCTTGCGGCGCGAAGACAGGTCGATCGGATGATCGGAGCGGCAGATCAGCACATCGGGCTGCAGGCCGATGGAGCGCAGCTCCTTGACCGAGTGCTGGGTCGGCTTGGTCTTGGTCTCGCCAGCGGTGGCGATGTAGGGCACCAGCGTCAGGTGCATCAGCATCGCGCGCTTGGCACCGACCTCCACCCGCAGCTGGCGGATGGCTTCCAGGAACGGCTGGGACTCGATGTCGCCCACGGTACCGCCGATTTCAACCAGCGCCACGTCGGCATCGCCGGCACCCTTGATGATGCGGCTCTTGATCTCGTCGGTAATGTGCGGAATGACCTGAATGGTCGCGCCCAGATAGTCACCACGGCGCTCCTTGCGCAGCACGTCGGCATAGACGCGGCCGGTGGTGAAGTTGTTGTTCTGGGTCATGGTAGCGTTGACGAAACGCTCGTAGTGCCCAAGATCAAGGTCGGTTTCCGCGCCATCATGGGTCACGAATACTTCACCATGCTGGAAGGGACTCATGGTGCCCGGATCCACGTTGATATAGGGATCCAGCTTGAGCATGGTGACCTTCAGACCACGCGCCTCGAGGATAGCCGCGAGGGAAGCCGAGGCGATGCCCTTACCCAAAGAAGAAACAACACCACCCGTGACGAAGATGTAGCGCGTCATGAAAAACCCATAGATTGAACAGTTAAGCGGTTTGCACCGCGAGGAATTCGAAGGGAGTCAGAGGTGACCTGAAGGGTCAGCCAAAGTCTCGTCAAGATGGGAAGTCAGGATACCAGACGGGCCCCGCTTGCTCAATCCGAAACAGGCTTCCAACTGACCGTAAAACCACTCTGATTTCCGTCCACCAGAGCCTGCTCGGCGTTCCAGCGCCCCGCCACCGAAACCAGCTCGCCGCCTGAGTATAGCAACGGCACCGAAGGACGCAGCCAGGCAGGTACGCGGGCCTCCTGAAGCAGCTGTTTGACCGACCGGGTAGGCCTGCCCGGCAGCTTTATTCGCTCGCCCCCCTGCCGGTACGCAAGCTGCCACCCGGCCGCACCGGGAGCTCGTAAACCGCCGGACGACGGCGCGATACAGAGGGTCCCGTTACCGGCCAACAGCGACTGACAGGCAAGTGGCTGACAAATCTGGGCACTCCCCTGCCGGGGCCAGCCGGCTTCCACCAGCCAGAGACGATCTGACGAACGGTATAGCCTGTGGCTACCCAGCAGCAGTTGCGGTTGCGCGTCGCTGCAGGCTGCGAGTTGCTGCACCCACTGATCAAGGTGGCGCTGATCCGGCATCAGCACGCCCTGCTGCCTCAACCAGAAACGCAGCAGATTGCGCTGCCTGGCTGGCGACAACACCAATACCGGAGCAAGCAGCAGACTCGGCCAGTGACCAAGCCAGGCATCATCAAGCGGTAATACGGCAGACTGCAGATCAGATGCTGCCAGGTCATCCAGCAACTCGCAGGCCTCATCAGCATGTTCTGCCAGGCGGCGCAGACTCTGGTCTACCTGCGGCCAGCTGTCACGCAGCGCCGGCAACAACGCGTGCCGCAGCGCCGTACGGGCAAAACGCGCATCCCTGTTGGCAGGATCCTCAATCCAGTTCAAACCCTGTCGAACAGCGAAATCCGCAAGCTCGGCGCGCGACGCGTCCAGCAACGGTCGTGACAGCCAGCCACGCCCGAGCGGGCGACGAGCAGGCATCCCTGCCAGCCCTTGAATACCCGTGCCACGCAGCATGCGAAACAACATCGTTTCCAGCTGATCATCGGCATGATGCGCCAGCAGCAACTCGGCGCCCTCCGGCAGTGCCTCAGCAAAGGCTGCGTAGCGCGCGTCGCGGGCAGCCTGTTCGATACTGGGACTCTGGCCCACCCGCACCCGCACCACCGTCAGCGGCACACCGCGGGCGTCGCAGGCACGCTGACAATGCATCGCCCAGGCGTCAGCCTCGGGGTGCAGTCCGTGATGAATGTGAACGGCGTAAAGTGGCGGAATATCAGAGGATTGGCGCGCCTGGGCCAGCAGCTCAAGCAGAACCATGGAATCCAGACCACCGGACAACCCCAGCCACCAGGCCGGGGCGCCCAAACAGGAGCTGAGCTGCTCGCGCAGCCCCTGCGGTGTGAGCATTTACTGAATACCGAAGGACATCAGCCGCTGGTAGCGGGTTTCCAGCAGTTGCTCGGGAGTGCGCTCGTCAAGTTTGGCCAGTTGCGCAACCAGCTGCTGCTTGAGGCGCTCGGCAGTTTCCTGCGGTGAGCGCTGTGCGCCACCCAGCGGCTCGGGGATCAGGGTGTCGACCAGTCCCAGCTCTTTCAGACGCTCGGCGGTAATACCCATGGCCGCCGCTGCATCAGCCGCCTTTTCGGCGCTTTTCCAGAGAATGGAAGCACAGCCCTCGGGCGAGATCACCGAATAGGTCGAGTACTGCAGCATCATCAGATGATCGCAGACACCAATGGCCAGCGCACCGCCGGAGCCTCCTTCACCAATAACAGTGGCGATAATCGGCGTTTTCAGACGCGACATGACCTGCAGGTTCCAGGCAATGGCCTCACTCTGGCCGCGCTCTTCGGCATCGATGCCCGGATACGCGCCGGGGGTGTCGATAAAGGTCAGGATCGGCATCTTGAAGCGCTCGGCCATTTCCATCAGGCGGCAGGCCTTGCGGTAGCCTTCCGGCTTGGGCATGCCGAAGTTGCGGCGCACCTTTTCCTTTACGTCACGGCCTTTCTGGTGACCGATGACCATCACCGGCCGGCCGTCCAGGCGCGCAATGCCGCCGACGATGGCGGCATCATCGGCAAAATGGCGATCGCCGTGCAGCTCTTCAAAGTCGGTAAAAATGTGACGGATATAATCCAGCGTATAGGGCCGCTGCGGGTGGCGCGACATCTGGGCAACCTGCCAGCTGCTCAGGTTGCCGAAAATGCTCTCGGTCAGGGACTTGCTCTTCTCCTGCAGCCGAGTGATTTCTTCGGTGATGTTCAGCGCGTTGTCACTGCCGACCAGACGCAGCTCTTCGATCTTGGCCTGCAGGTCCGCAATTGGCTGTTCAAACTCCAAGTATTTCTGGCTGTTGCTCATAGGCATCCATCATCCGCTTGCGCCCGATCCGGGCATCCAAAAGTTTCGCAAATAACCTTACGGGATTGCCGGGCGCCCGTCGAGCATCCGGCTTTGCGCTATCTATAGTGCAGAGAGACGCTGTCTTTGCCCAACTGGTCACGCAGGCTTTGCAGCAGATCGTCTGCCGGCTCCACACGCCACTCGTCACCCAGGCGCAGCAGCGCTGCCGCATCGGCCCGCTGGTACTCGACCGTAACCGGGCAGCCGCCGCGATACTGCTGCAGCAGCCCTGCCATTCGGCTCAGCGCGGCGGCGTCGTGACGGGCGCCATCGAGGTTCACCCGTACACTGTCGAGCAGCCCGGTACGCGCCTCCTCCAGACTCATCACGCGCTTGGCACGCACCCGCATGCCGCCGGAGAAGTCATCGACCGCAACCTCCCCTTCGACCACCAGCATGGCGTCCTTCTGCAGCAAAGCCTGCGCCGCATTGTAGGCCTCGGAGAACAGTGACACCTCGATCCGCGCCGATCGGTCATCGAGGGTGACAAAGCCTACCTTGTCGCCGCGCTTGTTCTTCATCACCCGCATGTCGAATACCAGCCCAGCGATGGTCTGGCTCTCGCGCGAAGGCTTCAGATCCAGAATGCGCTGACGGGCAAAACGGCGAATCTCACGTTCGTACTCGTCGATCGGGTGACCCGTCAGATACAGACCCAGGGTTTCCTTCTCGCCACGCAGGCGTTCCTTGAAGGTCCACTCGCGCACCTTGCGGTAGGGCTCGTACACGTCGCGTTCGGTAGATGGCCCCAGCAGATCACCAAACAGGTCGTCGTGGCCGCTATCGGCGCTGCGCGCGGTCTGTTCGGCCGAGGCAATCGCCTCTTCCATCGCGCTCATCAATGCTGCGCGGTTACGGTCGATCTGCTTCTGATAGGCCTGAACTTCCTCGGCGAAGAACGGCCCGAGGCGATCCAGCGCACCGCTGCGAATCAGCGCTTCCATCACCCGCTTGTTGATACGCTTGAGGTCCACCCGGGCGCAGAAGTCGAACAAGTCGTTAAACGGGCCGCCGGCCTTGCGGGTCTCAACGATGGTTTCGACCGGGCCTTCACCCACGCCCTTGATCGCGCCGAGGCCGTAAACCACATCACCGGCGTCATCGACGGTGAACTTGAATTCCGAGACGTTGACATCCGGCGCCTTGATCCGCAGGCGCATGCTGCGGCATTCCTCGATCAGCGTCACCACCTTGTCGGTGTTGTGCATATCCGCCGAAAGGACCGCTGCCATGAAGGGGGCCGGGTAATGGGCCTTCAGCCAGGCGGTCTGATAGGACACCAGACCATAGGCGGCCGAATGCGACTTGTTGAAGCCGTAACCGGCGAACTTTTCTACCAGGTCAAAAATGTTACCGGCCAGGTCCGCGTCAATGCCGTTATTGGCGCAGCCTTCGATAAAGCCACCACGCTGCTTGGCCATCTCTTCGGGCTTTTTCTTACCCATCGCCCGGCGCAGCATGTCCGCGCCACCCAGGGTGTAGCCGGCCATCACCTGGGCGATCTGCATGACCTGTTCCTGATACAGGATGATGCCGTAGGTAGGCTTTAGTACCGGCTCAAGACCGGCGTACTGATAGTTGGGGTGCGGGTAGGAAATCTCTTCCCGTCCGTGCTTGCGGTTGATGAAGTCGTCCACCATGCCTGACTGCAACGGGCCCGGACGGAACAGGGCCACCAGTGCGATCATGTCTTCCAGGCAGTCGGGCTTGAGCTTTTTGATCAGCTCCTTCATGCCGCGCGATTCAAGCTGGAAAACGGCGGTGGTTTCCGCTTTTTGCAGCATGCTGTAGGTCGGTGCATCATCCAGCGGAATCAGGTCGATATTGACCAGTTCCTCGTCACTGGCGCCCTGCGCACGCTGCTGGCGGTGGATGGTTTCCATCGCCCACTTGATGATGGTCAGGGTCCGCAGACCGAGGAAGTCGAACTTCACCAGACCGGCGGCTTCCACGTCGTCCTTGTCGAACTGGGTAACCAGACCGCCACCGGATTCATCGCAATACAGTGGCGCAAAATCGGTCAGCTTGGTCGGCGCGATTACCACGCCCCCCGCGTGTTTTCCGACGTTACGGGTAATACCCTCCAGCTTGAGCGCCATGTCCCAGATTTCCTGGGCTTCCTCATCGTTGGCGAGGAAATCGCGCAGCATCTCTTCCTGCTCATAGGCCTTGGTCAGCGTCATGCCGACCTCGAAGGGAATCATCTTCGACAGCTTGTCGGCCAGGCCGTAAGACTTGCCCTGCACCCGCGCCACGTCGCGCACTACCGCCTTGGCCGCCATGGTACCGAAGGTGATGATCTGCGAGACCGCGTTTCGGCCGTAGGCGTCGGCTACATAGTCGATGACCCGATCGCGGCCTTCCATGCAGAAGTCGACGTCGAAGTCGGGCATGGAAATACGCTCCGGGTTGAGGAAGCGCTCAAACAGCAGATCGTAGGCCAGCGGATCAAGGTCGGTAATCAGCAGCGAATAGGCGACAAGCGACCCCGCCCCCGAGCCCCGGCCCGGGCCTACCGGCACGCCGTTGCCCTTGGCCCACTTGATAAAGTCCATCACGATCAGGAAGTAGCCGGGAAAGCCCATCTGATTGATGATGTCGAGTTCGAAGTTGAGACGGTCGATATAGACCTGGCGCTTGGCCTCGTAGTCCGGCGTATCAGGCGGCAGAATCACCTTCAGACGCTCTTCCAGGCCCTCGAAGGAGACCTTCTTGAAGTACTCCTCGATGGTAAGACCATCCGGAATGGGAAACTCCGGCAGAAAGTAGGTACCCAGCTGGACATCGATATTGCAGCGCTTGGCAATTTCGACACTGTTTTCCAGCGCCTCGGGGATATCGGCAAACAGCTCGGCCATTTCCTCCGAGGTTTTCAGGTACTGCTCCTCGCTGTACTGACGCACCCGGCGCGGATCGTCCAGCGCCCTGCCCTCACCAATGCAGACACGGGTCTCATGGGCCTCGAAGTCACCGCGCTTGAGAAAGCGTACATCGTTGGTCGCGACCACCGGACAGCCGCTGCGCGCCGCCAGCGCGACGGCGGCATGCACGTGTTCCTCATCATTGACGCGACTGGTGCGCTGCAGTTCGAGATAAAAGCGATCAGGGAAGACACCCATCCAATAGGCCAGCAGCTCATCCGCCCGTTCGGGGCTCGAAGACAGCAGCGCGATACCAATCTCCCCCTCCTTGGCTGCCGACAGGGCGATCACGCCCTCGCTGGCCTCGGCAATCCACTCCCGACGCACCGTAACAACGCCGTTGCGCTGACCCTCGGTATAGCCACGCGAGACCAGCTCGGTGAGATTGCGGTAGCCCTTGGGGTTCATCGCCAGCAGACTGATGCGGGTCAGCACGCTGTCGTCTTCGGCATCGGTCAGCCACAGATCAACGCCGGAAATCGGCTTGATGCCACCGCCCATCGCCGCCTTGTAGAACTTGACCAGGCTGCACATGTTGCTCTGGTCGGTAATCGCCACCGCCGGCATGCCCGCCTCGGTAACAGCCTTGATCAGGGGTTTGACCTTGACCAGTCCGTCGACCAGGGAGTACTCACTGTGGACACGCAGGTGAACAAAGGAAAATGGCATGGAAATCCTGTTTCAGATGGCGAAGCGTCAGGCAGAGAATTGTAGCGACGGGGAACTGCTGCGGCCAGTCGCAGCATACAGAACGATGTGACCGCTGCAGCCGGTTACCGTTCCAGCGCCTTGCGCACCGGCGCAAAGGAACGACGATGAATGGGTGTCGCACCCAGCTCACGCAGTGCGGCGAGGTGCACAGGCGTTGGATAGCCTTTGTGACCGGCTATGCCATACCCGGGATATTGCCTGTCCAACTCCAGCATTTCGCGATCACGTGCGACCTTGGCCAGAATCGATGCTGCCGCAATTGCCGGCACCCGGCTATCGCCCTTGATCACCGGCTCGCTGCGCATCGGCAACGCCGGACAGCGATTGCCGTCCACCAGCACCAGATCGGGGCGAACCTGCAACCCCGCTACCGCGCGCTGCATCGCCAGCATGGTAGCGTGCAGAATATTCAGCCGATCGATTTCTTC
>MDSX01101811.1_pt1 | contig 9995 bp, 6 predicted proteins | sample 811141 | NCBI WGS metagenome assembly MDSX01 (sample SAMN05326642, study PRJNA326480) | marine metagenome | isolation source: seawater | place: Atlantic Ocean: South East | collected 2010
ATCACAAACCAAATCAATTATCTGGTGGAGAACAACAAAGAGTAGCGATAGCGAGATCAATAATAAACTCTCCTTCAATTTTATTAGCAGATGAGCCAACAGGAAATCTTGATGAAGAAAACTCTTCCAAAATAAATAATATTTTATCTAAATTAAATCAAGATTTTAATCAGACAATGGTAATAGTTTCTCATAAAAAAGGAATAACTAAATTTACTAATAGAAATTTAGAATTGACTAATGGAACAATAATAGAGGAATAAATATTTTAAAAGCTGAGAATGAATTAAAAATTTATGTAGATTTGCACTTTGATGGAATATCAAAACCCAAATTTTTTATATCTTCTCTTTGCTGTAGCAATCCCTATAATTGTTCACTTGTTTAATCTCAGAAAGAATAAGAAAATATTTTTCACAAAAATAAAATTTTTAAAAGAGTTAAAATTAGAAAATAAAAAACGTCATAGACTAAAAGAAATATTACTACTTTTTACAAGAATACTATTAATATCATCAATTATTCTAGCATTCTCTCAACCATATATACCAATAGATCGTAATCCTAATATTAATAAAGATAATGTTATCTATATAGATAACTCATTTAGTATGGAAGGAGCTCATAAAGAAGGAAATATGCTTGAGATAGCTAAAGAAAATTCATTACAAATTTTAAATAAACTTGATAGCAAAAGTGAATTATGGATATTAACTAATAAATTAGATGCTCAAGAAAATAAGAGCAAAACAATTTCTGAAGCTGAAGAGTATATTTATAATATTTCACATTCATCTACTATAAGAAATATAGATGATATTTTAAAAAAAATTAAAGATATTAGTGAAGTAAAAACTACATATTTAATTTCAGATTTTCAGAAGAACTCTAGTGATTTAGATAACTTAAAAATGATTTCAAAAGATCTAATAATTCTACCTCTACTACACACTCAAACAAATAATGTGTCTATTGACAGCTGTTGGTTTGAAGATCCTATAAATATTTTAAACAAAAATGTAAAACTAATTACTTCAATTACCAATCACTCTAATATTGATGTAAAAGATCTTAAAATAACTTTAGAAATTAATAATACGATTAAATCAGAATTATTTACTAATTTAAATTCAAGAGAATCAAAATTAGTTAACTTATCATTCAATATTGATTCCATACATAATAATGGAATAATACATTTAAAAGACATACCGTTCAGCTTTGATAATAAGCTATATTTATCTTTTGATTTAAACAAAGAAATTAATGTATTACAAATATTTGATAGTAAAAAAAATATGAACATTGAAAACATTTTCAATAATGAACTAAATATTAACCACCAATCAACTAACTATTATTCAATCAATTATAACATAATTAAGTCACAAGACATTATCATTTTAAACGAACTTCAAGAATTGAGTGATGGATTTCTAAAAGAAATTAAAAAATTTGTAGATGGTGGAGGTAATTTATGTTTTATTCCAGATGTGAAAAATAATATTATTACTAATAATAAATTTCTTAAAGAATTCAAACTCGAACCATTTCAACAACTAAATTCAAAAAATGTATCTATTTCAAACATTAATGAAGAACATGCTATTTTCAAAAATGTATTTGATAGTGACCTACAATCAACATCAGAATTATTTAAAATAAATAATTATTATACAGTTAACAAAAAAACTGAATCATTAAAAGAATATATTTATACTGATGAAACAGGAAACCCTTTTTTATACAGCTGCAAATATAAAAAAGGGAATATTTATGTTTTCAACTCATCTTTTAGCGCACAAGACAATGAATTTATTATACATCCACTATTCTTACCAACATTTTATAATATAGTGATCTTTTCAAGTAATAACCTCCCATTATTTTATAACTTAAATGATAATAATGAAATCTATTTACCCAAAAATTCTCAAAATAAAAATCATATATTCAATATTAAATCTGATGAAATTGACATAATAGGAGAAAGAAAAAATCAGGATTTAAGAAGACTAGTTATAGATACGAGAATTAAAGAAGCTGGTCACTACAAAGTATATCAAGGAAATAATTTAATTAGTAATATTTCATTTAATAACTCAAGAAAAGAAAGTGAAATAGATCAACATTCTTTTTCAGAAATTAAGCAATATATTAATTCAGATAGTAATATTATATTATTTAGTCCAAATCAAAATATTGAAACAAATTTAATGAGTTTATCCAAAAAACAAGAATTCTGGAAAACTCTAATCTACATTTCATTATTTTTATTTTTTTTAGAAATCATTTTAATTAAAAACCTTAAAAAATGAACATACTAATCAAGAAAGCAAAGATTATAGACCCAAATTCTAAACACAATAATCAGATATGTGATATTTTAATAGAGAATGGGAAACTTATTAAAATTGCTAAAAACATAACAAATAAAAAAATAAAAACCTTTTCGAAAAAAAACTTGCATGTCTCACCTGGATGGATGGATATTCACGCTAATTTCAGAGAACCAGGGTTTGAATTTAAAAATGATTTAATAAGTGGTATAAAATCAGCAATAAAAGGAGGATTCACATCTGTTCTTTTAATGCCAAATACTAACCCTGTAATTGACAATATTACTTCTGCTGAATACATATACAAGAGGACAAGAAATAAAATTATTGATGTACATACAGCTGCAAGTATAACAAAAGGTTTAAAAGGAAAAGAATTATCTGATATGAGAGAACTAAACTCTATAAAATGTAGAGTTTTTACTGATGACAAAAAATCAATCAAAACAGCTAAATTAATGGAATTAGCATTACTATATAGTAAAGATTTCGGTGGATTAGTTATGAATTATCCTAATGAGGATGATAATGATATACAAATAAATGAAGGAGAAATTAGTACTATGATTGGAATCAAAGGTTCTCCTAACATATATGAAGAGATTATGACAAATAGAGATCTATGTCTTGCCGAATATACTAAAGGAAACCTTCATCTATCTTATATTTCGACAAAAGAATCTATTCAACTAATTCAAAAAGCAAAACAAAAACAACAAAACATTAGTGCTGATGTATCAATCAATAATTTAGTTATGTCGGATCACGAACTCATAAATTTTGATAGTAATTATAAATTCACCCCTCCATTAAGGTCAAAACCTGATGTAAAATCATTAATTGATGGATTAAAAAACAATACAATTGATATTATTTCTTCTGACCATTGCCCAGAGGATATTGATAATAAAGAAATTGAATTTAATTTATCTAATCCTGGGTCTATAGGTTTAGAATCTATGTTTGGCCTAATTGGTAAACATTTATCTCATCACCTTTCAATTTCAGAAATTATTGAAAAGATATCAATTAATCCAAGAAAAATAATACTTAATCAACGTATAAAAGTAGAAAGTAATGAAATTGCCAACATTACTCTATTTGACCCTGATTGTGAATGGACATTTTCTAAAGAAGATATAAAATCAAAGTCTAAAAACTCACCATACATAAACCATAAATTTAAAGGAAAAGCTTTAGCAATATATAACAACAAGAAATTTAAAATTATTGATTAATAAAATTAATAGTTTTATCAAGGACAGATTTAAGATCTTTTGGAAGAAAATCATCAAAATATGGATGAGAGGAACCAAAAACATGATCTGCTCCCTCTAAAATAAATAATTCAGATTCATTTTTCCAGGACTTCATCTCTAAGGCATCATCAATACTCACAGTAGGATCACTATTTCCATGAACAATTAAAAAAGGCACCTGTAAATTAAATATCGCTTTTTTAATGTTAAATTTATCTTTATTCTCTATACAATCATTATAAAATTGTATAAAAAGCGGCATGTTTTGTTTTGTTCTTCCATTGTATATATACACAACACCTCTCTCCTTCCAAAGTGGAATTTTATCTAATTTAAACTTATTAAGAAAATTTGATGGAGATGCCCAAGAAATTAATTTATCAATTCGTTTATCCATACTAGATTTTAAAATAGAAATTCCACCACCTCTACTATGGCCTATTAAAATAATAGAGTCAAAATTTATACTCAATTTTGATAATGACCAAGTAATAACCTCATCCAGATCAAATAATTCTTTTGAAAAATTATTTTGTCCAAAAGCATGTAAATCAATAAAATTTAACAAATCCTTAGAATTGACACCATTATGAGAAAAGTTATATTTAAGAAAAATAAAACCCTTTTCAGCAAAATAATTAGCAACTAAATTGAAACATCCCCAATCTTTAAAACCCTTAAATCCATGAGAGAAAATAATTAATTTCTTGTTATTTTTAATGGTATCGTATGTAAGATCAATTGTAATCTCTTTATTATCATAACCTTCTATATTATAAAACTCTTTCTTCATTTATTAATTATTTTACTCTGCAAATTAATTAAATAGAAATTAGATACAGTATATTTGCAAATAAAAAAAATGGATAATATATTACTACCTATCATAGTCATCTTTGCATTTCTCAATACCCAAGATGGTTTCAAAGAAAAATTAAAAAATCATAATGATAATAATACAGAAGAAAATATTAATAACATTTCAATTGAAGGAATATTAAATACTTTAAAGAAAAAAATTAATACAGTGAATGACACTACAAAAACAGAAGAAAATACAAAGAATATATCAATTGAAGAATTACTAACTGGTTTAAAAGAGAAAATTGAAAAAGTTAATGACACTACAAAAAAAGAAGAAAAAGCAAATAATATTTCAGTTGAACAAATATTAAATATTTTCAAACTAAATCAAAAAACTATTGCTGATACATCCAACAAATTAAATAAGTATGCTGAAGAAAATAATTTAATTAATATTAGCAAACTTACTTCTGGTGGAGATAATGCAGAAGCTTATTTTAGTTTTGATGACACAAAGTTAGTTTTTCAATCAAATAATGAAAAATGGGGAGTGCAATGTGATCAAATTTATGTGACTGAATACATGAATGATGATATGTTCAATTATAAACCTAATATGGTAAGTACAGGTTTGGGCAGAACTACTTGCTCTTATTTCATGCCTGGAGATACATCTATAATATATGCATCAACTCACTTAGGAAACAGCAACTGTCCTGAGGAACCTAAAAAAAGAGAAGATGGAGCATATGTATGGCCTATATATTCTGATTTTGATATTTTCATAGCTGATTTAGATGGTAATATAATAAAACAACTTACAAATTCACCAGGTTACGACGCTGAAGCTACAGTATCACCTACTAGAGATAAAATTGTATTTACTTCTGACCGAAGTGGTGATTTAGAACTTTATACAATGGATATTAATGGCGAGAATATCAAACAAGTTACTTTTGGACTCGGTTACGATGGAGGAGCATTCTTTTCTCCAGACGGAAAAAAATTAGTTTTTAGATCTTCAAGACCAAAAACAAAAGAAGATATTAAAGAATATAAAAATTTATTATCAGAAGGGCTTGTTAAACCTACAGAAATGGAGATATATACATGTAACATTGATGGTAGTAATCTTCAACAAATTACTGATTTAGGAAATGCAAATTGGGCTCCATTTTTTCATCCATCTGGTGAAAAAATAATTTTTTCATCAAATCATAAATCCAAAAGAGGTTTTCCTTTTAATCTGTTCTTAATAAATACTGATGGGTCAGATTTAAAGCAAATAACATATGATAAAACATTTGATTCTTTTCCTATGTTTTCTTATGATGGAAAAAAACTAGTATTTTCTTCTAATAGAAATAATGGAGGAGGTAGATCTACTAACCTTTTTATTGCTGATTGGATTGAATAAGGATTATTCAACAATTATTTTTTTGTTTATTGAACCATCAGAATAGTGAAATAATAAAGGAATATTTTTAACTACACGTGTTTCTCTTCCAAGAATATCTGAAACATTAATAATATTTTTTTGTTCTTCAATATTATTTATAGAAGAAACTGGATTAATAATTCTAAATTTATTAAAACCAAAAACACCCCAATTAACCGCATTATCCATCTGCTGCCAAGGATACCAATGAATATCACTATCCCATGTATCAAAACAAGCGAATTCTAGTGAAATATCATCATAACCAATACCAACAACAAAATGGTCAGTAGAGTTATCTCCATCTGTGTCTACTAATATTATTACTGGTCTATTATTATTAATTTCTGTTTTATATTCATTCCAGCTACCTGCAGTGAAAAATTCATAATCTGTTTCAGTGATATAAGAGGAATTTTTAAATGAAATAAATTCTTCAAAAGCATTACCAATATCACTAGACCAACTCCAACCCCAATAATTTCCCCCACTGCTCTTAGAAGTTTCCATAAAGTCTGCAATCGAATTATTAATATGAGGATTCCCATTTTCAGATGCGTCTTGAAGTAAATTTGGATAATAATCTAGAGGAATTGAGTAATTACTATAATGATTTTGACTAGCAATTTCCATATTAATAATATTTGTTTGAAAATCACTAGGACCATTAAAAAGATCATCGAAACCATTTAAATCATAATAACCAATAATCATACCTAAAGCAGTAGGTCCACAACCACGATGCCAAATATATGATGGAACATTAGATATCACATTAACAGTACTCTTATAGACATTACCTGGTGAAACATGTGGTGGTCTAATTTGATATCCTTTGCTTTGTTGTCCATACAATTGAATAGTTAAAGCGAAAAACGTTATTGAAATTAGTATTTTTTTCATTTTATTTAAAAATAACTCGTTTTTCTACATTACCATTCTCATAAATAATTATAAATGGATTATTATCTATTGGATTCTTAATTTCCCTTCCAGTTAAATCAAGGATTTTAGAAATTTTTCCATTAATAAAATTAGGATTCAATACATTAGATGGAATTGTATTTGTAATTTGAAAATTATCAAAACCTCCTTCAACCAAATGACCACCGAGATTATCCCAATCAGCTGTTTCAACTATTACTTGCATATTTGAAGTTAAAGTAATATATTGTGCGATGTCAAAAGTTCTAAAATTCCACTGACCTAAGTCAGGCGAACTTGAAGTCATAGTTTCAAGTATAACGCTTGTGTTTCCATTATCTATAGATACAGTTAAAGAATCCGCAGCAGAAGATCCTCCACCCCATCCTCCACCACCGTTAGCAAACCACGAATAGTAAGATAAAAAGTATTTATTTGAAGAGGATGATGAAGATAAATCAAATACGGGGGAAGTTAAAATTGTATTATAATCATCAACATCATTTGAACCAACTTGTCCTCCTGATAGACCAGTTACATAGGAATAAATATAACAATCAGATTGAACATCATCATCTGGATTAAAACTAACACCATTATATGAAGTCCCCTCAGGATTTCCTCTTTCCCACATACCTGGATCATTGCTAGTAATCTGTCCACTAACATTCCAACCAAAATCAAATGTAAAGTCATCATAATAGCCTTCAGAAAGTGTTATTAAAATATTATTACTACCATCTATATAATCATTATCACATGAAGTTATATAACCCCATTTGCCAGCTATTATATCATAACTTCCTTCAAACATTGAAGAAATGCTGAAATTTCCATTATTATCAGTTAAAATTGTATAATTAAAATCATTATTATAAATCAAAACATTGGCTCCTGAAATTCCAGCACCATCTTGATCTACTACAGTTCCAAAAGCTGTAAATGCGGTTAAAGGCACTAACTGAGCATCAACAATAGTAACAACTCCAGCAACTAAACTTGCAGATATGGTATCTGTTACATAACCAGCTTTAGAGAAAACTATATTATATGTATTAGGATCAGCTGTGCCAGAAACATAATTACCTGAAAGATTCGTTAACGATAAATTAGGAATAACTGTATTAAGTATTTCAACATTTACACCACTTAACATTTGTAGAGTATTTGCATCGCTTACTTGACCTTCTAAATAACACGCTTGATTAAATCCCCTTTCATAAATTAATAATTCTCCATTACCATTTGATGCACTATTAATGTCGGATGATATAATCAGTCCTGAAGGAAGAAAAGGGAAGGTACCCCAACATCCATCAAATCCATCACCAGACCCAGAATATGAATCATAATATGCAACTTGAATAAGGTTATTAGGATAAGTGACATCATGAACTGTAGTTCCATCTCTATACCATGATGTTACAATAAAATTACCATCTACATGAGTATTGTGGGGAATAGAATTTGAACCTGGGTTAGATTGTATTCTATCAACTTCTTGTATATTACTCATATCAGTAATATCGTAAGCTCCTATATATGAATCTGATTGTTCATCAGTAGTAAAAACATAATCACCATCATCAGAAACCCAAATATTATGAGTAAACTGATTAGGTGTTGGATGATGTCCTAAAACTTGTGGATTAGATTTATTTGACACATCAACTGCATAAAATTCTCCTTCGTAAATACAGCCTACCCACATTGTATCCCCTCTTGCCATACCATCATGAATATAATAATCATCCCATGTTCCAAGTAATGTAGGACTCATTGGATTAGATGTAACATCAAGAAATAAAGCTCCACCTTGTCCAACATCAGAGCCAAAAATATAAGCAACACCAAACTCATCAATATAAATATTATGAGCAGTATTAAAATAAGAATTATCATTAACATAAGTTTGACCCGAAAGATCAGTTAAATCAACTATCAATAATCCATCGCCTCCTTCATTTATAACATAGGCATAATTACCCCAAGTTTTAATATCTCTCCATGTTGTATTAACACCAGGAATGAAAAATACTTCGAATGGATTTTGAGGTGAAGAAAGGTCAACTACAGAAAAACCAGAGTTTAAACCTACTAAAGCATATTCAACTCCTGTGGTTGGATTCTTCCAACCCCAAATATCAGAACCTTCACTATCATAACTAGAAGAACTCCAATTATAAGAACCGACTAACGAAAGATTATATGATGATTGAGAAAATACAATAAAAGGAAATAATAAGCAAAAAATAATTTTTTTCATATCTAAAATTTTTACAAAAATAAGCTATTTTATAGTATAATTATTATTTAAAAAACTATAAATCTAAGGAAATTTGTTTAGCACCTTCATCTGATGTATTTATATTATCTTGTTTATCAACAGTATCTAAATTCACTGGTTCAAGTTGAATATCTAACGAATCTAAAATAATTATATCTTTAATTTTATTAGAACTTAGTTGATTACCAATGGATTTACTTCCTTTAATAGAAATAAATTCTTTTAAATTAATTTCTAATTTCTTTCTATCTTTTCCTTTTTCTTTTACAAAGACTACTTTTATCATTGGAACTAAATCAGTTGTAACATATTCTAAATATGACTTTCTATTGGAAGAAATAATACAATACTTATTTTCAAAATTTTCTACATGAAACCTTTTTACATAAAACAACTGTTTTTCACCATTAAAATAAATAGTTGTAATAGGTTTTTTTTCTTCATATTTCTCAATTAAAATCATGTCATCATCAAAATGCATTGAAAGTGTAGGTTTCGTTACGATGATATATCCTTTTTGATTTATAATCAACAATCGATCATTAGAATTAAATTCTCCTAACAAAATTCCTCTTTCATCAACATTGAGCCTATTAACTGTTTGATCATACCATATTTTACGTGCCGATAAAGTAGATGAACCCTCAGATTTGAATTCAATTCTTTTAATAGGATTTTTTGACAAAATATTTCCCTTTGAAGATCTACCTTTAATAGCAATTTCAGAGAAATTAAAATCAAATTTGAGTTTCTTCAACTTCCTTAAGGATCTCAGTAAAACAGAAACAACTTCTGCTTCACCGTTAGGATTTGCAGTAAAATAAAGAACTTTACTAGCATCAATATTTTTAGTTAATGAATATTCCTTATTACGTGTCACAGAAGTAACAGCAAATCTTTTAACATAACTATTGCTATTTTTACCATCTTTATAAATCATATTA
>MDSX01043102.1_pt1 | contig 9992 bp, 4 predicted proteins | sample 811141 | NCBI WGS metagenome assembly MDSX01 (sample SAMN05326642, study PRJNA326480) | marine metagenome | isolation source: seawater | place: Atlantic Ocean: South East | collected 2010
AATTCTCGCGCCGACCCAGATCCGAGTCCGAGGCGACCCCCACCGACGCTGACCGCCCTCCTGCCCTCCCCCCCGACCCGCACCGCAGTTCTCCGACGAGAAGATGCCGTATTACATCGAGGAGCTGATGGAGCTGGACCCGCCGCTCGCCGCGTTCACGGACCTCGACGAAGAGCCCGGAACCCTGGACGTCAACAAGTGCGACGAGCTCGACGCGCCGTGGATCGCGCAGAAACGGGAGAAGGACGCCGAGGAGCGCGAGTCGCGCGCCATGATGGCCAAGAAATCCGCGGAGGCGTCGGTGCTCAAGGCTGAAGCCGCGAAGAAGCGCCAGAAGGACCTCAAGGCCAAGGCGGACGCCAAGCGCAAGAAGGCGCAGATGCTCACCGCCGTCGCGGAGAAAGCCGCTCGGCGGAGAGAAAACGACCGCCGGCGAAAGTCCTTCCAGGACGCCGCAGCCGCCCACGAGTACCGCGGCCCGTCCTCGTCATTCGGCGAGATGGGCGAGAATAACAACGAGGAAGATGAAGACGCAGCGTACACGCTGTTAGCGGCGCTCAAAGGTGGGGACAGCGCTCGGGACGCAGCCTTCTATTCGAACAACAACAACAAGGGTAAATCGAAACCCAAGTCGCGGCGGCGACCGGCGGAGACGATCGATTCCGGCGGCGGCGACCGGTACACGAAACCCAAGGCGGCGCCTCGAAGACGGTGCCTCGAGTGCTCCACGTGCCTCAACCCGAGGCTCAAGAAGCGATGCCTCGGCCGCGAGGAGGGGTTCATCGAAGACGACGATTCACCGGTGAAGCCCGCGGAATACTTTAACCAAGGGCCGACGCGGGGCGGGGCTGGCTCGGATGGTCCAGGGTATTTGCCCGTGGCTGAGAATGACACGCCCGCGAACGTCGACGAGGATTCACCGGAGAAGCTGCTGGAGGAGGTGGAGAGGGACCTCAACACCGTCGTGTTTCCGCAGGAGATGACCGTATCTCCGCAGGAGATGACCGCGATAAACGCCGAGCGCATCGCCAACCTCACGCGCCTCCGGGATACGTATTACCCTGAACCCACGGCGCGTCCCCCCGCGGACGCCGGCGCGGCGGCGGCGGCGGCGATGCTGCCCCCGCCGTTGAACATGCGACACAACAACACGATGATGAGGTTACAGAACAAAACGATGATGAGGTTACAGACCGAGGCCACCGCCGCCGTCGACAGAACGATGATGAGGTTACAGACCGAGGCTGCCGCAGCCGCGGCAGCGGGCGACACCGCCGCCGCCGCCGCCGCCGACGTAGACGTAGACGTCCGGCTCGCCGTCAGCGTCACGCCATCCGTCGGCGCTGGGCCTTCCGTCGGCACCGAGGTCGGCGACGAGCCCCCCGCCAAGCGCGGGCGCGGGCGCCCCCCGGGCAGCAAGACCAAGCCCAAACCCGGTCGGCTGGACTACATGTACAACGGCAGGGCGGAACCACCCGCACTCGCGCCCGCGGTACAGGCGTCGAACTTTGGTTTACCGCCGTCCATGCGGGGCGCCGCGGCGCCGGCGGTGAAGGCGTCGAACTTTGCTTTACCACCGTCCATCCGTGGTGCCACGGCGCAGGGGTCCATCCCCGCGTCGGAACCGTCGGACGTCGACGAGACGGCGTATGAACCCGCGGTGCGTCCGTTGCCCGGGCTGCACGGCGCGGACCGATGGGACGTCAACCCGCTCACCGGCGTCGAGGAGACGACGGGCCGGGTCATCTCCGACGTGTTCGCCGGCGGCAGGCCCACGAGCTGGCTCGTGCGACTGCTCGCGTCGTACATGGCGGTGGACAAGCTGGGACGGCAGCGCGTGTGCGTCGTCGTCGCCGCGCTCGAGGAGAAACAGTACAGTTTGGCCGAGCGGCTCGTGCACGACTTGCACCTGGAGAGCGTCCCGGGGGGTAAACACGAGGACCCGGTGGCGATGGCGTGGACGTACCGGCTGTTGCAGTACGCGTACGTCAAGCAGGCCGAGCGCGAGAGCGACGCGATGAGAGCCGGCGAGTGCGCGGAGAAGATTGAGCGGGAAATACGGGCGAACGCGAACGCGAGTGGCGCCGGCGGGCCCGGTTCGTGGAACAACATCACCGGCCACGGCGGCGAGCTGCCCGTCGGGGGATGGCAAATGTCGGCGGCGAATTCATCACGATCGCCGCCGACCACGATCGCCACCGCGGCACGCGCGGGGGCGGTCGGTATCCTCTTCGACCTCATCATGGCCAACGTCCTGGGCGTACGACCGACGAAAGAAGATTGGACTCGGGTCAGCCACAACGCGCATTCCATCGCCGCGCAACACCCGAACGACGCGCTCATCTTGCACCTCTACGGCGGCTTACTCTGGCGCCGCGGTGAGATGCGCGCGGCGTCGATGGTGCTGATGAAGGCGTACCAGCACGACGGGCAACGCGCGCGGGCGGCGCCGTGGGCGTTCGAGACGTTGCTCTTGATGGGGGACAAAGAGGGCGCCACCGCCGTGTTTGAGCGAATTCACCGATTCAACCCGACGATGTCGCTTCGGCTTAAACGGATCGCCACACGGACCATCGAGGAGACGTCCGCGCGCGGGCCGTGGCCGGAGTCGCTGCAGGACAAACACCAGCCGTATCACCCGGGCGCGATCGATACGTACGCCAACAGGGGCAGGACATGAACGAACAAGGACGTTTTCCCACGTATAACTAACGACGTCTAATAAAGACTAAAACGAATCAAGACTCTAACCTACTAACAAACGACCACGACAGCAACGCCACCGCGAGCGCGTACACCAGCGACACCCCGAGCATCCGCACCCCACGCGACACGCACGTCACGTCCGCGCGCGGTGGCGCCACCCGCCCCTGCACCACCGCCTTGTCGCACGCCGCCTGCGACAACAACGGATCGCCGATGCACGCCATTTGAGCGTTGACGCAGTAGTCGAAGCACAGCGGCAGCTCCAGGAAACTGCCGAGGTCATCGGTGTCCTCCTCGCACCGCGGGAACGCTAGTAGGCAAAAGTAGAGCTTGAACGCCTCGGTGCACTCGGTGGTGACGAGCGCGGGGAATTCGAGCTCCCACCGCGCGAGCCTCTCGTCGTGCGATGCGGCGATCTGCTCGTCGTAGAGGATGGGCGAGATGACCCTCGAGCACGTGTCGTACGCCACCTCGCCGCAGAATTCCAGCTCGCCCGACTCGACCGGGATGCACCTCGCGCTCTTCGTGGCGTCCGTCTCGCCGATCTCGCCCGGTAAGTCGGCGCACACCTGGTACGGGTAAGGTCCCACCCTGGTGAACTCGGTGAAGTAGGATGCGACCTCGACCTGCTTCGCCCCCCCGGCGTCGGCGCCGTCGCCGTCGTCGAGGCCCTCGGTGTCGCCCAGCTGCGCGCCAGCGATGCTGAGCGAGGCGAGGACGCACGCTAATAAGAGATACCGGCGACCCATCGCACGTCACGTCAGCGCCCCCCGCCGCTCGGCACTCTGTTCATTCGAATTTCAACAACGGTGGATGGGAAACAGCCGAGGTGCGGGAAAAGACCTGACTGGAATGTATGACCAAATCAAGGTAATTGTGGTAAAGGACGCAGAATGCGCTGTGTGATGAATTACGAAATCATCGAAGATCGATTCCAAAAAAATCGGTTGAAGATCTCTCCTCTCAAAAACGATAAGGACGGCGATGCCCGACGACGTCGCCAGTGTGTCGTGGAGGCGACGGTCGCTTACGGCGTCGGTTGGACGCTGAGTGACTTCGCCCGAGAGGACACGGGAACCCCAGGCGGAGCGCCGGGTCAAACTAGGACACCTCGCGGCCGGTGCGCGAGGTAAGGGCGCGGACAGCCTCCCACCGTTAACTGGGCTGATCTTGCGCGGCTGAGGGAGAGAATAGAATCCTTCGGGTGAGGGTGACGAGCGCGTGGGCGAGCGTGCGTGCCCCCGGCGTTCGGGCGCTCGAAAGGCGAGCGGCTCGTTAACGTTCGCGCTCGCGTGGCTCGCCGCGCGGAGGGTCGGCCGGGTAGGCGCGCGGAGGCAACGGTCCACCGCCCGCGTATCTCCCACCGCACGGGCTCGGGGGCGCAAAACATAGCCAAGATGGCGAGCACGAGCGGGGTAGCAGACTCCCGCGACGAGCGCGCGGGGTGGGGTAGCCGCGGGCCGGTGGCGACCCTCGTGAACGAGCTCATCGACGTGCTCCGACCCACGGAACAATCCGACCGACGCAGGCGCGGGGTCTTCAGGCACATCGCGTCACTCGTGGACGGATGCTTCGCCGGAGAGAACGTCCTGGTGCGCGCCCGGTCTATCAGATCCGCGATTCAACTTTTCCACCGCCTTGCACCCGCCTCACGTACATGTATACACACGTCCCGACACCCCACACTGACGACTTCTCTCCCGCATTCATCTCCCTGCTCAGGTCACCGCGTTCGGGTCCGTTCCCCTGCGCACGTACCTACCCGACGGCGACATCGACGTGTGCCTCCTCGGACCCCACGAGCTCCTCTCCGCCAGGGACGACTGGACTACCAGGCTGAGAGCTCACGTGGAACGCGCGGAGGCTGCGGCGGCGGAAGCGGAAGATGAATCGTCAGGGTCCACCGGCAGTTCCAAGATGAACGAGTTCGCGGTGTCGGAGATTCACATCATCCACGCGGAGGTCAAGCTCATGAAGCTCATATGCGACGGGGTGGTGGTGGACGTCAGCGCGAATCAGTTTGGGGGTTTAGCGGCGCTGGGCTTTTTGGAAGAGGTCAACGCGTTCATCGGAAAGGACGAGATCTTCAAGCGGTCCATCGTGCTGATCAAGGCGTGGGGGTTCTACGAGGGCAGGCTACTGGGCGCGCACCACGCGCTGATCAGCACGTACGCGCTGGAGACGTTGGTGCTGTACATCTTGAACAGGTTTCACCGAGAGTTGTCCACGCCGCTCGAGGTGCTGCACAAGTTTCTGGTGTTCTTCGCGACGTTCGACTGGGATAACAACGCGGTGAGCGTCGTCGGGCCGATATCCCTCGACGACCTCGACGCCGCCACCGGTCCGATCGGTAAACGCCCTGAGGTTCACGCGGAGGGTGCGCTGCTGACGCCCGACTTTATGTGGCGAATGATGGACAAGTACGGGAACGATTCAGTAACCGCCAAGCTGGCCGGGACCAAACCGGGTGACCCTAAACCCACCCACCGGCCCATGGCGCGCAAGTACCTCAACGTCGTGGACCCGCTCCTATCCAGCAACAACCTCGGTCGCAGCGTGAGCCAGGGTAACGCCAAGCGCATACGCAAGGCTCTGGCGCTCGGCGCGAAGCGACTCACCGCGTTGAGGGAGTCGAGCACCGGCGGCGAGTGCTTCGGCGCGGTTCGCATGCTCGAGCAGTTCTTCGGTAACACCATGCGACACAGGCGCCTCGGCCCGATGCCGCACCTGCCGATGGATGGCCCGAGCACCGCCGCCGGGTTCGCGGGTAGGAACCACGCGGATGAGGTTAGCATGACGCCCGCGCGGTGCCCACGGACGGGCGCCGTCTCCGTGCTGGCCTCGCCGTCGTCCCCGAGCCAGTACCAATCCCCGTTGCCGCCCGCCCGTGACGACGTCGTGGGATCCGCGAGCAGCCGCATGGCGACCAAAGGAACCGAGGCGCCCGCCGCGAAGGTGGCTGGGCGTAGACCGACCGCGGCGGACGAGGACGGCGAGGGCGACGGGGAAATGCCGGCGCGTCGACTGGAGATGACGTCGCCGCGAAAGGAGGGCGGCGACGGCGGCGGCGGCTCGGACGATGCCGTCACCGAGGACCACTGGCCGCACCTCGAACGCGTGGGCACTCGCTGCCCGGTGCTCCAACGCGCGGAGAAGGCGGCGGCGGCGGAGAAGGCGGAGAGGGACTTACACGGGGAGGAGCGCGGGCCCTTCTGGGGCCGGTGGGATCCCCTCCCGGCGTCGGAGGCTATCGCGCAGCACGCCCGGGCGTTCGCATCCTCCGAGGGTTTCCCAACGACTCACTCCGAGGGTGTAGCGCAGGGAGGTAAAGGAGGGAGGTGCCCCGTGCTCGCGGCGGCGGCGCGGGAGGAGGAAGAGGTGGTGGCGTCGGCCATACCCTCCGGGTGTCCGTTCCACTTTGAGTCCCGCCGCGAGGCTGACGAACGGCGGATGGACCCCGAGTCGACGCACGCGGCTCGATCCGACGGATCCTCCGACGAATCCTCGAAGGAGGCGAAGAGCGCTTCGCCGACCGGTCCACTCTCCGACGGCGACGGCGAGGGCAAGGCTGCCGACGTGAAGTCCGCCGACGAGAAGGGTGCCGAAGCGAAGCCGGCTTTGCCGCCGCCGCCGCCCGATCCCCCGCCGCCGGCGCACCGCGCCCGCACGTCGATGGACGGAGCGCACGCTCGCATGCGCCGCGAGATGAGCTGCCCGACGTTCTTCCCGGAGCCCGAGCAGCGAATCCCGCCGCCGCCTCCACCCGCGCCGCCCTCGAAACCCGGTCCCGCGGTGCTTCCCCCTCGGACCGCCGCCGACGACGACGATTCGCCCATCACGGACGTCTTCACCGGAGATTTAGAAGCCATCTGGAGCCACCTCCAGTTCGGCCGGGCGTACCACCACCTTGCGATCGTTCACATGCGATCGTTCGGCGCGATGGGCGGGACAGACACGCGATGTGCCCACGGGGCGTCGCAGCAACGGTACGGTGGCCGAAAGGGCGTCGGCGGAGCGGTGGCGTTCAACCGGCGGCAGAGCAGGGACGGCGGCGGCCGCGGCGGGCACGCCAGGAGCGGCAGCTGGGGCACGGGCGGCGCGGGCAAGGGGGGCGTCGTACCCCCGCCCCCGCCTCCCGGCGCGCCGCCGAATGAACCCGGGAGAAGGTCCTCGCGACAGAGCAGGCACAGCCACGTGAGCGAAGGGTCGGAAGAGGGGGAGAAGCCGGCGGCGGCGCAGAGGAGGGGGAGCCGCGACGGCCGCGGCGGACGCGGCGGCGGCGGCGCGGGGTCCAGAGATGGCGACAATATCCCCGGGCAGGGTGCCTGGAGCAAGGCGGTGAGTGCGAAGGACGACCCGCCGCCGCTGCCGCCCGGCGACCCTCCCCCGCTGCCGCCGGGCCCGCCGCCCCCCGGAACCAGAACCTCGATGGACGGAGGCGGCGTCGTCGTTCCCGTTCCCCCCGCGATCGAGCAACGAAGGCCCGAGTGGGGTCCAAAGAAGACGGCGCCGATGGATACCATACGCGCGCCGCCGAATCCCCCGCCGACCGCCGCGAACACGGAGGAAACCCGCGACGGGGGAGCCAAGTCCAAGTCCCCACCCGCGGAGAGGAAACAAAAGGGCCCGCTCGCAAACGCCAAGGGCCTCGGCGTCGCCCCTAAGGGCTCGTGGTCCTCCCTCGTCGCCGCGGGAGGGTCCCCATCCACTGGGGAGACATCCACGCCGTCATCGCCCGCGCGGGGCAAGTCCACAGCGGCTCTTCGGGAGCCCGCGGAGGTGCCCGAGAAGAAGACCTCGGCGCCGCCGTCCCCCGCTCGGCCGCTCGCCGGAGCGTGGGCCAAAGGCAACGGCAAGGACGCCCTCGCGGCGGCTGCCGAGGCTTCCAGGGTTGCCGCCGCCGCCGCGGCCGCGGCCGTCGAGCGCGCGGCCGCCGCGGCTGCGATCACGGTGCATGCGCTCGGGAAGGATGCGGCGAAGGACGTCGCGAAGGAAGGGGCGGCTCGAAGGTCGAGGGCGTCTTCGTCGTCTGGAGACTCCAACGCGGGCGAGAAGGAAAACTCGACGTCCTCGGGGAAAACCGGTCCGGACGGAGGAGCTACCGTGGACGAGAGCTACCTACACAAGGTTGAGGAGTTTCCCACGCTGGGCGGTAAGGGGCCCGATGAGGGCGGCGGCGGTGAGAAGGAGAAGGCGGGTGAGAAGGCAGCGTGGGGTTCCGGCGAGAACCCTTGGTCGAAACGAGCCGGCAGAGCTTGAGCTTGACCGAACCGAACGGGCGGCTCTTAGTTACACAGACGCACGGACGCACGACGAAACGCGCGTGCTTTGCATGCATGCATGATACACTACAAGTTGAACACAAAGGATGTAATACAATTCCAGCACATCATCATCATCGAAGCCCGTAGCGTTCTCCTCCCTCGCAGCCTCGAGTTGAAAAGACTGAGCTGTCGAGGGCGCAGGTTTGAAGGCGAATAAATGAAACCCTGCTGGGGAGATCGTCCGTCAACACAGCTCTGAGTGCGCCGAGGACCATGAGCGGGAGGGTGACCAAGGACCGCGATGTCCGGTTGAAGGGTTCCAACCCCGCGTGGCTCGACCGCGACCGCGAGGCCCGAGGCCAAGGACCCGCCAAGGTCGAGGCCAAGATCAGGCGGTACAGAGCCGGGCAGACGCCCCACTACGCCGGGGACGATGCTGACGCCGACGACGAATCCGAGGAGGAGGAGCTCGGCGCGTTCGCCAGGGCCCCGGGTCGACGCGCGCCCGCTCGTGCCGTGGTGGTCAAGCCCGCGGTCGGCGCTCCCGGCGGCGGGCGCGCGGGGGATGAACCCGGCGAGAGGAAGGTCGCCGCGCCGGTGGTGATCCGCGCTCAGCCGCGAACGATGACGAAGGAGGAGGAGGAGCAGGCGGCCGAGAACGACCGGCGACGCGAGGAGATGCGCGCGAGGGCGCTCGCGATGAAGGCCGCGGGGCAGCAAGAGGAGGAGATGCCGTACGAATCCGAGGACGATTCCTTCGGCGCGGCGCCCGCCCCGGACCCGGCGCCCGTCGTACGGGGCGGATTCCAACGCGCGCCCGAGCCAAAGTCGGACGAGGAGGAGGGAAGCTCCTCGTGGGAGACCGACAGCGACGCGTCCGACAGCGACGAACGCGGAGCACGCAAGATGATCAAACCCGTGTTTGTCCCGAAGAAGGAGCGCGACACCATCGCGGAGCGCGAGCGCGTCGAAGCCGAGATGGACGCCGAGTGGGAGGGACGGGCCAAACAAAAAGAGATTCGCAAAAACGAATCTCGGCAACTCGCGCAGATCGAGGTGGACCGCGAGAACCAGATCGAAGACGCGGAGGCCAACGCGCAGCTCGACGACGTGGACACGAGCGACGAGGCGGATCCCGAGGGCGACTACGAGAAGTGGGTGATTCGCGAGATGGAGCGCGTTCGCATCGATAAAGAGCAGCGCGAGGCTTACATCAAGGAACAGGAAGAGCTCGAGACGCTGCGGGCGATGCCGGAGGACGAGAAGGACGCGTGGCTCCGTGAACACCGGCCGGAGTTATTCGAACCCAAGGCGGAGAAGGAGCGCGTGAAGATGAACTTCATGCAGAAGTACTACCACAAGGGTGCGTTTTTCCAAGAGGCGGCCGACGATCCGTTCCGACCTGGCAACGATGGTGTGGACGAAATCTACAAGAGGGACTTCAGTCAGGCCACCGGGGAGGACAAGATAGACAAGAGCTCGCTGCCCAAGGCCATGCAGGTGCGCAAGGATAAGTTCGGTAAGGTTGGCCAGACCAAGTGGACGCACCTCAGCGCCGAGGATACCACCTACGCCAACCAGGAGAAAGGGGAGCACAACGCGTGGACGGATAAGAACAACGCAAACTTGAAGAAGCTCGAGCAGAAGCGCGCGGGGATGAAGGGATTCGAGGTGAAGAAGCACCTGGAGTAGGAAAGCGGGTGCGGTGCGTCGTCGGTGTGCGCGCTTACGAGTAAGCGCTTACTATCATATTCACCAGCCTTAGTATCATAAAGTACAAGTACTGTCATGAGGACTTGAACGAAACCGAAGATTTTGTCCAGTCACTTTTTATGGCGCAACTCGCTTTCGTCGGGTGCGTTGCGGGCCGTATGGGTAGGTCGAAGGGTGGCGGGAAGGGCGGGAAGGTTCCCGCCGCCGCGTCCGCGTCGAGCGGTGATGGCAGAGGCTTCGTCGCTCCCCCCGCGGTCGTCGGGAGCCTCCTCGGCGACGCCTTTCGTCCGTCGAGGAAGCACGCGATCG
>MDSX01077596.1_pt1 | contig 9990 bp, 7 predicted proteins | sample 811141 | NCBI WGS metagenome assembly MDSX01 (sample SAMN05326642, study PRJNA326480) | marine metagenome | isolation source: seawater | place: Atlantic Ocean: South East | collected 2010
ATATTTAGAAAAAGATGGTAAAGATTATATTGTAAAGGTATGGGATGGTAAATCTAAATTAGCATAATATGAAAAACTTTAATGAATTTATAAATGAAGGTAGTAGATATGTTGACAGAGCAGGTAAGCCTTTTAATATAAAAGGGATTGACTTTGTATATACAGATCGAGGTAGATTTTATGGAACCTCTTTATACGATGTAAAGAAAACTGCAAATGTAAATAAAAGATCTAAGATAGGTTATGATGCTACTGAAGCGCTACTGTCATCATTAGGGATAAAGGAAAAATTGCCTATGTATTATGAAGATGGTACTCTAGATAAAATTTGTAAAGAATTAACTAGAAAGGGTATAGCATGCGACCACGGTGATTATATGGATGTATCTTAATCGCGATGTAATAATTATTGTAAAATATTAAAAGTGTATTAAAGGTGAGATAATGTCTCATCTTTTTTGTTTTAAACATTTGCTAATTCTAATATATAATAAGTATAACTAAAAACTAATAATGAAAGAGTTAACAAACATATATAAAGAAGTAGGGCAACAATTCGTAAATGATCTGTTTAAAGATTATTTGCTAGTGACCGAAAAACTATCCGGATCGTCTTTTGCATTTGAGAAGCATGGAGACCAAATACAATTTTTTAAAGGCAATAGCAAAATGCCTATCAACATAGTGGACCGAACACTAATGATGTATTATGAACCGGCAATCCAATACATACTTAAACAAACAGAAGGGCATATACAAGATTTACCAGATCATTGGAGGTTTTGCTTTCAGTATTTTGTTCATAACCAACCAGGGGCTATTAAATATGATAATCTTCCTGATAATAATTTAATCTTAACTCACATCCAAATAAAAAATGCTAAAGGTAAAATTGCTAAAGTAATTGAAGATCCTAGAGTATTAAGAGACTGGGCCTCTGCATTTCAAGTTACTCCACTTATTCCAATATTTAGTGGATATTTAAAAGAAGAACAAAAAAGAAAGATTAGAGAATTTCTTTCTACACCAAGAGAAGACCAAATGGAAGTATTTGGTACAAGTTCATTTGCAAAATATCTAATAGGTTGTTTGAATCCTACTATTGATAAAACTACTTTACAAAATGATTTAGATAAACCTATTGATTCTATTATCTTTAAATTTTATAGGCCAGGCACTAATCAAACATTTACAGCTAAAATGATTGATCCTTATACTCAGATGTTAATGAAAGATAAGGAACCAGTAGATTTAAGAAGAGCTCCTGCTGATATTAATGAAATTCTATTATTAGATATTTTAGCTTTTATAGAAGAAAGAGGTTTAAGAGCAGGTGAATTGCTAATGAACACACCACAAGAAAGATATGTGGAATTGGTGAATAACTTATTTAATGATTATACAACCAAGAGAGGAACTGATTTACAAAAATTAGATATTCAAAAAGCTGATTTTGCAAAAGGCCCTGAGTTTGATGTAAATTTAGATTTAATTAAAAATAGTAGGACTAAAGAAATTTTACAAAAATCAGACTCATTAAAGAACTTATATAAAATAATGTTAGGATCTTTAAGAAAGAAAAGAAATCCTAAAAGAATAGGCGCAGTAATGACAGCATCTGTAATTGATGATTTTAATAAAATGGTTTCTAAAATAAGTGATAGCATTAATAAAGAAACTTCTAAAGAATTTACAACCTTTGGAGAATACTTAAATAATAAAGTAGCTGAAGAAGTTAATCATAAAGATCTAGAAGAATTGGTTGTAGAAGAAAGAGTTCTTAATTATAATAAATTTATCAATTTAGGTAAAGTAGTTATAGAAGCTAATGCTGAAGATCAAAAATTTAAAAATCCAGAAACAGGAAGACAAGTAAAAGTTTCATCTGCACTTGGTTATGACAAAGATACACCAGCATATAAAAAGGCAAAAGAAATAGTTGGTGGTAAAGAACCTAAAGAAGATGTAAAAAAATTAAAAGGTCTTTCTAGAATAAATGATGTTATTCAGAAACAGATAAACGATGTTAAAGATCCGGACCAAAAAGAAAATGCAGAAAAAGTTTTAACCGCAATGGAAACTATAAATGATCCTAATGCATCTGATGAAGATAAACAAAAATTATTTGGGGAATTAGTAGAAGATGGAATTATTAAGAAAAATCAAAGCGGATCAAAGTTTTATGTAGATACAGCAAAAACTGGTTTATATAGAAAAGTGTTAGGTGATAAAAGCTCACCTGCTTCAATAGTTAATGTGGCAAAAGATTATGGCTTAGATAATATTGATAAAGAATCTGTTAATCGTATTGGTAAAAAGCAAATGACTGGTGCTAAATTATTCGGTGATAAGAAATCTAAAACTAAAGTAGGTGTATCTGAAAAGGGAGTTTCATTTGATGGTGTTAATTATGATAAGCAAGAAATACCTAGTACTGAAAAATTAGAAAAGATATATGGTAGTAAAAAAGAAGCTGAAAAGGCAGAAGCTGCATTAAACAAATACAATGCCATTGTAGAACAAGCTCAAAAGGCTTTTAAAGACCAAGGTGAAATGGAAACCTTATCAGCATTTCCAGATACTCCACCAACAACATCAGAAAATAGAACTAAATTAAAAGACGGCACTGCTGATATTATAGCTGACGGATTTAAGAAACAGTTTGGAGACAAGAAACCTACTAAAGCACAAGAAAAAATAATGAATGATTTTAAATCACTCAAAGATATTAAAGATCCAAAAGAATATGATGAAAAGTTAATGTCTGCTACTGGTGCTATGATGTTAGATCCTTATATGAAAACTGGTGCTGCTGATGTAGTAGAGATGGTTTCTTATATGAGAGAATTAAATAAAGGAAATAATGTTTATATGCCAGCTGCTTCTAATTATCCACTAGGCGACATTATTTCAATTTCACCTGAAAAAATTGATTATGAAAAAGATTCACCAGAAGAAATCCAGAAAAAGATACAATTAATTATGGCTGGTGTTGAAGCCAGGTCAATTAAGAAAGGTGCTGGTGGCGCGTCTGCTTCTGGTGAAAAAACACAGTTAAGTGAATATAAAGAATTTACTAATTCAAAAGGTCAAAAAATTCCACCAAAGGAAACTAAAGATGACCTAGCAAAAATGTCAGATAAAACTAAAATGTATTCAGGTATTTTTGATGGTACAGCTGAAGATACTGAAAAGACTACTAATGAAATTAAGGATCTTGCTAAAAAGTATGATTTTGATTTAGAAGATCCTGAATATGTTGAGAGAAAAACTAAATCTATTAATAGCGCAATTGCTTATGTAAAGAAAAAAGATCCAGATTTAGATGAAGATGAATTAAGAGCTAAGTATGAAGCTTATTATGATTTAGGAAAGGTATATGCTAACACTTATAATGAAACTGTAAAATCACAATTATTTACAAATGAAGTTTGGGGTGTTGATAAAAAGACAGGTAAGGCAACTGTAAATACAACTGATGGTATTAATTCTATAGCTAAACTTAAATTTGAATTTAATATAGGATTTACAAAAACTGGAAGACCATCTAATCCAGTACCAACAAGGTTTAAAAATACAAAGGTTGAAGAATCTAATATATAAGGTATGGATAATTTAAATGATTTAAATAATTTCTTAAATGAAAAAAAGGTTGTAGTAAAGAGAAGATATACAGAAGCATATCCTGCTAAAAATATATCTACAAATGCTAGAATCAGAACTACAATACTAGATGCTATTTCAGACGGTCATATTACTGAAGAAGAAATGTCTAGAATTCTAACTGAACTCCAGGCTAATAAAAGATGGCTAGGTAGAAATAAAACTTTATTTAATATCAGTGAAGATCAAGCAGGAATTAAAACATTCTCACTTTCTCCTTATGGACAAAGAGTAAAAAATAGAACCACACCTACTGTACTTAATGAAGCACTAAATGTACCTCATAAAGAAAAAGGTAAAAAGCCTGTAAATATGTTTGTTGGTAGATTTCAACCTTTTACTTTAGGTCATGTTAAAGTATTTGAAAAAATGTATAAAGAAAATGGTTTACCTGTTGTAGTTTATATGGTAAGAGGTGGCAGGCCTGATCCAGAGAAAAGGCCATTTGATGAAGATATGCAACAAGCTATGTTTGCTAAAATGAAAAAACAATATCCATTTTTAGAAGCAAGCTTTGTAGTTCCTAACGGGGCAATTGATACAATGTTTGCAGCAGCAAGGCCAACATATGAACCTATGATGTGGGGTTATGGTACTGATAGAAAGAAATCTTATGGCGCCATGATTAATAAACAATCATATAGAGATGAATTAGGGGTTGATCCGAGTTTTAAAGGTTTTGAAATAAAAAGAGGTGAAGAAAATATATCAGCATCTAAAGTTAGGAATGCGTTAAAGATAGATGATGAAAAGACTTTTAAGAAAATGACTCCTAAAAGTATACATAAGTTTTATAAATCATTACAAGATATAATTCAACCAATAAAAGAAAATAAAGATATGAAAAATTTAAAATCACTGAATGACTTTAGTGTTAATGAATCAAAATTTAACAAAAAGTCATTAATGAAGAAAATGAAAAAAGACGATGGTATGATTCAACTGGGTAATGGTGAAGAGTATGTTATTTATGCATTTGGTAATGGTAATGATGATAATGATTCAATGTGGGGTGATAAAACTATTTTTGCATTAGACCAAGACGGTGGAGAGCATGAAATTAAATATTCTGATATTGTTAGTTATAATGAATCAAAGATCAATGAAGAGTATATTGAATTAATGCCAGAGGTTGCAAATGCTTTAGGTACAATTCAATCCGATTGGGAAAGATGGAAAAATGGACCAATGACTGAGCCATCAGATATTAAACCAGCAGCAAAAGAACTTAAAGGTTGGATTACTCGCTGGATGAAACAAAATATAAAATAATGCCAGCTCAATCAAAAGCACAGCGAAGATTTTTTGCATTAGCATTACAATATAAGAAAGGCGAACTTAAATCCTCTGAAGTTTCAGATGAGGTTAAAGAATTGTCAAAATTGTCAGTTAAAACATTAGAAGATTTTGTTAAGACTGATGAAAAAGAAATACCTAACAAGATAGGAGAAAACGAGTCCGGTACAGTAAACCTTAACCCGAACATGAATGTTCAGAGTATGGGTAATGCTACACTTCCTGGTAATCCAGGTTCTGCAAATTCTTTTAGTGGCCAAACAACCGGAAGCGGTGATTTATTAGAGCCTGTTAAAAAGAAGAAAAAGAAAAAGAAGAAAACGCACCTAGTATCATTTGATAAGTTTTTAAATATCATGAAGGGTTGATAAATAAAACAAATACTATCAACTGCTATGTCCGTATTACTTAAGTATCAATTAAAAGCACTTTTTGAAAGTGGAGATCTAATGACGCAAGACACGTTATCAGATCTAATTGACTCTACATATAATCCAGTACTTGTTGCAGGAACTAATGTTACTCTTAATTCAGTAACAACACCATCAGGAACTACTATTACTATTAATTCTACTGGTGGCGGTGGTGGAGGTGGAGATTATCAAGCTGGTCGTGGTATTAATATTAATCAAGCTACTGCACCTGATACAATTGATGTAAGCTTATATGGAACAGGTCCAGGAGGCCCTAACTTACAATTTAGCGGAGCATCTAATCAATTAGATTTTAAAGGTGTTCATGTAAAAGATGAATCTATAGTTGTAGGTACTTATCCTATTTTTAATTTTGTAGGGCAGGATGTAGTTGCTGAGGATAGTGGAACAACTGGCCAGGTAAATGTTTATATACCAACCCCATCATTTGCTTCTCATTATAATACAACTGACGGTACAACCACAGGAACTGTAAACGAAACTTTAAGTAGATCAACAGTTAGAATTAGTACACCAATAACAGAAGGTAATCCTTTTAAGACAGGTGGCTGGGCAGGTACAGATAAACCTGCTACTATACAATCTACTCCTGTATATGCACCTATTTCTGGTACTAATGGATTAATAACTGGATTTAGTGGAACTGCCGCAGGTGATGCGAAATTAGAAGTTTATGTTTATGATGCAGATGGGATTAATACTTTAGCAACCTTTACTACGCCTACATTATATCAAGATGGTGTACATTCACTAAATGGAATAACCGTAACAGTTTCTAATCATCAAACTGATACTTCAAAATTTAAAGCTAATATTTCTACATCTGTTAATGCTGCTACTATTTTTGCTACTGCTGGTTTAGATGGCGGTAAGTATAATGTAAAGACTGTCATGACAACAGATACTTCCACAGATGGCGGTAATACATACACTGCGTTAGAGGCGGCTGTGTTTTATGATACCAATCCAAGTACTCCATCTATAAATGGTACAATGACAATTGCTGAAAATGCGGGATCATTACAAGTAAAACATTTAAGTGGTGTAGAATATTATAAACTAGGTTCTCAGTTTATGGTTGATGTTACCGACATGGATAATCTAAATGCAAATACACAAGGTTATCTCAATGGGGTTACAAGAAACTTTAGAATAACAGGAACTGAATATGGATTAACTTCATATAATTTAAAAGCATGGTCACCATCACAAGGTGCTATGGTAGGCTGGTCTAATCTTTATAATGTACAAGATGTAGCATTTGACTGGGATAGCTGGCCAATAACTGCTGTAGATTATAGATATAGAGGAGCATTAGCAAATGGAACTGTAGTTGCTTCAGATCCTTGGAATAATAGCTCGACTGTTAATTCAGGAAATCAAAAGGTATTAATTGATACTGTAGATGATCTTCCTACAAACCTAGGAGAATCATTTAATGATGAAAGTGAAAGGCTATATAGAAATACCGGAGCAAGTACATACGCTGCATGGAGCACTGTAAAGTCATTAGGAGATGTTACACAGTTGCCAAATGGTACAGGATCTTCTGGTCCGTTTTCAAATGCATGCACAGTAGGAAGTTTTATCGTAAGGCCCGATAGGTATTTTATGACTGATCCTAGTACTAGTACAGTTGAGCCAGACTTAACTACATATAAACCAAATTCATTAGGAGCAAATCCTAACTATTCACTTTTAACAGGTACGGCTACATATCATAGAAGATTTTATACATCTTCAGTAAAGACTATAACAAATGTTAAGTTTGATTTTGCAGGAGATGCTGGTACAAGTGGATCAAATTTTGGACAGGCATTAGCTGATAGTAAATTAAAGATTTATATTAGAAGAGTTGGAACTAATGCAACCGGTAATACTGGTTTTACTGCCCCTCCTTTAAGTGTACATGATGGACTTTATGATAGTGGTGTATTTAACGATGGTAATTCTGGTGTAGATAGTTTAGGATCATTAGTAAGAACAGTAACAAATTCATCTAATGTATCATTTACATTTGGTGGCCCTTCAACATTAGCAACAACTGGATTTTGGGCTGAGATACAACTTGTAGATTCAACAATAGAATTAGAATCAATAAATGTAACATTAACATTTGGTGATAATACAACTGAATCAAATCCAGTATAAATAAATATAAAAAGAAATGGAAAATACATTTAGTGAATCAATTAAAATAAAAGTAGATAAAAAGGCAGGCATCTGTCATTTATCTATTAAATCATCTGATTATAAAGTTGAAGTTTATAAACTTTCATTAGGTGATATGTCTTCTTTGATATCTCAATTTAAAGGCCAAATGAATACTAAAGAATCATTGAGTGGATCTAATGAGAATAATGAAGAAGCTATAAATATAGAAGAATAAGAAAATAATAAAATTAGAAGATGGGATTTACCGCCTCGGAAATAAGAAAGTTAACGTTTAAAGTTCAAGCAGCTAATGTAATTGATGCAGATTCTGGTGCCTTTTGGTATCAGTCAAAACTAGAGAATTCTCCAGCCGTTAAATCAGAAAGAATATTAACCCAGTACACAGTTGTAAAAGGTAACTTACCACCTGGTGCTACATATGCTGCTCAAATTGCATCATTAGAAACTTTAGTTGAGCCCGGTAATGTTTTAGAAAATATTGTTGGTAATTCATATTCAACTGGGCCAGCTGGTAGTATTATATCATCAAGACTAAGTAGAGTAACATTAGGTTTAAATAATACTTGGATATCTTATAATACTTATAATGATCCAAGTACAGGCCCAAAAGATTTATGGATTAATCCTGCAAGTGTACCTGCTGCAAATGGAGATCCAACACAAGGATATACAATTCAATTATATAGCGGTGATCCTAATGCAGGTGGTGTAAAAATTACAACATCAGTAGGACAAGATGCAAATGAAGTAGGCTGGGTATGGAATTATGATATGGGTGTTTTATTTTTAGCAAACAATTTAATAACACTAATACAAGGTGATGCTGCTACTTATCCTGCCGGATTAGATTTTTATGTTAGAGGGTGGAGGTACGTAGGAACAACTGGTGCAGGTTCTGGTGGAGCTGTTGCTATTGAAGATGGTGGTGTTAACGTTACAACAGCCGTATCAAAAATTAATTTTACAGGAACTGGTGTTACTGTGACTGGTTCTGGAACAGGTAATGAAGATATTGAAGTAGCTATTTCAGGTGGTTTAGGTTCTTATACTAATGCAACTCCTACACCACAAAATTTCCCAGGCAATTCTCCATTTGATAATATACCAACCGGTGAAACATTTACAAATGAAACTTTTGAAGCAATGATGAATAAAATGTTATATCCTACATTGGATCCGACGTTAACATCACCATCTGCTACATTATCAATCTCACCAAGCGCATCATTTCAAGAAATTGGAGCAAATGTACCAGTAACTCTTAGTGCAACATTTAACCAAGGATCTATAAATCCGCAATATACTTCTGCAAGTAATAAAAGAAGTGGATTACCAAATACATATAATTTTAATGGTACTGGGGTTTCTCCAATTTTAAGCTCAGCTTTAACTGAGAGTGCAACAACAGGAGCTTATACAATTTTAGCTGGTGCAAATACATGGACAAATTCAGTTTCATTTGATGCAGGAGTAATGCCTAAAGATAGTGTAGGTGGTGATTTTGATCCACCTGGAGCGTTATCAGCAGGAACAACAAGTACTATATCTAGAACTATAACAGGGGTATTTCCTGTGTTTGCTACTACATCAAGTATTACTACAATGACTAAACAATCATTAGTAAGTATGTCAGGATATGCAACAGTATCATTAGTACTTGAATCATTTGCTACTGGTGCAGCTAGACAAACTGTAGACATTCCTATCGCAGGTGGTGGGCAGGCAGGTTGGAATACAATAACTATAGTAGAATTTTTTAATACATTTAGTAATCAGTGGGTAACTTCACCATTAGGTGATTGGACACAATCAGCAACAACACATGAAGTACCTGCAGGATCTGGTAATATTATTAATTATACTAGATTTGCAAATAATGCTGGTTATCCAAGAGGTGCTGGACAATATAGATTTAAATCATAAAAAATAGAAATTTAATATGCCTTTAGCAGGAAATAGAGAAACAGGTGGTATACCTTTTAATAATAACTTTGAACCAGGAGTTGGTTCACCGTTAGATGCTAGGGTTGTTGTACCTTTTAAAACAGATTTAATTTCAACGGCGACATGGACTAATCCAAATGATGGAGGTATTTATGTATTTGATGGTTTAACTGTTACTGTATGGAATGATCCTACACCTGCTAATAATGGTATATATGTTTTACAAGATGCTGTTAATTATACAGTTGCAAATAATTGGTTATTTGTTGGTGCAGGTTCATCAGGAGCTCAAGGTGCCCAAGGTGCCCAAGGTCCCGAAGGTGCTCAAGGTGCAGAAGGTAAACAAGGAGCTGAAGGTAAACAAGGTGATACTGGTTCTCAAGGAGCTCAAGGTGCTGAAGGTAAACAAGGTGATACTGGTTCTCAAGGTGCAGAAGGTAAACAAGGAGCCGAAGGTAAACAAGGAGCTCAGGGTGCA
>MDSX01024226.1_pt1 | contig 9989 bp, 12 predicted proteins | sample 811141 | NCBI WGS metagenome assembly MDSX01 (sample SAMN05326642, study PRJNA326480) | marine metagenome | isolation source: seawater | place: Atlantic Ocean: South East | collected 2010
AAATTTATTGGTAGCCTTAACATTTTAAATTCATCCATAATATTAATATTATTATCTATTATACTTGTACTATTATTTTCACTTAAGTCATTATTTATAGATTGTCTAAAAAATGGAGCCATTGTTGAATCATAATTTTCATAACTATAATTTATTATATTTGAATATATATTATCACTATAATCAATCATATATTAATATATTAAATAAAAAAAATTAATTTTTAATACTTTTACTTAAAATATTAATTATATATAAAATTAATATATTATATGGATTTAACATTATTAGAAAAAGCATTAGAAGATGATTCAAATTATAATTTAATAGAAACGAGTATTCAAGACATAAAAGATAAAAAAAATAATATATTACAACAACTTGGAATCGAGAGAGTTTTATTAAAAACATATCATAAAAAATTAAAAGAATATATGTATATTGATTCTATTGAAGGATTAAAAGAAGGACATGTATTAAGATATGTAAATTTAAATAATATGGATAATATAAAATTAAGTGGTTCTGTTATATTATGTAATATAAATATGAATAAAAAAGGAATAGCAATTGTTGTAAAAATATTTAACAATAAACATATAACACTTTTTTTGGATAAAATTTTGCTATTTAAAAAATTTAGTAATAGTGAAAAAATTTTATTAAATGCAATTAAATTATTGAATAAATAAAATATTTTATTATTTTATAAACATGTTAAATTATCTTGTTGAATTAGTTGGAACCTTCATTTTTCTTTCCGTTATTATTATTACAGGTGATCCATTAGCTATTGGTCTTACATTAGCAGGTGTAGCATGGTTTGGTTCAAAAGTTTCGGGTGCGCATTATAATCCAGCTGTTAACGTATTAATGTTATTAAATAAAAAAATTAATGTAACAGAATTTTTATTATATACATTAGCTCAAGTTATAGGTGCAATAGGTGCTTTTTATTACTTTAAAGCTATAAAAAAATAAATTTATATTTTTAATAGTAATAAGAAATTTATATTTTTAATAGTAATAAGAAATTAATATTTTTAATAGTAATAAGAAATTTATATTTTTAATAGTAATAAGAAATTAATATTTTTAATAGTAATAAGAAATTAATATTAAAAATATTATGTTTTCATTTTTTCTTTTTTTGTTTTTTTGTTTTATTTAATCTTATATTATTAGTTGTTTTATATAATTTGTTAATATTTTTTTTATCATTATTTTTTACTTGTAATTGTGGCCGTTTTTTACAACTAAATTTATATATAGCCAAATTCTTATTTTTTATTACACTTTTATTACATATACCAATTGCACGTGATTCATGTGTTTCATTGTTTACTTTTTTAATACATCTACATAATTTGGTAGCAATAATTTTTTCAACACTTTTACGTAATAAATTTAATGGCATATTTTGATTAAAATTTATATTGTAAAAATTTAATATTTCAATATATTCAGAACGAGTTAATTTCATTTTAATAATACTATAATATGCAAATAATTTATTTTTATAATAATATTTTCATTTTTTATTATATTTATTTATATTAATTATTATGTCCAGAAATTATGCTATTGTTTTTGATATGGATGAAACATTGGGTTCATTTTCACAATTATATAGATTTTGGAATTTAACAAAAATATATTTAAATAAACCAACATTAGAAGATAATTATTTTTATGAAATAATAGACTTATTTCCATTATTTTTAAGACCAAAAATATTAATTTTATTAGAATTAATTAAAAAAAAGAAAATTACTAAAGTTTGTGATTATGTAATGATATATACAAATAATAATGGTCCAACTGAATGGGCTAATTTAATTAAGTCATATTTACATTATAAATTAGAATATGAATTATTTGATAAAATTATAAGGGCATTCAAAATAGATGGAAAACAAATTGAACTATGTAGAAGTTCGCATGAAAAATCTTTTAAAGATTTGATAAATTGTACACAATTACCTGTAAATACTAAAGTTTGTTTTTTAGATGATCAACAACATAATGAAATGCACCATAAAAACGTTGTATATATTAATATAAAACCTTATCATTATAATGTAAAATATGAAATAATGGCATCAAAATTTTATAATAAATTTCCAAATATATTTCAAAAGAATATAAATGACTTTGTAAATTATATAAATTTAAATACTTCTAATCATAATTTACACTCATTAAATAAATCTAAAGTTAATAAAAATATAGATTTATTGTTAACATATGAAATAATAAAACAAATAAAAATATTTTTTAAATCAAATAAATATAGAACACAAAGAAATAAAAAAAATTATAGAGTGAATAATACTTTTAAAAAGAAACATAAAATTTAATTAATGCTTATACTATTTAAAACAGCGAAAAAAATTTTTCATTAATAATATATTGGGTTTTTGATCTAATATATTGTTCAACACCAATTAATAGAGTTGTTGAGAGAAGTATGAATAAACCAGCACTAAATACTAATTTTCTATCAAATTCTTCAAATCGGCGTTCTTTATATGTAAATGGATTATATAAAATAATTAATAATATACCTATATAATATTTTAAAAAATCACGCATATAGTTCAAATATTGCGGAGCATAACCACCTATTCCAATTAAAACAATAAAATATAATACATAAGAAACATATAAAGCATATAAAAATATTTCTTTTATAAATTTATTCATATTTATTTATATTTACGAGAGAAAAAAGACAAATTATACAAAAATAATTCAAATAAAATTTATAAATTATACAAAATTTTGTAAAAATAATATTTAATTTTTGAACTTAAAGAAATAATTATGCGACTTTATCCCCCCAATTTTATACTTTTTATTTTTCTTACCATTTATGCTATGGTTTTTAAAAAGTAAAAAAAACACGTTTTTTTTTTTAAAAAAAGATTTATCAAATTTTTTCAATTTGGACATTTTTTATTTTTTATAAATGTCCAATTCTTAATTTATAACAACAAAGTTAAAAACGAAAAAATGCAAAAATAGGCAGTTTCAAGTTATTACCATATTAGCTTTATAAAAAAATTAAAAAAAATGAAAAAAATTTTATGGTCACCGCAAATTTTGCCCATTTTTCAAAATTTGCGACTTTTATATAAGTATTGAATACTTATAAAATACTTATAAAAAAAACGCAGAAAAAGTCGCAAATATAAAATTAATTAATATTATTTACATAAAAGATAATAAATAATATTAATTAATAATAATTATCAAAGCATTTATAAAAATACTTATATTGTCGCAAATTTTTATACAAAATAAATTTAGAGATTTTTTTATAAGTATATTATACTTATAAATGACTGATAAAAAAGTCGCAAAAGTCGCTGAAAAATATCAATGTAAATTTTGTCACTATTTTACATTTAAAAAATGCGATTTTGAAAAACATCTTCAAACGCAGAAACACAAAAACAACACAATACTTATAAATGACACGCAAAAAAGCTCACCTATTAAAATGTTTTGCTGTGAATGTGGAAAAAGTTATAAACATAACCAAAGCTTATACAATCATAAAAAAAAATGTAATTATATAATTGAAGAAAATACAATTAAAGAAAAACATAATACTTCTTTAATACAAACAAATAATAATAATGTAGAAGCTAATTTACCAATTACACAAGAAACAATAGTAAAACTAATAAGTGAAAATAATGATATTAAAAATTTATTAGTTAATCAACAACAACAATTATTGGAACAACAAAAACAAATAGGTATTCAACAAAAACAAATAGGTGATATGGTGCCAAAAATAGGTAATAATATTACAAACAATAATACAGCAAATATTAAACAAAAATTTAATATTAACATATTTTTAAATGAAAAATGCAAAGATGCAATAAATATGAATGATTTTATAAAACAAATACAACTAACATTGGACAATTTAGATTTTACAAAAAATAAAGGATTAACAGAAGGTTTAAGTAATATTTTCATAGAAAATATGAATAAATTAAGTTTATACGAACGGCCATTACATTGTACTGATAACAAACGCGAAACATTATATATAAAAGACAATGATAGCTGGGAAAAGGATAATAATAAAGATAAAATTAAAGATGCAATTAAAAGTTTAAATAAAAATCATTTTAAATTAGTTAAAAAATGGTTAGAAGAAAATCCAGATTTTAAAGAAATAGATGAAAAGCAAGATTATTTTGCACGAGTTTTAAAAGAATGCGGTAATGAAGTAGATAATGAAAAAGTAGTAAAAAAAATATGTAGTAAAACAAGTTTAAAAGATGAATTAAAATATTTAGATGAAAGTTTAGTAGAATAAATATTTATTAATATATAATAATAATAAAATATGAAAAAAAATAGTCATGATAAAATTAAACAAAAGTTAAAAGGCAGTAAAATGCAAAGAGGAGGAGACGGTTCATATGATGAATATAATAATAATGAACCGCCATCAACAACAGTAAATAACTTTATTGAAAAAATAAGTACTATCTTGAAAACTAATATACTAAAAGTACCTTCTGGGTCAATTGAAAAATTTACTGATAATATATTAAAAATTATTTATGTATTAGCAATTTTATCGATATTAGCAGTAATTGTATGTTTGATATTATATTTTATATTTAATTTAAGCTGGTTGGGAGGTGTATCGAATGCAATATCAATTATATCTTTTATTTTTTCAATAATTTTATTGGTGGGTATGTTATTTAAAGTAGTGGTAAGCTATGTACTCGCAAAATATCCAGATAAAGAAACATTAAGAAAAAATCAAGATGAAATTAATGTATTTATACTTTTAATACGTAGTATTTCAATTAGTAGTTATAATTTGTTATTCGCAATATTTTTAGGTTTACCTACTGGATTTTTATTATCTTTGACCCATTATTTAAATCCTATTTTTTTTAATAATATTATAGCTAGGTTTTATAATATAACATTGATAATATCTATTTCAATAATATTTTTAGGATTACTATCCAAATTGTTTGATCAAAAAATAAAGCAACTTTCGTTACATAAAATAAATTTCTTTGTTGCAAGTTTAACAATAATAATATTTATAGCAATAGTAAATATATTTAAATATATTAGTGATATTTTATTAGATTATATTTTAACAGGTAATCCAGGAAATATTAAGGAATTATTTGATTTGGGAGAAGAATCAGCAGATTCAGATGATTTGAATAAAAAATTACAATTATTAACTAATGTTTTTAGTTTACATGAAATTTTTTCAGTAGATGATGTAAGTGCTGTTATGAATGATAAACCATTTTGGTTTTTATTTCTTATTTGTTATGGAATTTATATAGTAACAATAATGGTATTAGCATTTATTTTTATAAAATATAAAGAGTTAATAAATATCAATAGCTACTCTATAACAGTAGGAAATAACATAACAGAAATTATTAATAAAGCTTTAAAAAAGGCAGAGACCAATTTTTTAAACAAACAAAACGTTATACAATATATAATTTAATATTTTTTAAAATTATAAAAAATATTAAATATTTAAAATGAAGAGCCAAACGCACCTCCAAGTGCACCATTAGCAGCCATTGGCTCCATTGATTCCATAAATGAATTTTCTATTGCTTGACTTTGAAAATTACTTAAACCATTATTTTGTTGAACACCATTTTGCTGCATATTTGGTAATGCATCAATCATTGAAATATTATTTTGTGCAGGCATTTGACCTGGCGGTTGTGCTATAATAGTATTATCTAAAACATCCGCTCTGCTTACTTGATGGACACCCGGTGTTACTATTGGTTGGCTTACTCTAACTCCTCCGTGATTAGTATTACCAATATGAACATTTTGATTTCCATCCCATAAATCCATAATACGATCTGCTAAAATATTAATTTTAGCTCCTAATTTTGTTTGCATGGTAACTAAAATAATTAATAAAGGTAAAACAATATTTATAATATTAGATTTTTGATATTCAACTCCGCTAAATGTTGGAATATATCTAATAATTCTATCAATAAATAATATTGAAAAGAAAATTGCAAATAATTGTAATGCAACTTCTATACTAATTTCCATTGATCCTTTTGATTCATCATCTTCTGGTATATAATATCTTATTGTTTTTAATACAAATACAACTGGTATTAAACCAGTAATAATATACTGTAATAAATTTAACATTGAATTCTTACTGGGTTCATCAAAATTAAATACATGATTAAAAAACCCACCGAAACTTAATTTTGAATTATCTCCTCCAATTAAATCATGTTCTATATCTTCTATTTGAGTCATATATGATTTATATCAAGAAATTAAATTATTAAGTTTTATAAAAATATAAAAATAAATTTTTACTAAATATATAAATGTTAAAAAAAGTTTTAGAAAATAATAAATATAGAAATAATGTGTATCACGAAGAGAATCAATACTTAAATTTAATAAATGATATAATAGAAAACAATGAAACATTTGAAGGACGTAATGGAAAAACATTAGCAGTTTTTGGTTCAGCAATGCATTTTTCATTAGAAAATAATAAAATACCATTATTAACTACAAAAAAATTAGCAATTAAAACATGTTTAAAAGAGTTATTATGGTTTATAAAGGGCGATACAGATAATAAAAATCTTAAAAATGAAAAGGTGCATATATGGGATGCAAATAGCTCTAGGTCATTTTTAGATAGCAGAGGATTAACAAATTATATAGAAGATGATTGTGGTCCAATATATGGTTTTCAGTGGAGACATTTTAATGCAGATTATAAAGATTGTAATAGTGATTATAATGATTGTGGTATAGATCAATTAAATTATATAATAAGTCAATTAAAAAATAGTGAAACCCGTAATTCAAGACGATTAATAATGAGTGCATGGAATCCATGTCAAATAGATCAAATGGCTTTACCGCCTTGTCATGTAATGTGTCAATTTAATGTAACTAATAATAATAAACTATCTTGTAGTCTATATCAAAGAAGTGGAGATGTTGGTTTGGGTGTTCCATTTAATATTGCATCATATTCGTTTTTAACACATTTAATTGCACATCATTGTAATTTGGAAGGTTATGAATTTATATATTATTTAGGTAATTCACATATATATGATGATCATATTGATTTATTAAAGATACAAAAAGAAAAAATACCATATGATTTTCCAACAATAGAAATTTTAAATAAATATGAAAATATTGAAGATTATAAAGTAAGTGATTTTAAAATAAATAATTATAAATGTCATGATAGTATTAATTTAATAATGCGTGAATAAATACTTAAAAAAAATATACAAACATAATATATTATGAGTGGTTCAAGTGCAATTGCATCGGCTAGAAGAAGAAGAACAGCACCAAATGAAACCCCGGTACAAAACATTCAAACAAATCAAGTTAATGTAAATAATCAGCAAATAACCAGTCAGGAAACTATTACTCCATTAGAATTATTAAAACAACACGAAGACATATTATCACAATTAGATTTATTAATTGATACAAGATCGGAAACTATTGTTACAAAAAAAATAGAAGAATTAAATTTATTACAAAATACGAATTTAAAAGAGTCAGGTTCAAATACTGATTTAGATAACAATATTAAAGAAGTTATTAATGATAAAATATCAAAAAATGATACAATAAAATCACTATTATTAAATATAGAAAGGTTTGAGGAATTAAGTAATTTAAATAATAATTATATAAAAAAAATAGATGAATTGACAGAAGAGGTAAACACATTAAAAATGTTATTAATAAAAAATCAAACTTTAGCAATAGAGACACATACAGATATGTTAAAAATGAAAGATTTACAATCTAAACATGATATAAATTTAGAAAATATTAATAAAAATATTGATAATGAAGATAATCATTTAAAGCATTTGCAGTCAGGAAATATTTTTGAAAGTTTATTAATGTCATCTTTAAACCAAAAAAATGAAGAAGAATATATTTTAAAAAGTGAATCAAATTCGGAAAACGAATATGATAATAAAAAAATAACAATAGAAGATACTATAGATATTGATAATATTGAAGATCATACTATAAATATAATAAAAAATGAAGTTAAAGAAAAAGTAACAGATATGGAACAAGTTATGTTAACAGAATTAGTAGAAAATATTGAAGAAACCGAAGGTGTATAAATTATATAAAATATTATATTATAATAATAAGTTTAAATATATTAAATTTATTGTATAAAATATTTAATGTATATATTAAATATTTTAATATTTCTAATAGTATTATTTTTGTATATTCATATAAATTTTTATTTAACAACTAGTAATTATTTAGAAATTTATGAAGTAGAGTTTCAATCTAAAGAAAAATTTGAAGAATTATGTAATTTAAAACAACCATTATTAATAAAAAATTTTATATTTGATGATGACTATTTATTAAAAAATTTTAATTTAAATAATATTAATTCTAATTATGGTAATTTTGATATTAAATTATATACAAAAGAAAATAATAGTATACCGATATATATAAATTTAAATAAAGCATTAGAAATATTTAAAAATGACATTTCTAGTAATTACTTAAGTGAAAATAATCATGATTTTTTAATAGAATCTTCATTAATTAAAAATTTATCTACTATAGATAATTTATTAAGACCATACGGAGTATCAAGTATTGAATATGATATGATTATAGGATCAACAAATTCATATACTAGTTTTAAATATACTTTAAACCCAAGAAATTTTTTATATGTTATTGATGGTACTATTGATATAACATTAACAATACCAGATAACAAAAAATATTTACAAATAGAAAAAGATTATAATAATAATGAATTTTATTCAACATTAGATATTTATAATGTTACAGATAATTTTATTAAAGAATATAATAAAATTAAATTTATGAAAATAGTTCTTAATAAAGGAGATTTATTATATATTCCAAGTTATTGGTTTTATAGTTTAAAATTAATGACTCCACAATCAAATGTTATAAATTTTAAATATACAACATATTTAAGTAATATTTCTATATTACCTACTATTATACAAAGTTATTTACAAAATAAAAATATTAAAAATAACTTTTTAAAATTATATAATATATAATATATTATTTAAAATAAATGATAAATAATAAATATGAAATAATAAATATTATAAATAACGGCAATTATGGTTGTGTTTATAAAGTTAAAAATAATAATAATTTTTATGCATTAAAAGAAGAATTACAAGATGATAATATTTTATTAAATGAAGCAAATATTTATAAAGAATTAAGGTTTATAAAAAATGTTGGTAAAATTAAAGATTATTTTTATTATAATAATAAAAATTATTTAGTTTTAAATCTATATGATAAAAATTTAACACAAATTAAATATGAAAAATATAATAGTATTAATTATATTATTTTAATTAACAATATATTTAAAATTATATTAAAAACACTTGAAGATATTCATAATCATGGATATATACATCGCGATATAAAACCTTCAAATATTTGTTTAGATAAAATGAATGAACCATATTTAATAGATTTTGGATTTAGTAAAAAATATATTACTAATAATAAACATATAGAAGAAAAAAAAATTAAATCAATTATAGGAAGTTATAGTTTTATAAGTAATAATGTAAATAAATTAATAGAACCTACTCGTAGAGATGATATTGAATCATTAATTTATATATATATTTATATGTTAATAGATAAAGATTATGAAAAAGATATATTTAAAATAAAAAATGATTCATTTACTTATATAAAAAGTATATTACTATCATTTAATATTAATGATAAACTTACTAATAATATTATAGAAATGTTATATTATATAAGATTATTAAAATTTAATCAAACGCCTAATTATAGTTATTTGTTAAATATTCTATTATCTTAAATTATATTTTTTTTCATATATTTTAATATATTCAATTAATATTTGTATA
>MDSX01047560.1_pt1 | contig 9989 bp, 5 predicted proteins | sample 811141 | NCBI WGS metagenome assembly MDSX01 (sample SAMN05326642, study PRJNA326480) | marine metagenome | isolation source: seawater | place: Atlantic Ocean: South East | collected 2010
CGAGTCGTCGTCGGCGTCGTCGTCCTCGCCGTCGGAGTCGAAGGGCGACGGCGCGCGCGGGGCCGCCGCGCGGGGCGGCGCGCGCGACGCGGCGATGAGCTCGTCGTTCGCCGCGGCCTCGGCCGACGGCGGGAGGGCGTCGGCGACGAAGGCCTCCTCGGCGGGGAGGAAGGCGGGCCGCGCGGGCACGACGTGGACCTCCTCCTCGAACTCCTCGTCCACGAGCTCGTCGAGGAACTGGTGGCGGATCGCGTCGAGGACGTTCTCCTGCGTGTCCGTGATCGACAGCCGCGCGCCAAAGTCCATGTGCACGCGGGGCTCGTCGGCGGCGGCGGCGGCGGGCTCGTCGGCTGGGGCGGCGGGCTCGTCGGCGGGTTCCTCGGCCTCCTCGACGGGGTCGTCGGCGTCGGCAGCCGGGCTGCCGGGCTGCATGCACCGCGTGTTGCCGTGGATCGGCCGACGTTGACGAAGGCTCTGAGACTCTTCCCGGTCTGGTGCCTGTGACGACCGAGCCTCGACAGCGCGCGCGCCTTGGGTCGAGGCGGCCGACGTTGGGTGCTTCGCAGCGTCGACAAGATGGACACTGATTTTCGCGCCCTCAAAATCAAGGAGCTGAAGGCGCTCATCGAGCGCGCGGGCCTGGAACATGCGGACTGCCTCGACAAGGACGCGCTCGTCGAGCGCGCGGCGACGGCCGTCGCCCGCCTCGGCGCCTGCAAACAGGCGCAGGACGCCGCGAGCGGTGCCCTCGTCGCTGCTGCGGCGCCCTCTCAGGGCGGGGCCCTCGCGCCGCGCCCGTCGGCCGCGGCGCCGTCGCTCGAGGAGCGCGTGGACCGGCTGCTGGGCGACTGCGGCGTCGCGCGCGGCGAGACCGTCGAGGATGACGTGCGCGCGCTCGCGCGCGACTGCGGCGTGAACTTCGTCTCGGTGCCGGAGACGCTGCCCCTCCTCGAGCGGGAGATGCTCGGGTCCGCGGCCGCGCCGCGGCCCGAGGAGCTCTGGACGGGCAGCGTCGCGGCGGCGCCCGCCCCGGCGCCCCGCACGGACGTCGACTCGCGCCGCGACGCGCTGGCGCTGGCCGCCGAGCCCCTCGAGGATCTAAGCGTCCGCGAGCTGCGCACGCTCGTCGTCCACGGCGGCGGGTCGCTCGCGGGCGTCGCGGAGAAGAGCGAGCTCCGGTCGCTCGCGGCGGCGGCCCAGCTCGTCCTCGCCGACGGCAACGGCGGCGACGACGACGACTTCGAGGTGGGCGAGACGTTGTCCGAGGCGGAGCGCGCGCGGCGGGCCCGCGAGGCCGCGGAGAAGGCCGGCGCCGTCGACGACCTCGGGTCCGACTCGGAGGATTCGGTCGTCGACCTCACGGCGCAGCCGGCGAAGAAGAAGCGGCGCGCGGACGGTGCGGACCGCGCGGCGCACCTGGCGACGCTGCGGACGGACGCGGACCGGCTCCTGCAGCGCGTGCTCTGGCACTGCGGTTTTGGGTTTTCGCTGAAGACGCACCAGCCCGAGGCCGCGCGGCTCTGCGCGGGCCTGCCGCGGGGCTGGCCGCGCGACGACCTGGGCGGCGACCTCGGCGGCGTCCTCCGCGCCGCGCCGCCCTTCGTCGGCCGCGGCGTGCTCCTGGCCGACGTCATGGGTTTGGGCAAGACCGTCGAGTGCCTCGCCGGCGCGGTGCTGCGCGACGCGATCGCGCGCGCCAAGGGCGACGACGACCTGCCGACGTTCGTCGTCGCGCCGAACGACGCCGTGCTCGCGCAGTGGCGCGAGCACCTGCTGCGCGGCGTCGTCGCCGCGGCGTCGAAGGTCCACGTCTACAAGGGCGCCTTCAAGTCGCGCGTCGCGCGCTACGAGTCGGCCGTCGCGCGCGGCGCGACCTGGGTGCTCCTCACGCGCTACACGCTGCAGACCGAGGTCCAGGGCGCCTACGACGCGGCCCTCGACGGCGCGAGCCTCGCGTCGCCGCTCTTCCCGCGCGCCGCGGCGCTCCTGCCCGACCTCTTCGCGCAGTACCGGAGCGCCGCGGGCAAGGCGAAGCGCGGCGAGAAGAACACGCTCCTGCGCAAGGGCGAGACCGAGGCCGACTGCGTGCGGCGCCTCGTCGCCGGCTTCTTCTTCGGCGGCGGGCGCTCGTCGGCCGTCGTCAAGGCCGAGGCCGTCAAGGCCGAGGGCGCCGCGCGCCGCGTCGCCTGCTCGTCGACGACGGTCATCATCGACGAGGCGCACTTCCTCCGGAACGCGACGTCGAAGTGGGGCATCGGCGCCGCGTTGCTGGGCCACAGTTCGAAGTTCTGCGTCTCGGCGACGGGCACGCCCTACAACAACGGGCCCCAGGACATGGCCGCGCTCGTGTCGTTCTTCGACGCGCGCCAGGACGCGGCGACGAAGGCGTGGTGGGTCGACGCCTGCACGACCCACGAGTCGCCCGCGCAGACCGCGGCGGTCCAGAAGGCGGTAGCGACGTGGCGCCCGCGCGGCCTCCTGCGCCGCGACAAGAGCGTCCTCTCGGAGCAGCTGCCCCCGCGCGTCGTGCGGTCGCTGCCCGTGACCCCGAGCCTCGCGGAGCTCTACTGCTACGTGCCGCTGCAGGCGGCGTTCTTCGACGTCCTGAGCAAGTTCGCGCGGCTCGCGGAACAGGGCCTGGAGAAGCGCGAGAAGATCAAGCTCTTCAAGCTGCTCCTCTCCATCATGACGCTCATGCGCATGGCGACGGTCCACTCCGTGCTCCCGCGCAACGGCCGCGAGCTCACGAAGCTCTTCTCGAAGTCGCGGCGCCGCGCGAAGCGCCTCGCCTGCTGGAAGGCGGACCAGTGCGTCGTGCGGTCCCGCGTCCGACGCCAGACGCCGCCGCGCGCGCGCCCGCCTCTCGCCCACGCCCACGGCCGCGCGCGACGCAGGTATGCCACCAGTCGCTCGTCGAGGCCGCGGACGACGCGGACCGCGCGGGCCTGCTCCAGATGGGCTCCGCGGCGCGCGTCGGCGCGCGCGCCGAGGCCGTCGGCTCCGGCGGCCGCGCGACGGACGCCATCGACCTCGACGACGGCGAGGAGGCCAAGGACGCGGACGATGACGAGCTCGCGGCGTCCGCGCCCGCGGCCTACGCGAAGGTGCCCGCCGGCGAGCCGCTCGTGCCCTTCGCGGGCGCCTGCTCGTTCCCGGGCCACATGATCCACCGGTGCTGCGCCGCGAAGCTCGCGCCGGGCGCGGGCTGCCCGCGCTGCGGCGACCTCCTGCGCCGCGCGCAGATGGGCGACGGCCCGCTCTACTGCCCGGAGGTCCACGGCGGCTTCCGCGCGAGCGCGAAGCTCGTCGCCGCCGTCGGCGCCGTCCGCAAGGCCGTGGCGCGCGGCGAGGCCGTCGTCTTCTGGACCTTCTACAAGGGCGTGTCCGACCTCGCGGAGGCCATGCTCGACGCACACGGCGTCTCGAGCCTGCGATTCGACGGAGACGTAAGGGCGGACGAGCGCGGCGCGGTCCTCGACGACTTCCGCGCCGGCGGCGCCGACGTGCTCCTCGCGACGGTCCACAGCGGCGTCCTGCGGCCGAGACGATTCTCGAGAGCTTCTGACCGGGAAAACGATGAAAAATCGTTACCGACGCACTTGGTAGGTCCACAGCGGCGGCACGGGCCTCAACATCACGCGCGCGACGACGGTCGTCTTCACGGACCGCTGGTTCAACCCCCAGGTCCACGAGCAGGCCGTGGACCGCTGCCACCGCATCGGCCAGATCAAGCCCGTGGCCGCGGCCTTCTACGACGCGGCGCTGACCATCGACGACTGCATGCGCCACGTCAACGACATCAAGCTCGACAACGCGACGGTGTGCCTCGCGGACGGCACGGGCATCGGCGTCGCGAATACGGCGAGCATCTACAAGGACGTCGAGGGCGTCATCGGCGCGAAGATGCGCGAGCTCGCCGACGCCCTCGCCGTCGCCCACGGCGGCGCGCCGCCGGCCGTGGCGGCGCCGTCCGGGGCCACGCCGAAGAAGAAGAAGCGCCGCGCGGCGAAGGTCGAGGAGCCGAGCGACGACGACGACGACGGGCCGGCGCCCCACCGGGGCGGCCACCGCCCCGCCAACGACGGCGGCTGCGTCGTCGCGTGAGGGGCGCATAAGGTCCGTCGACTCCCTCGTTGAGGTTCATGGTGCACGCCAACATCGTGAGGATTCGCGAAGCCGAGGTCGGCTGAGTCCGCCGCCTGGGGCCTCGTCCCTCGACTCAGCGCTGCCGTCACGCGCCTTCTCGGCCACCAACACCGTCGTCCGCCGCGTCGCGCAGCGCGCCTCCCCGACCCTCGACCGCTGCGCCGCGAAGCGCCACCACGCGAGCATGAGCCGCGGCGAGAGCGCCGCCGTTAAGCGCCTCATCAAGAGCATCCTCGGCGCCCCCACGCACTACGAGGTCCTGGGCGTCGACGAGGACGCGAGCGCCGAAGACATCGGCCGCGAGTACCGCGACCTCGCGCGCACGGTGCACCCGGACAAGGGCGGCGACGCGGCGGCCTTCAAGAGGCTCGCGAACGCCAAAGAAGTACTCTGCGACCAGAACGCGCGCATGGCCTACGACCTCGAGCTCCGCGAGAGCCGCGAGCCGGCGCCGGCGCCGAAGAAGAAGCCCGCGGCGGCCAAGGCCAAGGCCAAGGCCAAGCCCGCGGCCACGAAGAAGGCGCCCGCGGCCAAGGCGAAGAAGGCGCCCGCGCCGAAGAAGGAGCCGGCGGCGAAGAAGCCCGCGGCCAAGCGCGCGGCGCCGCCGGCGGACGCGTCGCCGCCGGAGAAGGCGCCGCCGCCGCCGAAGCGCGCCCGCGCCGCGGCGCCGGAGCCGGAGCCGGAGCGCGCGCCGATGCCCTACAAGGGCCCGTGCACGTGCGCGATCAAGGCGACGGAGCGCTACCCGATCACGGCGACGGCGCGCCTGCTCAAGTGCCCCGCGGGCGACACGGACCGCCACGGCTGCGCCTGCCCCGAGCTGCGCCAGACGCTCCAGGGCACGGCGCCGTGCCGCTTCGGCGGCGACCACGCGTGCGTGTGCGCGACCAAGGCGGCGTCCATGTTCGTCGCGGGCAAGTCGACGAGCGTCTGCCGGGCCGCGGTGCACGAGTGCTCCTGCCTCTTCGACGGCCAGGCGCTGTGCAAGGCCGCGACGCACGCCTGCACCTGCGTCGAGGACGGCGTCGCCAAGTGCCGCGCGAAGAAGCACGCGTGCTCGTGCGCGAGCTCCAAGGACCCCGCGTCGTGCCTCGCCACCGGGAAGCACGCCTGCGCCTGCGACGCGCTCTGCGACACCTTCTTCGGCAAGCAGTCGTCGTGCCGCGCGCGCGCGCACGCCTGCGTGTGCCCAAAGGCGGGGCCCGGCGCCTGCCGCGCGGACGGCGGCCACCGCTGCTGCTGCGCGTTCCTCGAGAAGACGTCCGGGGGCCTCTTCACCGCGGCGAGCACGGCGACGTGCAAGTCGACGAGCCACGCCTGCATCTGCGAACCGAGCCTCCGCCCGGTGCCCCACACCTACGCGACGAATCCGCTCTGCCGCGCCGCGATCGCGCAAGGCCGCGCGCGCCTCGCGAACGCGTCCTTCCCGGCGCCGACGGCGCACCAGAGCCTCCAGGCCTTCCGCGACCAGGCGCGCCGCGAGCTCGAGGCGGCCCGCGACCAGGCGCGGCGCGAGCTCGCGGCGGCCCGCGAGCAGGCGCGCCGCGACCTCGAGAGCTCGCTCCGCGGCGCCTTCTTCGAGGACGACCAGGGCGACGACGACGACTACTTCGACGACGACGAGGACGACGGCGACTACTAGGGGCGGTCGCGCGAGGGACGTGTATAGATAGATCGTGGGAGTGAGTGAAGGGGTCTCTCGAGCGCGAGGGCCCCGAGGTGTCGCGGAATGCGCGGAGCAGTGGAGCACCGGTGTCGCCAGCGGCTGCTCAGCGCCTAATACCGCGAGGCTTTTACATCGCGGGGTCCAGTCGCACCTCCTTTTGCTCACTGCAGCTCTTCACCTTCGTCGCGCCGTCCCTGCGCACGCCCTGAGGCACACCGAGCGGCGCCGCATCATGGGATTCCTGGACGCGAGCCTTCAGTACCACAAAGCTGAGCACAAAGCGCCGACGAACGCGCACGATCTGGAGAAGTATTACCACAAGAAGGGCGTGTGTAAGTGGCATAACGATGTCCAAATTCGCAAAACAACATTCTTTGGATTGTGCGGGAGCAAGATCATCCCGTGCTACAAGTGCGACGAACGGGATCGCATCGATGCCTCTCGTCTCGCTTTGGGCCCCCGCCCTCCGCCGTCGGTCTCGCACTTACCCGTGTGCGACGTCGTCATTGACGTGCAAGGCCCCGGCGCGCCGTTCGAGAGCGGCGGCGCGGGCACGGCGTCCGCGTTCGGCGGCGCGGCGGCCTTGCCCCCGTTCGGCGGCGGCGGACGCGTTTCTCAGTTCGGCGCTGCGACCGCAGCGGCTCCGCCCCCGCCGGCTACGCAACCGCGCTTCGGATCCGCGGCGACGCCCTTCGGCGGCGCGAGCCCGCGCCCCGTGTTTGGCGGCGCGGCTTCTTCGACGGTCTTCGCCTGCGGCGGAAGCGTTCCTCAGTTCGGCGGCGCCGGGTTGACCGCGGCGGCTCCGCCCCCGCCGGCTGCGCAAGCGCCCTTCGGATCCGCGGCGACGCCCTTTGGCGGCGCGAGCCAGGCGCCCGCGTTCGGCGGCGCCGGCGCGGCTTCTTCGACGGTCTTCGGCGGCGGCGGCGGTCTACCTTTCGGAGGAGGCGGCGGCACGTTTGGAACAGGCGGCCCTGCTAGCAGCAGCAGTGCTCCCTTCGGAGGCGGCGTCGGGGGTCCGGTCTTCGCAGGACCGTCGCATCCGAATGCCGCCGCGCCGCGCCGCGAGGCCTCGCTCATCTCCGAGGACTGCAACGCGTCGCCGGCGCAGCTCCAGGCCCTCGCCGGCCAAGTGCTTAAGCTCTGCGGCGAGGCGGATTCGGGCTCGATCTTCGCGTGCGAACTGCCAGCTGCCTTCAAAAAGGCCTACGGCACGCCCCTGCCGCTCTACGGCGTCGAGAAGATGAAGGTCCTGCTGGAGATTCTGACGCTGTACGGCGTCGCGGTGAACGGGGACTGGCCTGGCGCGTACGTGAGCCGCGCGGCGGCGGCGCCGAAAAAGAAGAAGGCCGGCGCGCCGAAAGAGAAGAAGGCCGTCTCGCCGAAGCCGCCCGGCGTCGCCGCCGAGGCGGGCGCGGGCCTCGCGGCGGCGCCGCCGCCTCCGAAGGCCGCCGCGGCGCCCCCGCGCGACGTCCGCTACAAGACGATGTGCCGCAACATCCTCGAAGGCGGGTCCTGCACCTACGGCGACAAGTGCTACTTCGCCCACAGCGAGGCCGAGATCTGCCGCGAGGTGGACCACGCGAGCGCGGCGCTGCAGAGCGACTCGCCCCAATCAAGCACGCGCAGTGTCGATGTTGTGGGAGATGGCCACACGGACTACGTCACGTCCGTCGCCTTCGCGGACAATGCGCGCGGCCTGTCTGCGAGCCGCGATAAGACTGCCAAGGTCTGGGATCTCACGAACGGCGTCTGCGTCCGCACGCTCGAGGGCCACACCGCTCGAGTCACCGCCATCTGCGCGTTTGGCGGAAAGAAGGGCCGTGCGATCACCGTGAGCGACGACAAGTCCGCCAAGGTCTGGAACCTTGTCACCGGGGAATGCGTCCGCACGCTCAATGGTCACAAGATGGGCATCGCATCCGTCTGCGTCACGCCAGACGGGACGCGCCTCGTCACTGGGAGCCGTGATAGAACCGCCAAGGTCTGGGATCTCAAGACTGGCATTTGCGTCGCGACGCTCTCGGGCCACACAAGCGCCGTTTCTTCAGTCTGCGTGACACCTGACGCGAGGCTCGCGGTGACCGCGAGCCTGGACTTCAAAGCCAAAATCTGGGAGGTCAAGACCGAGAGGTGCGAGACCACGCTCCATGGGCATACGGGCAAAATCCACGCGGTTTGCTTGACGAACGACGCGGAACGAGTGCTCACGGCGAGCGGCGACAGGAGCGCGAGGGTTTGGACTGTTTTGAACGGCATCCACGAGCTCACGCTCGAGGGTCACACGGACAACGTCAATGCCATCGGCGTCACACCAGACAATTATTACGCGCTCACGGCGAGCGGCGACAAAACTTTGAGACTCTACGACCTCAGGCTCCGCCACGGCGCCAACGGCGCGTGCATCCGCAGTGCATTCCGCACGATCAACAACGCGCACTCGATGACCCTGTCTTCCGTCTGCGTGTCCGAGGATGGCATGCTTGCGCTCACCGGGAGTCAAGACGCGACCGCTAAGGTCTGGGATCTCGGTGACTATGACTGCATACACAAACTCGACGGTCGCGCGAGAGCCAAATTTGTTGGCACGCTTGCGGAGCGTCGTTACTTTGTCAACGCCGTCTGCGTCACGCCAGATGGGTGTTACGCGTTCGAGGGCAGCGGCAAGTCAGCAAAACTCTGGAATCTCGCCGACGGCAAGTGCACGGGTCTCAATCTTACGCACACCAACTACGTAACTGACGTCTGCGTCTCGCCCGACGGGCAGCGCGCTCTCACCGGGAGCTGTGACAACACCGCCAAGCTCTGGGACCTCAAAACCGGCAATTGTCTGCGCCCGCTGGTAGGTCATTCAGGAGTTGTCGCGAGCGTGTGTTTTACTCTGGACGGAACGCGCGCCGTCACCGGGAGCGCCGACAACACGGCCAAAATTTGGAACCTCGCCACGGGCCAGTGCCATTTCGATCTCGAGGACCATACAGGCTATGTGAACTCCGTCTGCGTCGCGGACAGCGCGAGAGCACTGACCGCGAGCCGCGATGAGACCGCCAGGGTCTGGCGACTCGACACCGGCGAATGCGTCGGCACGCTCGAGGGCCACAGGCACTACATTGAAGCTATTTGCGTTTCACCCAATGGTGAGCGCGCGCTCACCGCGAGCCGCGACCACAGCGCCAAAGTCTGGCATATCAACACTGGCACGTGCGATCTCACGCTTGAGGGTCATACGGATCGGGTGAACGATATCTGCGTCACGCCCGACGGGAAGCGCGCGCTCACCGCGAGCGGCGACAAGACCGTCAAGGTCTGGAATCTTGTCGACGGCGGCACGTGCATTCTCACGCTCAAGGGCCACACGGACTTTGTCAACGCCATTTGCTATTCACCTTGCGGCAAGCGCGCGATCACTGCGAGCCAGGACAAGACGGTGCGCGTCTGGAATATCGAGGAGGAAATGATGAAGCAACTTCGTCTCCATGCCGACAACGGGTCGCAAGAAGCCAGAAGCCTCCTTGGGCGATGGTTTTCTCGGTCTTGAGAAGCCCGCCATGAAAGCCGCCAGGTTCCACACGCGCGCGAAAGCCCAAAGCCGCTGAGACTATACCACGAGACCACCGATGCGCTCGCCGCGCTAAGATCGTTCCGCTTACAAACGCCGCTACCTAGAGCGTCGTCGTCGTCGGCGGGACCGCGTCGTCGGCGGCGGGCGACGGCGGCTCGTCGCTCGCGCGCGTCGTGACGACGACGCCCTCGTTGGAGATGACGAGCGACGAGCCGCGCTCGCGGCGCTCGACCTTCAGCACGGAGGAGATGGGGCCTCTGCATATCGGGCACGTGCCTACCAAGCATGACGGTGTTTTCATTGTTTTCCCACCCCGAATCTCTCGAAAATCTTCACGGCCACAGGACGCTGGCCCGTGCGCGGGTGGCGCTGAGCGAGCGACTTGCCGCACTCGAAGCAGAGGCCGCCGTGGCCGCACTCCATGATGACCGCGTTGCGCCGCGCGAGGCAGCAGACGTAGCACAAATGCTTGTCCTTGACGGGCGACGCGGCGCGGCGCGGCGGCGGCGCGTCGAGGTCCGCGTCGAGCGCGCCGTCGTCGAAGATCGACGACTCGCAGGCCGACGACCCGAGGCTCGCGTCGTCGTCGTCGTCGCCGTCGCCAACCTCGGGCGCGGC
>MDSX01067197.1_pt1 | contig 9987 bp, 11 predicted proteins | sample 811141 | NCBI WGS metagenome assembly MDSX01 (sample SAMN05326642, study PRJNA326480) | marine metagenome | isolation source: seawater | place: Atlantic Ocean: South East | collected 2010
ATGCTGAGTCAATTGCAACAGGTATCAAAAATGGGCGGGCTTGGGGGTTTAATGAGCATGTTACCTGGAATTGGAAAGCTACAAAAACAAATGGCTGGCGCAGGTGTTGATGATCAATCGATTAAACGTCAAGCCGCCATTATCCAGTCTATGACAAAAAAAGAACGTAAAAACCCAAAGACATTAAATGCGTCTAGAAAAAAACGAGTAGCTGCTGGATCGGGTACATCGGCGCAAGAAATCAATCGACTTCTCAAACAACATATGGAAATGGGTCGGATGATGAAGAAAATGGGAAAAATGGGAGGGATTAAAGGGTTAGGGTCGTTATTTGGCGGCTCATCGCCTACTGGAGGAGATTTAGGAATAGGCTCTAATCAAAATGTCTTAGATCCATCAGGAAAATTACAGATTCCGCAAGGTTTATTAGATGGAAACAAAGGTGCTTTGCCAAGGTTGCCTCGTTTTCCAAATAAGAGATAGATTTTTTACACTTATACAAAAAGGAATTAATTAATATGGCACTTAAGATAAGATTAGCTCGGGGCGGAGCGAAAAAAAGACCTTTTTACAGGATTGTTGTAGCAGAAAACACAGCGCCCAGAGATGGACTATTTATTGAAAAAATTGGAACCTATAATCCAATGGTGGCTAAAGAACATCCTCAACGCTTGGTTGTACAAGAAGATCGCGTGAAGCATTGGTTATCTGTGGGCGCTCAACCCACAGACAGAGTTCATAAGTTTCTAGCTTCACTGGATCTGATGCCTGCTTTTGAATTTAGAGATCAGCCAAAAAAATCTGCTCCAGGCAAGAAGCGTGTTGAGCGCGAGGCTGAAGCCGCAGCAAAAGCAGCAGCAGAAGCTCCAGTAGCAGCAGAAGCTCCAGTAGCAGCAGAAGCTCCAGTAGCAGAAGAGGCTCCAGTAGCAGAAGAAGAAAAATCCTAGAAACCGAATAATTGGATTACTGTTCGGTTGGAGTTAGTGAGATGCCGGGTCGTATTTGTTTGGGTGTAATTGTGGGTGTGCACGGAATTAAGGGTCTTTTGCGCATCAAGAGTTATACACAAACAGATATCGATATAGCATCGTATGGATGTCTAGAGGATGAAGCTGGAAATAAAATTAATCTTGAAATAAAGGGAAGATCGAAGGCAGCCTTGTTAGCTGAAATTAAAGAGATAAAAGATAGAACGAGTGCTGAAAAATTGAAAGGGGTAAAACTTTTTGTTCCAAGGGATGCATTACCTGCTACGATGGACAACGAGTTTTACCATGCGGACCTTGTAGGGCTCTCGGTATATAACTGCAACGAAACTTTGATAGGAACGGTAATTGGTGTTCACGATTTTGGAGCAGGAAACTTAATCGATGTTGATTTAGAGGGGGTTGATAGGACGGCCCTGGTGCCATTTAATAAACAGTTCGTACCTTTAGTTGACCTTGGTGGAGGAAGATTAACATTAGATCTTATTCCAGGCTTGATCGATGAAGATGATAACGAATTTAGTGGAGAATTGATTGGCGAGAAGGATGGGTCGCACCAGTGGAGAAAATAAAAAGGTATAATAATCCTTGGCAAGCGACGGTGTTAACACTGTTTCCAGAGATGTTCCCCGGCTCTTTGGGGCAATCTTTGGCTGGAAAAGCGTTAAAAACTGGTGTTTGGTCGTTAAAATCACTAGACATTCGCGGCTTTGCAGGCGATAAGCACCGCTCAGTAGATGCGGCTCCTTACGGTGGTGGGGCTGGAATGGTTTTGCGCCCAGATGTAGTAGATGCTGCTTTGACTGCGGTTGAACATTTACCGGGACGTCGGATATACCTCTCTCCGAGGGGTAAACGTTTTGATCAGTCGGTAGCGGAGGCCTTAGTTGCAGATCCAGGTGTGGTTTTAGTGTGTGGGAGATTTGAAGGGCTGGACGAACGAATAATCGAGTCTAGAAAGCTGGAAGAGGTAAGCCTTGGTGATTTCGTTTTGTCGGGTGGTGAGATCGCATGCACAGCAATACTCGACACTTGTGTAAGGTTATTGCCGGGCGTACTTGGATCCCGGGACGGACTTAAAGAGGAAAGCTTTATAGATGGACTACTTGAGTATCCTCTTTATACACAGCCAAGGGAATGGAAAGGAAAAACTGTTCCAGAAGTCTTGTTGTCTGGGCACCATGCAGATATAAAAACATGGCGACGAAAGCAGGCAGAGACAATTACGAGGGATCGGCGGCCAGATTTATGGGCGCGGTACCAAAAGTGAAGTTAAATATGGTAAAGACCCTATGATTGAGTGGTCGTAATAACAGTGGAGTTAGGCGGATGAACATCGTCGAGAAGATTAGCAAGGATCAGATTGACCGGGTAGTAGAGAATAGACCCATTCCAGAATTTGGGCCAGGAGATACACTCAAAGTGCACGTTAAAGTGGTTGAGGGTACACGAGAGAGGGTTCAGATTTTTGAGGGTGTCTGTATTGCACGCAAAGCAGATTCAATAAATTCTAATTTTACGGTGCGGAAAATATCCTATGGAGAAGGTGTTGAGAGAGTTTTTCCTTTATATTCTCCTAGGATAGATCAGATTGAGGTTGTACGCCGTGGTAGGGTGCGTCGAGCTAAATTATATTATTTGCGGGGACGTCGCGGAAAATCGGCTCGAATCGCAGAAAAAATACAGCGACCTTCTAAAAATACTGAGAGCAAATAGTAAGATTACTTATTGTGATTGGTTGGGCTAGTCACTTGAGGAAGCAAGACATTCCTATAAAACCTATTATCAATATGATGATGGTTACAAAATTGTGTTTGATTGTCTATTTGCTTCAAAATCAGCTTTGTCAGTTGAATGAACTAAATTAGAGTCCTTTGCGAAAGCTATCAGGCCTATGCAGAGAAAAGCCTAGGTGACGTAACGATTAGTAATTGGAGAAGCTGTATAATGTCAAAACCACAGACACTTTTTGATAAAATTTGGGATGCTCATCTAGTTGATATGCAAGATGATGGTACTTGCCTAATTTACATCGATAGGCATCTAGTGCACGAAGTAACCAGCCCGCAAGCATTTGAAGGGTTGCGGACTGCAGGACGGAAGGTCCGTAGAACAGACTTAACCCTAGCAGTAGCTGATCATAATACACCGACAACTGATATTTCGGAGGGAATTGTTGAGGAGGAATCTCGCGTTCAGGTTGAAACCTTAGAAGAAAATGTTAAAGCGTTTGGTGTTCCATATATTAACCTTACTGATGCTCGCAGGGGTATCGTTCACATCATTGGTCCTGAACAAGGGTTCACTCAACCTGGAATGACTATTGTTTGTGGTGACAGTCACACAGCAACACATGGTGCGTTTGGTGCTTTAGCCTTTGGTATTGGCACATCAGAAGTAGAACATGTTCTTGCCACCCAGACACTACTTCAAAAGCCGGCAAAAAATATGAGAGTGACTGTTGAGGGCACTCTTTCCAGAGGTGTGACAGCCAAAGACATCATATTAGCCATCATTGGGAAAATAGGAACAGCGGGTGGTACTGGTCATGTCATAGAGTTTGCAGGAGAAGCCATAAGAAACCTTTCTATGGAATCAAGAATGACAATCTGTAATATGGCAATTGAAGGTGGGGCTAGGGCAGGTATGATTGCTCCAGACGAAACCACATTTGATTACATGAAAGGGAAGCCAATGGCTCCAAAGGCTGGTGCTTATGAGCAGGCTGTAGCTTACTGGAAAACCCTTCCATCTGATGAGGGAGCTTTATATGAAAAAGAAGTAATCCTTAAAGCTTCAGATATTGTGCCTCAAGTTACATGGGGTACTAATCCAGAGGAGGTTGTCCCAATAACTGGATTAATACCTAACCCAAAAGATATAGAAGACACTGTCCGCCGCGCTAAGATTGAGCGCTCAATCGAGTATATGGGATTGCAAGCTGGGACACCTATATCTGATGTACAAATTGATAAGGTTTTTATTGGTTCATGCACAAATGGTCGCATTGAAGACTTAAGAGCCGTTGCAGAGATTGCAAAGGGAAGAAAAGTGGCTTCTGGGGTTCATGCAATGATTGTCGCAGGTTCGGGATTAGTAAAAGAACAAGCTGAAGAAGAAGGTTTGGGTGCTATATTTAAGGAGGCTGGGTTTGACTGGAGACAGGAACCGGGATGCTCAATGTGTTTAGCAATGAATGCGGATAAACTAGAATCAGGTGAGCGGTGCGCGTCTACTTCTAATCGAAATTTTGAGGGTAGGCAGGGACCTGGGAGCCGAACACATTTAGTTAGTCCTGCTATGGCAGCGGCAGCAGCGATCAAAGGCAGGCTGGCTGATGTTCGGGACTTATGAAAATTGATGGGGGAGTTAAATTATGGAGAAGTTTGATAAACACAGTGGTGTAGCGGCACCATTGAACATGATTAATATCGATACCGATAAATTGATTCCAAAACAATTTTTAAAGACAATTAAGCGGACTGGTTTAGGGCAGTATTTATTTAACGAAATTCGTTTTAACTCGGATGGAAGTGAGAATAAAGACTTCATTCTTAATAAACCGGCTTATCGGGATGCAAGTATATTGGTCGCGGGTGATAATTTCGGTTGTGGTTCTTCTCGCGAACACGCCCCATGGGCATTATTAGATTTTGGAGTCAAATGTGTAATTTCAACTAGTTTTGCAGACATTTTCTTTAATAACTGTTTTAAGAACGGTATTCTGCCGATCGTGGTCTCAAAAGAACAATTAGATCAACTAATGGATGATGCCAACAACGGGGCAAATTCGATATTAGATATTGATTTAGAAAATCAACAAATAGGTCGACCTAACGGCGACAAAATAAATTTTCAGATCGATGAATTTCGAAAACATTGCTTAATCAATGGCTTGGATGATATTGGATTAACAATGCAAAAACAGGATAGTATTGGTGATTTTGAAAAGAGACGAGAAATCGAGCAACCCTGGGTTTAATTACAACGAAAGTTAAGCCATTTAACCCAATGGGTTAACTTTGAGGAAAAATTATTATGGCATCAAATAGAAAATTACTCGTGCTTCCAGGAGACGGTATTGGTCCTGAAGTTGTTGGGCAAGTTCTTCGAGTTGTCGAATGGCTTGGTGCTAAGCGGTCATTGTCATTTGATTTGGAAGAGGGGCTCGTTGGTGGAGCGGCATATGATGCGCATGGAACGCCGTTAACGGATGAAACTCTGGCTGATGCAATTAGTGCTGATGCAGTTTTGTTTGGTTCGGTTGGTGGTCCAAAATATGATGATTTGCCATTTGAATTAAAACCTGAAAGAGGTCTTTTACGTTTGCGGAAAGAAATGGATCTTTTTGCCAACCTCCGACCGGCCATGGTTTTTGACGCTATGGTCGATTCGTCAACGCTAAAAAAAGAAGTTATTGAGGGCCTGGATATATTAATCCTTCGAGAGCTTACAGGCGGCATATACTTTGCGGAACCGCGAGGTATTGAGGAGCTGCCAAATGGCGATAAGAAAGGCTATGATACGAATTTATATACAACGCCCGAGATAGAAAGAATTGGACGAGTTGCCATTGATTTATCACGAAAAAGGCGAGGTAAAGTAACATCAGTTGAAAAAGCCAATGTGATGATGTCTGGAATTTTATGGCGTGAAGTAATGGAAAACCTTTTTAAACTGGAAGGTCAAGATATCGAGACCGAGCATATGTACGCCGACAACTGTGGGATGCAATTAGTGAGAAACCCGAAGCAATTTGACGTTATTGTAACGGATAATCTCTTTGGCGATATGCTCTCTGATTGCGCGGCCATGTTAACTGGGTCCCTCGGTATGCTTCCATCTGCATCCTTAGGTGCGGTAGACGAGGTTACTAAGAAACGTTTTGCACTTTATGAACCTGTTCATGGTTCCGCGCCCGATATAGCAGGAAAAAAAATGGCCAACCCTATAGCCGAACTCTTAAGTTTTTCGATGTCGCTGAGGTATTCATTTGATATGCAGGATGACGCAGATTTAATTGATAACGCAATACAATCAGTTTTGGCATCTGGAATACGAACTCCAGATATTATGCAAACAGGGATGACGTTAGTTTCGACTGATGTTATGATGGACAATATCTTAAAAGAACTAGATAGATCAGTCTAGAAACACTGAATTTCCTTAGTGAGCAGGGAATCTGAAAATTGGTGTTGCAAATTTTCAAAAGAGCCTAAGAAAATATATTTGAAATGGATATTCTATGAGTTTTAAAGTTGCAGTTGTTGGCGCAACGGGTGCTGTTGGTCGTGAGATGTTGCAGACTCTTGAGGAAAGAAATTTTCCTATTGAGGAAATAGTACCTTTAGCGTCTGAAAAATCTATTGGTAAGGAAGTTTCGTACGGAGATAAGCGTATTCTGAAAGTCCAGAACCTTGAAACTTTTGATTTTACAGGTACTGAAATAGCCTTATTCTCTGCTGGTAGTTCTATAGCGACTAAGTTTGCTCCAAAAGCGGCCAAGCAAGGGGCCGTGGTCATCGATAACAGCTCTCGCTGGCGAATGGAAACTGATGTTCCATTAATTGTCCCTGAGGTTAATTCGGATGCCCTGGGAGGATATTCCAAGAGAAATATTATAGCTAATCCGAATTGTTCTACAGCCCAGTTGGTTATGGCATTAAAGCCGTTACATGACGTATTTAAGATTAACCGAGTGGTTGTTTCAACCTATCAGTCTGTATCAGGGGCGGGAAGTTCTGGTATGGATGAGTTATTTAACCAGACGCGCGCAGTTTACGTAAATGATCCAGTAGAGAACCATGAGTTTAGTAAAAAGATAGCGTTTAATTGCATTCCTCACATTGATACGTTTATGGATGATGGGTTTACTAAGGAAGAGTGGAAGATGACAGCTGAAACTCGAAAAATCTTAGATCCAGCAATAGATGTGGTGGCACATTGCGTAAGGGTTCCAGTTTTTATTGGTCATTCGGAAGCAGTTTTTATTGAGACGAAGAAACCAATAGATGAACAAGGGGCCCGTGACGTTTTAAGTGCTTTTCCAGGTGTAATCGTTGTTGATCATAGAGAAAGTGGTGGATATGTAACACCTGAGGAGTGCGCAGGGGAAGATGGTGTATATATTAGTAGGTTAAGGCGGGACCCCACGGTGAAAAATGGTTTAATTTTCTGGTGTGTAGCTGATAACCTTAGAAAGGGCGCCGCGTTGAATGCGGTTCAGATAGCAGAGATCTTGATCGAAAATCATCTCAAGAAGGCGGGATAAAATCTAAATATCTAACGAGGTTATAAAATCAGTTTAGCAGACCCGTTTGTTTTGATCGTCGACAAGTTGCTCAGCGTGCTTATAAGGCTTAGTTCTTTAGAATTTCGCTCACAGGTTGCTCTTAAAACGGTCTCACAACCCTCTGTTGCAAAAGCTAGAGCATTGGATAAGTTATTAGTTTCCAAGAATGCACTTGTGAATAATGAAGAAAATAAATCGCCAGTCCCACTGAACTTCTGCTTTATCCTTGATACAGAAGTCATCCATATACCGTCATTACTAAAAGCGTAATTTAAGATATTTTCAGCATCAAGAACCCCAGTTACTATTACATTTTTTGGTCCCCTCTTAATTATATTCATAGCGGCTATTTTTAGAGTCGACAGGTCGCGTATTTTGATATCAGAAAGCCAGCCAAGTTCGCTTCGGTTTGGTATAATGACATCGGCTTTTGGTAATAGTTTATTTTTGAAAACTTCTACTAAACCTTCATTAACATAAATTTGATCGTCATCGCCTATTACAGGGTCTAATACATAAAGAGCTGCTTTGTTTTGTTTTTTTACAAGATTAACTGTTTTTAAGACACTAGCCGCCGTGTCTATTTCTCCTAAATAGCCAGATAGTATCACTTCACAATTAGGCAGTATGCCAAGATCGCAGATCCCTTTAATTTCATTATCTAATTGTTCTGGTTCTTTTACTGCTCCGGTAAACTTTCCGTAACCAGGGTGGTTAGAGAAGTTTACAGTGTCAATTCTCCATACATCATGTCCTAGCGTTTGAAGCACAGGGGCTGCAATGCTATTTCCAACATATCCGAATATTACTGAGGATTGAATGCTTAGTATTGCCACATTTTTTACTATTTTTAATTCGCGTAATTTACAAGATGTTTTTTTATTTGTTTCCTCATTTCGCGATCAAAGTTCTGCATTAACTTTTCAACCAGTGTATACCACAACTGGGACTGAGTATTAGGCGAAGCACCTTCGCGCAGAGTTTGTGACCTAGACGCAGACGTTCGAGCCTCGGCTTTTTTTTCTTGGTCCTTAAAGATCTCTATACGTACATCGACCGTTGCGTTAAAACGTTTTGATTGATCTATTGAAAATACTCCTTTAATACCTTTTTGTATTTTCAGGTTTTCTTGAATAATAGAGCCATTCGTAATGACGAACTGTGCTGTGCCAGATGTTCCAACTGGCTTTAGGATATCTGAAGCCCACCGTTCTGCGCTTGCGCCTGGAGAAATTGGAACCAAATGCTCTATATTAGGATGCTTAAAAGGCATTTTAAATTCATTAATAATTTCAATTTCCTGGACGTTTAACTGGATTACTTTTGTGTGCTTGAAGGTTAACTCAGGTAAAGAATTGGAAATTTGCTTTGTGTCGCAGCCCGCTAGTATCAAACAGAAGCCAATAACTAGTGCCAATAAGGACTTATATTTCTGATATAACTCCACAGAAGGCATACCTCGTTTGGTGATATTCTTGATGGCATGATCCACCTTAAAATTATCGATAGACGTATTTGGATTTATCGAGTTCCATGAGTGCATTATCATCATAAATTCTCTCTGTTTTACAAAATTCACACGTTATTGTTATCACACCGTTGACTTTCATATCATCTCTTTCTTGATTTTCAAGGGAATGGAGCACTCTCTCCACTTTTTCGACTGAACACCGGCATTTTGCGGTGATGGGTTTGTTTGGATAAATTCTTACTCCAGCCTCATGGAATAGTTGAAATAACAGCTTTTCTGGTGTGCGCTCATTATTGAGCAATTCAGATTTTTTGCAACTTCCTAACATAATGGCAGCATTGCGCCAGCTTTCATCATATTCATCTTCTGTTATTCCTTGCGGGATTCCCTGTCCACCAGCAAACCCAAGTCTCTGTATCATGATTGCTACACCCTTCCAGATACCCTGCGCTGATTGTTCAACTGCTAGGTTTATTACAGTCTCCAGTTGTTCAGAGTTTCGAAAATAGGCATGGGTGCAGTCTACAAGGTTTGAATTTGATAATTCTACAATGCCTTGGTATCGTTCACCCTTACTGCCTTGATCCACTGTAAAAGCGATATATCCCGTGCCAGTTAATTGATTAAGCGAGGGCTGGACATTGGGCTTTAAATTTAGTGACGCAATTTGTTCTGCATCAAAGTTGGCATATCCTCGTAACTCACCATCACTGGTAATATCTGCTAATAGCGTTTTAACGGGCCCATTACCACTTACTTGTAGTGTGAACACACCATCATATTTAAGTGCACTAGAAAGGCATGGTGCCAGTACGAGCATTTCGGCTAGTAAATTTGCCACAGGGTCTGGGTATTTATGGTTCTTAATGACGGACGTAGTTGCCTCGCTTAAACCAATAAACCTGCCACGGAGCGAATAAGGTTCAATTTGAAAAGGTAAAATAATGTCTTTTCCATTATTTATTTTCTTGTCGTTAACATTTTTGATAGGTGAAGTCGTCACTTCAAACACCAAAGCAAAATAGCTTTCTGCGTATGGAGTCTATTTTCTGCTTCATCCCACACAATTGACTGCGGCCCATCTATGACGTCACTTGTGACTTCTTCCCCGCGATGAACCGGTAAGCAATGCATAAATACTGCATTCACCGATGCATGGTCCATTAGGGCTCTATCTACTCGAAATGGGGCCAAATGGTTATGAGGATCTGCTTCGTCATTCCCCATAGATGTCCATG
>MDSX01023795.1_pt1 | contig 9986 bp, 11 predicted proteins | sample 811141 | NCBI WGS metagenome assembly MDSX01 (sample SAMN05326642, study PRJNA326480) | marine metagenome | isolation source: seawater | place: Atlantic Ocean: South East | collected 2010
AACAAATTCTAATGGTGCCAGTGGAGCGTATCTTAGACTTAATGAAGATCAACAAGGAACTGGAGGGTTTATACGTTACAAAAGTTCTGGGTTAAACTCTAACACATTACGATTAGGAACAGCAACTATAGGCGGCGGTGATACAGATATGATTATCCTGCGAAGACAAGGTGTAAATGGTATTCAAGTTGGTATCAATATTGATAACCCACAACAAATTTTACACGTGAATGACGTCATGCGCTTAGAACCAAGGTCAACTGCCCCTGCCAACCCTTCAAAAGGAGATATCTACATGGATGACTTAAGCAACAAGCTAATGGTGTATGACGGGTCAACATGGCAAGCTTGCTGGTAATTGACAAGATTTTGAAAATTGTAATCCTCTGTACTAGAAAGATTAAAGTTTGTTTAATTCTCGCTCTAATTTTATTGAGTGCAACTAGCTTTGGACAAAGTCGTTATATTTCAGAAACAACAAAAAAGATTGTATACGCTAGAGATGCCGGTAAATGCCAATGTTGTGGCAGCTATTCAAACCTAGAGTATGATCATATATCACCATTTTCTTGTGGCGGAAATAGCACTGTATCAAACATTCAGCTGCTGTGCATGACCTGCAATAGAAGTAAATCCAATAGCTGTTATTGTAAAGTTCATAATAAAAAAGTGGGAGTAGATTGTTGCCAAGGAAAAACAACAAAAAAAAGCACTTCTAAACAATGTTCAGGGACCACACTAAAAGGGCTTAGATGTAAAAATAGAACAACAGATTCAAGTGGACGTTGTCATCATCATCGATAATAAAAATATATGAGTAAGACTTTATTATTTGCAATAGACACGGATACCAAAGAAGTTATAGTATCCAATTCTTCGAAAGGAAGTAATCAGGTGAATACTGTCGAACGCATTAAGCAAAGCGATAATATTATTATTTATAATGCTGTTCAGACTTTGACAAGTATTACGAAATCAACTAATTTTGATGAAACAATTTTTAGGTCCATGGACAAAGTTTGCCAAATGCTTTACCAAAAACATAAAGAGCCCATTTAAATACCTACCTATGTTTATCTCAAAATATCTTATGAAAAAAATATTTCCCTTTCTTGTATTTATATTTTTTGTTTGCAAAATTTCTTCTGCTCAACTCATATATTCTTCAGACGATAAATACAATGCAGATATTGTAGTTTTCGTATCAAATAATAGGTACAATTGTGATCTTGTTGTATTTAAAAGTAAAGACAAATATAATCTCGGAAATAATAAGGGACATTGGTACTTTTCAGACAATAAGTATAACTCTGACAAAATAATTTATTTCACAGAAGATAAATATAACTGTGATTTAATCATTTACTTTACCGAAGATAAATACAATACGGGTTGGAAAAAAGCCAGCAAGAAGCATCTATTATACTAGCTTTATGAAAAGATTCGATGTTCATCCTGATATAAGTCAAGCTGAAACTCTTCCCGCTGAATTTTATCGAAGCACAGAAGTTTTTCAAGCATTGAAAGAAAAGGTATTCCTAAAGTCTTGGCAATGGATTGGAGATGAAAACAAGCTCGTGCCGCTTAAAGGAAGTGCATACCCATTGGTTTTACTGGACAATTACTTAACTGAGCCCTTGGTATTGATAAAAGACCAAACCGATGAGCTCAAATGTTTCACTAATGTATGTACCCATCGAGGAAACATAGTGGTGCAAGATTCGGGAAAAGTTAGCACGCTAAATTGTAGCTATCATGGCAGGTCTTTTAGTTTGGATGGCAAATTCAAACACATGCCTGAATTCAAAGAGGCCAAAAATTTTCCAAGACCATGTGATAGTTTGACCGAATTCTCTCTCCAAAAATTCGGTTCACATTTATTTGTTGGGTTAGATCCTGCATTTGACTTTTCTGCGGTGATAAATACAATGAATGAAAGAGTAGGATTTCTGCCCATAAATGAATTTAAACTAGATGAATCTCGGAATAAGGATTATATAGTAAATTGTCATTGGGCGTTGTATTGCGATAATTACTTAGAAGGATTTCATGTTCCCTTTGTCCACGAAGACTTGAACAAAGTTTTGGATTATGGCAGCTACGAAACCGAGATATATGAGCATGTGAATGTGCAGATTGGATATTCCGATAGTGGTGAAGAAGTTTTTGATTTACCTGAGGGTCATATAGATTATGGAAAGCATGTTGCTGCTTATTATTATTGGATTTTCCCTAATGTCATGTTTAATTTTTATCCTTGGGGTTTGTCAATAAATATTGTAAAACCCATAGAAATCAATAAGACCAAGGTCTCTTTTATCACTTATGTTTATGATGAAGATAAACTTTCAAAAGGTGCTGGAGCATTATTGGATAAGGTAGAACATGAAGACGAATCTGTGGTAGAGGCAGTGCACAAAGGGCTTCAATCTCGTTTTTACAAAGCTGGAAGATTCTCACCAAAAAGAGAAAAAGGCGTGCATCATTTCCATCGTTTACTGGCTGAATACATGAATGTAAGTAAAAATGAGAACTAGACCTAAAAAGAATTAAATCGACAAAAGTGATTAGCATCTATTGCACATATTGCTCTGCGAAAAAAGATAAGCGTAAATCTCCTATGCCAGCCCTAGCACTTTATCAAAATGAAAGGATTGAAAAGGTTTATCATGCTTCCCAATTAACAGGCTTGAAATTCATGATCTTATCTGGCAAATATGGCCTTATTGATGCGATGCAAAAAATTAAAACATATGACCATTTACTTTTAGCAGCTGAGGTAGACCAGCATGCAGATTTAGTCGCAATGCAAATGAAAGTTGAAAAAATTAATGAGATAGTCTTTTTTATGAATCCAGTTAAAACAGATGACCAGCTCAAGCCCTATCTGGAATGTATGCTTAAAGCTTGTCAAAAATCAGGGATATCCCTGATAATAAAAGAAGAATCCTATATCGATTAAAGTTAAAATAACTCTTAATTGATTAAAGCTTCTGTCTTAAAAAGCAATGGAACAACGTTAGCAGCTTACAAGCTTTGAGACCATACACTTGCTATACCAAGCATTGCTTGCTACTATCAAGACTAAAAATAATGTGAACACAGACGCCTCATAAAAGATATTTATCAATGCAAACGAAACCAAGGATAAGCTCCATACTCGAAACAAACAATCTATCACAATCAATTACCGGTGTAAAAGCATTTAATTTATCAGAACTAAAGCTCAAAGAAGAGCTGCAATTTGAACTGCCAAGTCAACTAAGATTAGGGCACTTAGTAGAAAAAATTATTTCTAATTTGATTCAATCTTCTACCAATTACGAAGTTCTCTATGAGAACATTCAAATCATTAAGGATAAAAAAACATTGGGTGAGATTGATTTTATCATTAAAAACCAGAGGAACGAGCAGATTATACATTTGGAATTAGCGTATAAGTTTTATTTATATGATCCAAATATCTCTGAGCATGCATTTAATAACTGGGTTGGTCCGAACAGAAATGATTCATTAAAAGAAAAATTAGAAAAACTAAAAAACAAACAATTCCCATTATTGCACCACAATTTTACGCAATCTATATTGCCTGATGTCGCCATTAATGAAGTTTCTCAGTCGCTTTGCTTCCTGGTTTCTTTATTTATTCCTTATCAATGTAAACGTACTTATGCCCCCAGTTATGCAAAAGCTATCAAAGGCTATTATTTAAATTTAGACGCATTTATAAAAATGGACCATGCCTTAAAAAGCTATTATTTGCCTACCAAAAATGAATGGGGAATGGACCCCGCAGACAACGAGATTTGGACAGACTTTGAAGGTATAGTAAAGCAGGCCGAGTCGATTATACAAGAAAAACAAGCCACTTTATGTTGGCAAAAACATAAGCAATCATACCTCACTTTTTTTATTGTTTGGTGGTAGCTGGATTTACTTGCTTAACCATATAAAATCCAAATAAATAATAGACAAAATCGTTATTTTTTCATACTATCTGAAAAATAATTTATACGACTTAAACTGAAAATTATTTCGCTTTTTAATACCTTTGCAACAGGGAAAACACATGAAGTTCAAACTTATATCCATAACTATTTTAACTTTCTCTTTAAGTTTCTTACTGGCTCAAACCTTGACAATAGAAGATGATTTTGAGGGAAATGGGACCATTAGCTCCTGGTATGGGGATAACTGCAACTTGAATACAAGCTTTAACAATCCATTTAAACAAGGAATTAACTTATCTGATAAAGTTCTTGAATATCATGACGTCGGTGGGCAATATGCCAATGTGCGATTTAATGCGGCTAATAATTTTGAGTTAAATACCTACAACACTTTTAGCTTAAAAATATATATCCCCTCAAATAGCTTGACAGGCAGTCAGCTAAACCAGGTTTCTTTAAAACTTCAAGATGGGACTAAAGCAAATCCATGGACCACTCAAAGTCAAATTGTTAAGCCCTTGACTTTAGATCAATGGCAAACAGTAAACTTTGATTTTGAAAATGACAATTACATCAATTTCGATGCCTCCTCACCTTCTCCAAGCCAGCGAGCCGATTTTAACAGAGTACTTATTCAAGTCAATGGTGAAAACAACAATGACCAGGTACTGGCTTATATAGACGATGTAAGCTATGATGGAACCATCCTAAGCGATCCGGTATATGATTATTTAGTTTGGTCAGACGAGTTTGATACAGATGGGCCAATTCTTTCTACTCATTGGTTTCATCAAACACAAATACCTCAAAATGGATCATGGTTCAATGGAGAAATACAACATTATACAGACAAAATAGATAATACATTTGTAGATAATGGATTACTCCACCTTGTGGCAAAAAAAGAGAGCTATACCAGTCAAGGCATTACTAAAGAATACACTTCTGCAAGATTAAATTCTAAATTTGCTTTTACCTACGGGAAAGTAGAGGTTCGAGCAAAGCTGCCGGAAGGAATTGGAACTTGGCCAGCGATATGGATGCTGGGTAAAAACATCAACGAAGATGGTGGCTATTGGGATAATCTTGGATTCGACACAAGCTCTTGGCCCTATTGCGGTGAAATTGATATCATGGAGCATTGGGGCAGCGATCAAAATGTCATAAAAAGTGCCACACATACCCCATCCAGTTTTGGAGGGACGGTTAATACCGGTGGACAAAATATTGCAACAGCCTCTACCGATTTCCATACCTATACATTGGTCTGGACTCCGTATAAATTGATGTTTAGTGTCGATGGAATCCCACATTATACATACAATCCGGCGATTAAAGATATCAATACATGGCCTTTTGATGCTGATCAATACTTACTCTTAAATCTAGCTATATTACCAGAGATATCTCCAACATTTTCAAGTGGTGCTATGGAAATAGACTTTGTAAGGGTATATCAGGAAAGTTCTTTATCTCTTCAAGATATTCAAGAAAATATTGTTGCTCGAGTCTATCCTCTTCCTTTCGATGATCAATTAAACATTCAGCTAAATAATATTCCTAATCAACATACTCTGCTAAGACTATATGCTATCGATGGGAAGTTAATAAACACATATGATGCAGAAATAAATGAAAACAGTTTGGTTTTAAACAAGCTGAATAATCTAAGTGAAGGCCTCTATTTTTTAAATTTTGAGATCAATAAGCAAACCCATAGATTAGCGGTAGTCAAAAATTAGGATTTACAATATCATAGATCCATCTCGGCTCATCTTTAATTTTGTTTCTCAAGATATTAGAACAATTTATTTTTCGCAAAACATTAAAGTAATCTTGAAAAAGGCGTTCTTAATTTTATCGGACGATTACTAAAAAATCATCTTCAACTCCACACCACATCAAATTTCACTATATTTAAGCTTTTAGAATATTTTTAAACAAGAGAATTTATCAGCGAATGCGGTCATTACCAAAACAAGGATTAAAAGGATTAGTTGAAAACTGGCAAAGTGATATTTTAGCCGCAATCAGTGTGGCATTGGTGGCGATGCCATTGTGTTTGGGAATAGCCATTGCTGCGGGAGTGCCACCCATGGCGGGTATCTTCTCTTCCGTTATTGGTGGAGTTGTTACTACTTTTTTTAGAGGCAGTCATTTGGCCATCAATGGGCCTTCTGCAGGAATTATAGCAGTAATTTTATCGGCTGTGGCTGTCTTGGATGACGGATCGGGTCATGCGCTGAACTATGTTTTTGCAGCCATCGTCGTCTCTGGTGGTATTCAAGTTTTGTTAGGCTTTTTCAAATTAGGTAAATACGCAGACTTGTTCCATAGTACAGTTATTCAAGGAATTCTTGCAGCGATTGGGGTTATTATCATCTCGAAGCAAATACACATTGCAATGGGAACCACATCTAACTCAACAGAAATTATTGGGACAATAGTGGATGCCATAAAACAAATACCTAATATTAATCCATACGTGGGAGTTATTTCATTGCTGGGGCTTCTGCTCTTATTGTTTCATTCCCGATTATCTTATAAACTTTTTCATCTAATACCCGCGCCACTTTGGTTGTTGATTTTATCCATCCCATTTGTATTTTTATTCAACTTTTTCGAAGCTCAGACCTTAAGCTTTTTAGGCAGCAATTACAGTGTAGGGCCCGAGTTGCTGATTAATTTACCCAATAATATCATGGATGCAATTATGTTTCCTGATTTTTCAAAAATCAATACAATGCCTTTTTGGATTTCTGTATTATCTATAACCATGATTTCAAGTATTGATTCACTAGCTGGAAGCAAGGGAGTAGACAAACTAGACCCCTACAATAGGAAAACAGATTTAAATAAAGATCTTATTGGGATAGGTTTGAGCACAATGGTTTCAGGGGCCATAGGTGGTTTACCTATTATCAGTGTAATTGTGCGAAGCAGCGTGAATGTTCAAAACAATGCGAAGACAAAATGGTCTAACTTATACCATGGACTGTTACTCTTACTCTTTATTTTTATTCTTACTCCATTTATCAAGATGGTTCCGCTTTGTAGCTTGGCTATTTTACTTGTTTTTACCGGGTATAAACTGGCTTCCCCTAAGGTATTTAAAGACGTTTACAGCTATGGTCCTGAGCAGCTCATATTTTTCTCAGGCACCTTAATTATCACGCTTTATACCGATTTATTAATTGGGATTTTTGGAGGTTTGGGTTTAGCTTTAATGGTACACTGGTTGTTATCTATGATGCCTCCTCGCACCTTTCTGAAAATGATTTTCAATTCAGGCTCGAACATTTTCACGAATAAAGATGGTTCCTATCATATGGAAATTAAAGGCATTGCCAATTTCCTGGCAACCCTCAAAATTCAAGACTTAATGTCGAGAGTAAAACCCGGCACCCAAGTTACCATTGATCTATCCAGTGCCAAACTGGTAGATCATTCCATCCTAGAAAATATTTATGGTTTTCAGCGCAGTCACTCAGATACCGGCGGTAATGTTTTTATATCAGGATTAGAAGAGCACTCTTCCTCCTGTGATCACAAGTTAGCTTTAAAAATTTTACCTAAAATAGCAGCTAAAACAAAAACAAAGAGACAGCATCGACTGACAGAAATGGCTGACGGTCATCAATGGAATTTCGATATAGAACAATCCACCGACTTGCAATATTTCGAGTCTTTTTATTTTTTCAAAACGCGACCAGTAGAGTTTCAGTTAAATACCATCACTTCCCAGAGTAATAAACGGAATTGGAAAATTTTTGATGTACGTTTTGAGGAAGGTGCTTACTTAGCTTCTGAAGAATATAATACAACTATTTGCCTACTCAAAGCTTCGAAATCAATACCCAAATTTGTTATCGAGAAGAAAAGTTTTACCGACATCTACTTAAATACATCATGGCATAAGGATATTGATTATTCTTTGTTTAAAGAATTTTCCAAGGACTTTATCATCAAAGTAAATGATCAACAAAAAATGACCGAATTTCTTAGCCTCAAGCTTCGTTTGTTTATCGAAAATGGCAACGTCCACCATTTAGAGAGTAATGGAGAGTCGATCATGATTTTTAGGGATACCTTACGTTTAGCTGAAATTTCTGACTATTCTGAAATCGTTAAGTTCGCAGAAGAGTTAGAAGAATTAATTTAAGTATTCAAAATTAAATTACTGGTGCTTCAATATCCAAAGCTCTACTTCTTCCGAAGAACGCCAATTTTGGTCACGCTTTGTTTTTTCACTAGCTGCTTTGACAGCGCGGGTTAGGCATTTTTCTAAATGGAACCTTCCACCTTTTTCAATCTCTTCTTGAATAGGATGCGTTTTGCTTACTTCAGTGATTTGCGACAGATTAGAGAAAATAACAACTATTTTCCCATCGGGTAAAAGTCTTTTTTTTGCTGCTTCAAAAAAATCAGGAAACAGTGTTTCTTTATAGTAAATAGCTTCATCATTGCTGTCTAATTCTCCAGATTGTGGCAACCAAGGTGGGTTAAACACAATCAGTTCAGTCTGCTTTTCAAAAGGACCAAATAGAGATGCGCAAGCCAAATCAATCTTTCGAGACAATTTAGTTTTACCCATAGATTCTTTAAGCCCAACAATAGCATTAGGGTTTGTATCAGTAGCAAAAACTTTCTGAAAACCATGTTTGACCAATTGAAAACTTAACACTCCGCTCCCAACACCAACATCCATAGCAGACTTTTTTGCTCCTTCGTAACGCTTCAACCAATTATCAAAAAGAATCAGATGATCAAAGCGAGTAGGGAAATATGTGCCATAGTAAGGGTGTATTTTGTTACGCAATACGGGAATCCTTAATCCATTTTGATACCACTGCCAAGAGCTGTTCATTCCCTGTACTTGAGGGAAGGACAATAAAAAATGTTTGTTTTCTGGATAGAGTTTAGCCAGCCAACCAATGGCCGGTGCTTTTTTAACTTTCAGTTTATGGTGATCGACTTCAATCAAAATAAGATTAGATAGTTTGCGATAAGCTGCGCGATAGGCTCGCTGCTCCTGAAAGGTTTTATTTGGCATCGTTTTTCTCAAATGCGTTTGCACCTCTCGAATGAGTGTCATTCCATTACTGTAAAAACCATTTACTAATACAGGTATTCCCGCCTCCAAACCCCTTATTGTTTCTTTTGCATCCGCATAGCGATTAAAAATCTCTAACTCTTGGTCTACCGTGATTGGTGTTGGCCTTTTTACATTATATTCTGTACTCATGAATCCACTCCATTTTTTAAAAGTACTAAGGTAGCTTTAAAAAACAGTTTTGCATGTGCCTTTTGCAGAATGGATACATACAATCTATGCAGATGGCCTGAGTCAACTTTCATTTGATTAAAAACTAACTTTACAAAAGAAATGATTTCGAAAATCTCAACAAATAAAAAACAATTATAAAAGCTAATCATCAGTATATTGGTGATTAAAAAGATTTGTTTTATCTTCCAAATCTTATCGAAAATCAATAGTTTAAAAAAATAAATAATGCGTAAAATTCTTTTAATTTTTTCAGTAATTTTTTCTTTGACCTTGAGCGCAAATGCTCAGCTAACCCTCAATGATATCACTCTGCCAGCGAAACTTTCATATCATGATCAAACGCTTATATTAAATGGCGGAGGTATCCGATCTAAATTTATTTTTAAATTGTACACTATTGGATTATACCTCACCGAAAAAATAGTGACGGGAATACCATTCTTAAGGAAAATAAGACCATGGCGGTGCGTTTTGAAATAAGCTCAGATATGATTAATAGTGATAATATGAGTGAAGCTATTAATGAAGGATTCGATAAAAGCACTAACGGTAATACCTCAGTAATTCGACAACGAATTGATGAATTGCTAAAGACTTTTTCTAGTGAAGAAATCCTTATTGGCGATTTATTCGAAATAGTTTTTACCCCTGATAAAGGCTCTGAAATTTACAAAAATGGAGAACTAAAAAGCACCATTAAAGGACGGGACTTTAAAGAAGCACTGTTCGGGATATGGATTGCAGAAAAC
>MDSX01072449.1_pt1 | contig 9986 bp, 3 predicted proteins | sample 811141 | NCBI WGS metagenome assembly MDSX01 (sample SAMN05326642, study PRJNA326480) | marine metagenome | isolation source: seawater | place: Atlantic Ocean: South East | collected 2010
AACGCGATTGAACGCGTCGATTTGTTGCTTCTCGCGCTCCAAAGTGATGATAATGATACTGATGATACCGCTGATGATGATTCAGAAGACTTTAGTAGGAGTTGGGCGAAAACGAAAATCGAAAAACAGTTACGAACGAAACAGAGGAGATTGAAAGAACGGAAAGATCCGTTCGCGGAGAAAGAGTGGGTGAGATTTTTAGCGAGAGAAGAAGGGAAAGAAATTCTCGAGGAGCTGTTCAGGATGGTTTTGTCGTCGTCGGTTTCTTCTTCCTCTTCTTCTTCTTCTTCTGCTGACGAAGATATACGAGAACTTTTTTTCCACCGGTACGTGGTGATGTTCGTGACGAAAGAGAAATACGACGCGCGAGCGCGAGCGAGTTTACGGAGGATGGCGAGCGTTTTAAACGAATATTACGAGGAGTATATTATTGTAGATGGTGACGATAAGAGTACTAAGAATCACAAGAAGAAAAGAGTATTCATAGATTGGCGAAAAGATGTGTGCAAATTTGAAGCGGCGTTCGCCTGGCACGTGATTCGAGGCGCGAGGGAGCAAATGAAACGAGCGACAGAAGGAAGTGGAATAGAGAGTACTGGGACGCCGACGACGACGACCGGAGGTAGCTGGTTGATGTCGAAAATACGTGGAGGAGGGGGAGGTGGAAGCAGCGCATCCGGGAGCAGCGTGAGTACTGTTAGCGAAGAAGACGCAAAGAACGTGACGTCTAAATTTGGTAAATATCTAACGTTAGGGGCCGCCGCGGTGGTGGGCGGTAGTTTGTTGACGTTGACGGGGGGGTTAGCCGCGCCAGCTCTAATCGCCTCGGTGGGAGGTCTCGCCGCGTCGGGTTCTGTCTTTGCGGTTTTTGGTGTCGGGACAGCGTATGTTTTGGGAGTTTTAGGTACGACGGGTGTGACTGCGATATTTGGCGTCACCGGCGCCGGTTTAGCCGCGCACAAAATGTCGAAGCGAATCGAACAAAATTTAGAGATTTTCCGAATTTTACCGCTCCGAGACGGAGGATTGTTGCTTGGTAGAAAGAAGACGAGTAATGTTGAGGACAAAGACGAAGATGAGGAAGACCAAGGATTTGATACCGTCATGAACGCATCCTTAAATGTCGTGCTGTACGTTCCCGGATTCTTAAAGTCCGGACCGGATGAGCTGTTTGACGCGTTCGGGTCGAAGAACGGGAACTATTACGCCACCGTAGACGGCGACGGGCCGCTCGGTTTGCGCGTGATGAAGGTTAAATCAAAGGAAGACATCAAAAATTACGCGGAGAAGAGTGACCGATTGAGAAAACTAGCGCATCTGGGTGGAAACGAGTACACCAATAACGCAGATATCGATGCCGATACTCTATTACTTGTCGAACACGATGCGAAAACTCTGGACGATAACAGCGGAGTGGCAAAAAATGCAGGCATTTTAAGCGGGTCCGCGATTCTTTCCTACCACATTCTTGAAACGAACGAACGCATAATTGTTGATAGTAACAATAGCAGCTACCAAGCTCACGTGGCGACGTTGAAAGCCATTGAACGTGCACCGAGACCGATGCGTTTGCAAATGCGCAAAATACAAAAGCTCGAAATCGATCGCGAAGAGATTGCCGACGTCGCGCTATCGATCAACGAAGACTTGGAAGAACTGGTTGAGAACGTCGCGAAGGAAGAAAAAGAAAGGGAAGAAACTGTGGATTGTGAATCACCGTCGTCTCATTCGTCGGCGGAGAAACCGAAACCTCCAGCAAAGAAGGAGGATGTAGATGATGTCGGGGAGAGAGAATCGAACGCAAACGCAAATCACCAAAATCTCTTGATGAGAACGCTCACTCGGACGATATCGTCGCCTACAATAACAACGGCAACAGAATCAAAATCAGCGGCGGAAGAGGAAGAAGACGAAGCGATGGGTACAAACACAAATTGGCCGATTCATAGCGGCGAGCAGTTTGTCCTGGAATGGGAAACCACGGAGTTGACCAATTTAGGCTCCGCCATCAATTTCTTCGCGAGGAAAACGTTAGTCAACGCCGCCGCGCCGCAAGCGTTAGGGCACACCGTTTTTGCCGGTCTCGCGGCGTCGGTCTCGTGGCCGGCAATTCTTTTAGGCGGCGCGAGTTTCATCGATAACCCATGGTCTGTTCTGAAAGAACGCGCGCAAATCGCTGGAAAAGAACTGGCGACGATTCTTTTATCCAGAGAACACGGGAGAAGGGCGGTAACATTAATCGCGTACTCTACTGGTACGTGCGTAATTCTCGAGTGTTTGAAAGAGCTCGACCGAATGATTGAAGACGGGACGTGCTTGGAAAAAGACGCGTTAGGGATTGTCGAAAATGTCGTTTTGATTTCCGTCCCGGTACACGTGGGAAGAAAAGATTGGCGGAAAATTCGACGAGTGACATCTGGTCGTGTCGTGAATTGCAGAGCGAAAAACGATTGGGTTTTGCGATTTATTTATAGACTGAAATCCTACGACGTCATTTCCTCGTTAGCGGGAGTCGTGCGTCAAAACTACGAAGGCGTAGAGGATATTAAATTAAGCGGCGATATTTGCTATGCGCACGGCGATATTCCGAAAGCCATGGGAGATATATTGAAAGTGGTAGGGTTGGAAACGGATGAAAGTTCGAATGCATTCGGCGATACCGCAGCAGCTCATAATATTCGGGAAGACGAGAACGAAAGTTCCTTTGAACAAAGAGGAGAGAGCAATTCGTCGATCGTCTTGAGCGAGTCCGATTACGATAGCGAAAACGAAGCTGATTTTGCCGCGCATCAGGAGACGATATACTGAATCGGAAGGCGTATTTATCTTAGTCTTCTAGTCAACGTCATCATTGTAACTATAAATGCTATTTTCTTGCTACAGCTACTTATGCACATAATATTTTATGATTGAGTGCCTAAACCTGCGCTCGCAGAAGTATTCTTTATTAAAGTGCGCCAAAGTTATGCCCTGGCGGTAAATTCTTTCTCGCTTCCTCTCTTTCCTTTGAGTGTTCACTTGTTCGTTTCATCGCGTGCATCGTCAAATTGGCCACTTCCGAGGCGGATTGGGCGCGCACGAGTTGACTCATCTGCGGCGCCGTGCTCTGCAACGCCTGCATAAACGACCCAAACGTTATGAACGCATCGATGTCGTCCAACGGACTTTGCGATCCTTCGTCGTCTTCGGCGAAACCTTCGGAATCCGAATCTGAGAAATCCTGCTCCTCAAATTTAGATTGGTCGAACTCTAAAGGCTCAGCGCTACCGCTGGCTTTGACTCTGTCCAACGCTTGTTGATATCGCATTTGCGGCGTCATCTCATCTGCATCCTCGTCCTCCTCAAAGTCTTCGTCGTCGCGGTGGCGCGAGTACTGTTCGTACACGTCGTTCTCTCGAGATTTCGCGGCGTTTTCGAGGTACGTTTTAATACTATCCTGATATCGCGAATCTTCCGATTCGATTTGTTGGCGTAAATCTTCCAACAGTGAAACTAAATGTTTCATCAAGTGCATCAACGATTGCTCGTTGAGCAAATTTTGGTTATTCGCCTCCGGGCTTTGCATCAACGCCATCAGACCGAGCGCGACGATTTTCTTGTCGTGCACGCGAAGAAAATGTTTGCGTTTCTTGGACGATTTCGATCGAAGTTCAAGCATAGCGACGAGCTTTTCCAAAACCATCGGTAACGCCGGTTGTAAATGTTTCACCGTCTGGTCCGCGTTGTAAATCAGCCCGTTCATAACGACTCCCATCAACAAGTCTTGCAAAAATCTCGAATCCGGTTGGAACTCGATGAGCGATTGGACAGATAACTGTAAATACAACGGAAGTAAATCATCCACGCGCCCTTTGCAGTTTGCTAAAACGCATTCCATCAACTTAGGTGCAGTCATCATGTCTTCTTCCATGACTTGTTCCGGAGTGAGCACCTTCTCGCAAATTTTATACGTATCCTGTTTCGCTTGCGCGCTCGAGACGAAAATGTCCGTGTTTCGACTGATAAAATTATCCATCGGAATCAGAACGTGTTCGAAATACTGCAACTCCCAACCGTTATTGAGAACGGCGAGCATTTTCGGCCACACTTGCCACATCTCTTGACTAATACGTGGTGAATAATAGGTGATATACCCGACAATTTCTAACATTTCCTCGAAAAGGTCGATATCGATTTCCATTCGTAAAATTATTGGCAATAAAATATGTTCGAGTTGCGGATACACCTCTGGGAGCGACGATACGGACGTTAATATGGTCGATATCGCGCGCAAACACCCACTCGATTGCATGGCTTGAAAATCGTCGTCATAATCGGCATTTCCAGTGCCTTCGTTATCGTCTTCCGCGTTCGATCTCTCTTCTGCTTCTTTTATGCACTTCCAATACGCCTGCGCCAGGTTTGTCGTCATGCCTAAGGCGTAAGGCGCAATCTCCTCGCCAAACTTTTCCGTGATAGTTTCCAACGTGTGCACGATATCCTCACTTTCTACTTGGTCCATGATTTTGAAAAATTCATCCAATAATTGCGGTAAAATTGGTTTCAAAGTTTCTAAATCTTCCGAGTGATCGATAAACGCGCGCAACGAACACACGGCTTCAACTTTCACCGGCAAATCTGGGTCTTTCAAGCAGTTAAACACGTTCCAAAACAAATTTACAAAATTTTCCGGGTTGTTAAATTTTATATCCGCAAACTGCGCAGCAGTCCAACACGCTTTCGCGCGAAGATTACCGTGCGGCGATTGAAACGACGGCAGGACGTGCGCGACTAAAATATCTTCCAGAGATTCTTTATAACCCTTCTCAAGTTTCAACACGCCGCTGAGTTGCCCGACCAGATATAACGCCCCGTCTAATCTCGATCGATCTCTGCTCGCTAAATCCGGTATTTGCGCGTTCGCTTGCAACACTTCCACCGCGCAATTCACCACCGTGCTGAAAAATTCCGTCTTGCGTTTCCCGCCTCTGCTCAGTTCGGACAAGAAGTTTACCGCCGCGTGTCTCGGCGAATACATTTCCTGCATAATATCTGCCGACCGTCTGACAAACTCTTTTGGATCGTCTCTCCATAACTCGTCGTCGCTGTTATCGTAACATAAAAGCGGGAAACACACTTTAGTAATAAGATCTGGCATCACCGGCTTCATCGCCTTGTACGCCGCCGCGACGTGCACGGCGGACACTAAAAACTGCAGCGCTAAATTCACTATTCGGTCTGGCACCCTTGTCTCGACGTTTTTCCCTAACGAGCTATCTGCCAAAGTTTTGATGTTTATGTTCACTAAACTCTCCACAAAGTGCGCTTTGAAAAATTTCGCCAGATCCTTGTGTTCCTCCTTTGCCAATTTCACGTTCCCGAGCCGCGTGAACAATCGACCCATGACGTGTTGCGCCCACTTCTTCGTCTTCCAAAACGGCCACTGCTTAAATTCTAACTCGTCCTCCGTCACGTCGCATTCGATCACTTTCGACGCATCTTGCATGCTGATCATTTTCAACGGCGTCTTGCAATCCAAAATTTGCAAGAAAGTCTGAACCCAACCGGCGAGCGCCTCGAAAGGTTGTCCGCCCTCTCCCGCGTGTTGTTGCCTCATCGCTTTCGGTATGTCCAAATACGTCGCCGACCAAAACGTCTTAATAATAGCCTTCGCGTACTCCCCGACCATTTGCTCGACGACGATATCTTCTCTCTCTTGCGATTGCATCATTCTCTCCAAACACCCTCTCAACATAATCAACATCTTCGGAAACGCCCTTTCTACGCACGGATTCAACACCTCCTCCCTTTCCATTTCGCGCTTAAACTCGAACTTCCTCGTAATCGCGTGCATTGCCGTCATCCCGACCAATTTCCTCGTGTCCGAGCTCCTATCGTCCATGGAACTCAATATCCACTCCATCATTTTCCCGGCGTCCCATTTTTCCGGGAAGTCCTCTCTCACGATATCTTTCACCGACTCTTCCATTTGGCTTCTCACTCTCGCGCGTAAACTCGGATTGGACATGATCTCTAAGATATTCTCCCTCACGATCGCTTTATCCGTTTCAATCATCGCGAAAAATGTCGTGTGTCTCGGCTCCCAGTGTTTCCGAACGTGTAGTTTTAACTGAATACTCGCGCTCAGTTTTAACGCCTCGTCGGTCACATTTTCGGCGGCGATGAGATACAACAAATCGGTCGAGAAGTTTTCCCTGTTGCTGTTCGTTTCCAGCCATTCTTCCGCGCTGGAACGGACGAGTTTGTCGGGGGAGAGCGTGCAGGAAAGTATTTGCGCCAAATGCGAGAGTCGTTGCTCTTGCAGTTCGGTCATTTTATATCGAGAAAAGTCTTCGTGTCCGTCTCGAGAGTGAAGAAGAAGAAGACAAAGATGAGAAATTTTACAAAGAGTTATTCTAAAAACGAAAGAGGAGAATACACGTACGATGACATTTTTTTAGCAACGACGGAAGGCGGCTGTAATATTAATAATAATCATCTGCTTTTACTCAAACTGTTATTATTACCAAGAGTACTTGGCGTCTATGAATCTGTCTTCGTATTTCTCCGCGGCACCGTCCCAGGTGTAATCTTTTTCCATGCCTCGCATTTGTATTCCGCGGAAGCTCTCTCGATGGTCTCGGAACGTCCCCAAGGCGTAGCCCATAGTTTCTCGTAACAAATGAGATTCGGCGGAATCGAAGCGCCAGCCGGTGCCGGCGTTATTGAATGGATCGTACGGCTGGACCGTATCTCGTAAACCACCAACCGAGTGGACGATTGGGACCGTGCCGTAGCGCATGGCGTAGAGTTGGTTCAAGCCGCACGGCTCAAATCTCGAGGGCATTAATAAGCAATCGCACGCCGCGGTGATTCGATGGGCCATTTTCACGGAGAACCCAACCCAGCCTCGAATTTTGTCTTTGTTCCTTTCCTCCATACCTCTCAGCGCGTTTTCTAAATCGTCTCGACCGGAACCGAGCATGACGAGTTGGACGTGGTTGTCGCGAAACCACCCCTCGGAGTCGGTGATTAAATCGACGCCTTTTTGGTCGTCCAATCGGCCGATAAATCCCATGAGTAAAGCGTTTTCATCCTCCGGTAATCCGAGTTCGCGTTGTAAAGCAAGTTTACACTGTTTTTTTCCACCATCTATTCCGTTTGCATCTGGAGTGTACGTTGTATATCCGTCCGACATTAAGTGTTCGTCGGCGTCGGGACTCCACTCGTCGTAACCGATGCCGTTAACGATGCCGGATAACTTCCCTTCACCAAACTCTCTCACACACGGAGCTAGCCCCCAGCCACCCATATCGGTGGAAATCTCCCACGCGTACCCTTCTGATACCGCAATCACTTTTGTCGCTAATCGTAAACCGGCTTGCATGATGTTCATGCACTCTCCGCCGAACGGATCGTCCAAGTAAAATTTATCCTTGTACTTTCCGGCATCCAAACCCAATCGATCGAACTCGTTCAACGAACCACGACCTTGATGCGCCATATTGTGAACGATGAAACACGATCGAGCAAATTCGTACTTGCCGTAATCGCGGAAATAGCCTTGCAAATACACCGGTAACAACGCCGCGTGCCAATCGTTGGCGACAAAGATTAGATTTTCGTCTCCGTACGGCACGTCCCCGGGCGCGATGCAAAACGGTAGCTCCAACGCTGCTTGGCACAAAAGTGAGTTCCGAAAGTTTTGTGCTTCGCGATCGCCGGAATATATGGAATCTCGCACGTGGTGATACGAGTTATGATCGACAAATACGATATCCACGCCGTCTCGGTAGTGATGGAAAAAACCAACTTCCACGTCTTGGCCTAAAACTTTCAACCGTATTCTCGCGCCGGTATCGATACCTTCTTCGTACTCTTTGTATCTTGGAACGACGGTCATGACTCGATGACCTCTTTTCGCCAATCCTTTCGGTAAAGATTGCATGACGTCGCCTAAACCTCCGGTCTTTGAAAACGGCGCGCACTCGCTCGCGACCATGATGATGTTCAATTTTTCTTTACATTTAGGAGCTTCTTCTTTTTTGACTTGCTGAGGAGGCGGAATTGATGTTGATGTTGGTGGTGGTGGTGGTGGAGGTGGCGGCGGCGGCGGAGGCGGCGGCGGAGGCGGCGGAGGTGCTTGCGCAACTGGCATCGGCGATGGGGGCGGCGGCGGAGGCGCCCGGGCGGCGACCGCCGCGGCGACCCCCGGTATCCCTGAATCCACGAAAGAAGAAGTATTACCACCACCACCACTGCTATTATTATTACTATTCCACGGCACTCCCTTCGCGTTCGTCGTGCTTTCTCTGGCTACCTTTTCCAGCAAAGCCTTCTGTAACCTCTTCCTCTCTTCCAGCTGTTCCAGAAGGAGTTGTTGTTTTCGAAGCAAGTCTTCGGATTCTCTTTGAAGTCGAGCGACGTTCTCGTACGCGTCGTCGTCATCCTTCGACCCTCTGATGATTTCTTCTCCTCTTCTTCTTTCGGGACGTCGACGACTCAATCTTTTCAGCTGTATCGCTTTGCCCCTTTCTCCTCCTCCTCCTCTCGTCGTCGTCGTCGTCGTCCTAATAAAAGTCTTCTTTTCCAAAACTAATGATGACTGTGTTTTTATCCCGAACGAGGAAGAGGAGGAGGGTTGCATTCTTTACCAACAACAACACTCTGTTATTTGTATGTGTTGTTATTCTTCGTATTGTGTTCTTAATAAATAAACGAATCTCTCTTCTTTCTCTCTAAACTCTCTCTTCTTTACTACTGAGAGAGTATTAAAGCGTCTTCTCCTTCTTAATGTATGTGCGCTTGGTAAAGTTGAGAGTGAAGAAAATGATGATGCATCACGTTGTGACTCCACACACTCCTCGAATATATCAGACAGAGAAAGAAAGAAAGAAGGATTTGTTGTGTTTCTGTTGTGTTTCTGTTGTTTTTAAACGACTCGTCGTACATTTTTTTTCTCATCAGTCTCTTTCTGTCAAAACGAGGAGAAAAGACGACACAAAAAGAACGAAAGAAATTCTTCGTAAAAAAACTTCGTCTCATCACGTGGTGTCTGCGACCAACACCAACGCGATGATGATGATGACTGGTCGAAGAACAGTCGTCGTGAAGCACTCCGACTGCTGCGCATCATCATCGACGAGGAGGAGAACACACGCAGCGACACGTGTAAGAAGAGAGAGAACAACGAGAGGATGGAATACGAATACTACTACTAATACTAAAAGAGGAAACCACACGATTTCTTCTTCTTCTGTTTTGTCTTCTCGACGACATCGATGTCGTCGTGACGTCGTTTTATTAACGACGATGGATGAAGATTATTATAAACACTTTGGAGGAGGAGGAGGAAAAGGAAAAGGGAGAACAACAGAAACAACAACATCAACTTTAAGAACATTGACGAGGAGGAAAACCAACAGCTTTTTGGCGAGTTTTAGACGGAGAACGACGAAACCGAGAGATTCTTCTCTCGTATGCCTCGCAAAAGCGAGTGGTTCTGAAGGTTCAGACGCTACGTCAGAAAAGAGAGAAGAGTCGTCCTCCTCTTCGTCGTCGTCGTATCAAATGAATGAAAAATTCTCGAACGAAACGAAACTTCGATCGGAAGCGCAAGCACCGTTTCGAGTGGCGCGACAGTTTTTGTACGCCTCGTGCGCACTGAGCGCGACGATTGGGTTTGGTATCGCGACTATTCAGTTGTTGACCGGTCTCGCCGGCGCGCCGAACTCGCCGCCGTTTGATCAATCGGTATCGAACGTCGGCATCGACGGCGCGTGCGCGGCGTTGTTTGTATTTTTGTGGAAGAAGGACGAAGAGGCGAAGCAGAAGCAAATGAGCAGAATCGGGAGAGAGGAACGTTTGGGTGGGTTGAAAGTAGAGCTGACGACGGGGAAAATCGTGCGCATGCAAAGTTTGAGAGGCTTTTCGAGAGTCGTTTTATTCGCCGGGGATTTGGAGTATTTGGAGAAGTCGTTGGAAGTCGCCGAGGAGTACAAAGACGA
>MDSX01025278.1_pt1 | contig 9985 bp, 8 predicted proteins | sample 811141 | NCBI WGS metagenome assembly MDSX01 (sample SAMN05326642, study PRJNA326480) | marine metagenome | isolation source: seawater | place: Atlantic Ocean: South East | collected 2010
TACTACACCATCAACTTCTTCAGTTCCGCCTTTTGGAATAACAACAACAGTGGAATAACCGCCATCACGAGACATAGTATCGCCGGGATTAAGAGTAAAAACTTGAGAAAGTGTTTTTGCAGCGTTATGGAGTTTAACTGACAAGGTTTTTCCAGAATCTTCATCATTAGTAAATTGGAATCCTTTGTCTGACCGAGTGTAAATAAGTCCATCTTGATTGACTGTGTTAGTAGATTTATCTAATGTAAACTTAGACCAATGGTCTTCTTCGTAGTTAGTAACGTTGTCTCCATCAAGAGTAGCCGCACCAAATTGCTTTGAAGGTAGCGACATCAAACTTTCTGCACTAAAGTTTGGCAAAGAGGTATCTGTCTCGGCAGAGAACTTTCCGAATGAGTTGTTGACTATAAAGCCCATGGTAATAATAATACCACACTACTATTTATATTTAACGACTATTCTTCTTCCTTAGAATGTGTAGCCTCATGATACCATACCATGAGTTTACTTAACTGTTCGTTACGCCACAAAACCCAGCGAACAAAATATATATTGGCAAAACCATGTATGAGCACAGCGATCATAATTAAGTATACTATTGTTAAATCATCCATGTTACTCACCCGGCAATATCATTTTATCAGTTCCCATAATTAAATCAGCGAAATCCTTAAGGTGTCCTGATTCTCCCAGACCTTTCGGTTCATAGGGTAGGCGTGTAACACCGATGGCTGAAACTTCGTGTTCTTGACACACTTTTTGATAATTTCCAATCCATGGTTGCTGATTTTGATGTTCAGACCATACCATAGCCACGGCAGGATTTTCACCACGGGTTTCAAAGTGTTCTCCGAAATCAGGAACAATATGATTAATAATAAGTGTATCAGCAGGTAATCCAATAGAGTTTAAGAAATTGATGGTGCGGTAAAACTCCATAAATCCTGCTTCAGTGGGTATAGAAACTAACATAATCTTAGTGCGATCTTGGTCTTCCAAGAATGATTTCAATTCATCTATTTCATCACAGAAACTGGCCAACAAGTCTTCTAATTCATCGGTATCACTACCTTTGAACACAATACCCTTGAGTAATTTTCCAGAAATCTTTTTCTTCATGCGACGAATCTTAAGCAACATTTCTTTGATAGTATCAGGAGCAGTCAAGGCTTTGAGAGTGTGTCCCGTGGGAGCAGTATCAAAAACGATTAAATCATATTCTTCTTCTCTCATAAGTTGTCCCAAAATCTCACAAGCACCCCATTCGTCTAAACCGGGGAGTGCTGACATAGAGACTACATCGGTATCCATATTGGGGAATAAATTACTAAACATAGAGGCGAAAGCAGTTTTAACTTTAGTAACTCGGCCTGAAACGGCTTTGGCAGCATCAATGTTCATAGCCCAAAGATTAGGTGCAATTTCCTGTGCAGTGGAACTAATTTTAACTCCAACTGTATCATCTGTGCTATGAGCAGGATCGGAAGAGATAAGTATAGTTTTTAAGCCTTGGCCTGCATAGTAGTGCGCCAAAGAAGCAGAAGTGGTAGATTTACCGACCCCACCTTTGCCAGTTACTAAGAGTAACTTCGTCATAGAGAAGTATTGTGACCTCTGGTATTTATATCTTCTTAAGCCCACTCTTCTAAGAAATCAGCAGAAAACTCTTCGGATAAATCTTCTAAATCTATTTTAATAAGTTCTTCTTTTTCGGTCACGATACTGAATTGACAGTAAAGGTTTTCGGTTTCGGTAGCCGAACTGATACCACTCATAATAGATTCCCACAGTGATAAACACTCTAAGGAAATAGTGAGGTCTTCTTTAGGAAAGAAAGGTGCTTCAGGAGTAATCACCATTCCCGAGGATACCAATTCACCAGAATAAACGGTAATGTTACCACAGGTAATCTTGAGCATCACATAATCAGCAGTATTAAAATTATCTAACGGATGTATAATTATTTTTTCTACTCTGGTTCCGGGATCCATCTCTACAGTAGCGATGACGGAACTTGTGCGGCTTATCGGGATTTTAAAGTCTTTACTTTTATCCATTTTACCCTCCACTTAGGTATTGGATTTTCCGCTATATATGCTTTAGCCCTTCTTGCATCACTAATTTTCCGAATCCCGGCGTTTCTCTTCCGTTTTCTGTATATCTCCAGAGGCAGAATTGCCGAAAGCGTCAACATCCATCATTTCATCAGTATCAGGATTAGGTGGTAATTGGTTTAATTCAGGTAACAATTCCTCAATAGAGGCTTCATCCAAAGCATAGAAATCACCGGCTAATTGTTCTTCTAAAGTTTCCGTAGCACTGGGTTTGTAAGTTCCGGCTTCTTCTCTGCGTCGGCGCATTTTCCAACCATGATTTCGATTTTTGAGAATACCTTGATATTGTTGCCTTTGCTTTTCCATCCATTCTTCTATTTCTTCTAACGACATTTCGGCTCCACTTTGTCCTAAAATCTTACGCTTATACCATTCTACGTTTTCAGGTGTAACTCGGAGTCCTAAAGTTTGACATTCTACAGCAATAATAGCGTCAATGTCATCATAAAGCACATAATTGAGCCAGACTTGAACCTTTCTACCTGTAGTTCCCGTAATTCGGTAAGCATTATTTCCAGCATAACAATAGGCTTTGGCTGCAGTATTGAAAGTAAAGAAAGGATAATAGTTCCCTTCTACCCATGTTCCACCACTATTCGGTCCCACGGCAGGAGGGTAGTTAGGATCTTGGGTGGTATCACACCACCAGTTAGCCCAAACATAAGTTAGCGTAGTATCTTGTATGCCTGTGCCAGTAGGATAAGTTTGCGTAGTATTGTAATCAGCGATACCAATCCAAACTGCACCGTCTAAGTTAGCACTTCCTTGTCGGGCTGCCCACAAACTGGAAGCATAGATAGAACTGGCAGCCGTTTCAAAAACATCTTGCGTTATTTTATAAAAATCTGGAATGTTAGTGAAGTTTTTTGTTTGGTCTAAAAACTCACTGAAATCGGGTGTAACTGAAATCGCAGCGAAACCGTTTCCTTGCTCAGAAACTGGTTTATCATTATCAGCAAAAGTAAACATCCATTGAGCACGATCTAAATCAAAATCTGCACACACGGCTCGGCGGGTGGTGGTAGCACCGCCGGGACATAATTTATTCATGGTGTGACCATAATTTTTTATATTAAAATTAGAACCATTATAAGCGGGTTCTTCTACGACAGCGGCACAAGCCCAAGGAGAACCTCCGAAATTGTTAATTCCCAAGGGGCCGAAAGAAGGTGGAAAATAATACTGGTATGGTTGAGCACTATCAGTATTCCATGGATAATAATCAGACCCTGCGGCCTCTATGTTAACAGCATTATTAACTTTGATTAAAAACCTGCCTAAATTAAGGTTGAGGCCAACGTGGGCAAGTTGCACGGTATCTCGGAAATAAATGCTTTCGCCATCACTGCACAGATAACAAGAGATATTGGCCAATCCTTGTGGATTGGCGAGTTTGTAGGATTGGTCGTAGGGTGCACCAGCACTACGGTAATAATCTAAAGTGGCGTTAATGTCGGTTACTAAAGAGGGTAAAGTAGTATAATCTCCTGTGCCGGGGACGGTGGTAGCACCGGCGACTATAGGGCGTAATAACCCTAATTCATTACCATTAATAGAAATATCATAAGTAAATCCTGCTCCTTTAGCAGCGACGTTAGTAAACTCATTGTCAGCAAAAACAACAGGTCCTACTTTTGTTTTGTTGGTAGTAGGGAAACTTAAGTATTGTTGAGGAACTGGGATATTGGTTTGCACGGCAGCATTATATCTCAAATCAAACAAATCATAAATGTCGGGTGAACCAGTAGTAAAACCTTGAAGGTTGAATACACCCTCATAAGGAACACCTAAACGATAAACACCACCCCAAACAGGGTCTTGAGGAATCGTGGCGAAACTGTTAATAACAGGATTAAGGTTGATATTAATATTGCCGGGATCCATAACGTGAACTGTGGGTCCAGTAAGATTGGGTCCTGCGCCGCCTGCGTATGGTTTCCAGCCTAAACCGCCCACAGTTCTTGTGTCCCAATAACCCAGTAAAGTTTGCCCTAATCCGGCAGGCTCACCATACCCATAGGTTTGGGGTTCAATATAAGTATGGTAACAATTTTTCTGTCGGTCTACATCAGGAATGGTAAGGGAAACACCTTGGGTTTGAGTATACATCCATTCTGAAGGCATAATAGCAGAATCCAAATATCCATCGGTGTTAAAGTTAGCATCGTTGGCATTAGGGTGACAGGCACCCGGAGTCAGCGGGAGGGACATTTTAGCACCTATTGTGGCTTCGGCCCATCCATACCAAGTTATGTAAGGAACAATAGTTTTAGTATCAAACGAGACACCCGTTTTACTGTCTATGGCTAACCATGGTTGTAATAAATATATTTCGGCACGTTTTTCGTTAGCCCCACCAACAAGTTCGTTAACTTGTAACAACAAGCCGACGTTAAATACTTGATTATCGGCAGCAGGGTAAGCAGCACGAACTGTGGGCAAAGGTTTAACAAAAGTCGCATTGTCTAAAGAAGAATTAGTGGGTGCTACAGTTAAATTACAAGCATTTTCCGCATTAACATCTTCTACAGCAATATTTCTACGGGTAAAACACTTAAACCATGTGTTGTTGGCATAATTAGCGAGTTCTGGTCCTCCGACACCAGTCGGCCATGGTTCAATGGGAAGACCTTTGTTCACAGCAGGTGCGTAATCTCCGTTTTCTCCAGAACCGGCATATGATTGGCCAGTAGAGCCTATAACACACAAGGGTGAATAAATGGGTTTACTGGCAGCATCTACTCGGCAGGCCAAGGTGGTATTGGGATTCAAAGTAACATCTTCTAAAACATTTCCAGTAAGAATTAGATAAGAAATGGCAGAAGTGGGATCTAAACTTGAACCTCTCCCGAGTGGGTTGAAACTGCCCAAATCTGGAAAACCCCCTTCGTAAGCATTGTTTTCAAAAGTTGGGTAGAATAAACTGTTTGCACCACCGAAAGAAAGAGAGCCAGCAGCAGTGTTATATCCGGTAGTTATGCCAGTTAATTGCCGGGGGATGAATCCATGTCTCCATATCTCGGCATCGGTGATGGCTGTAGAAGGGCGGTCAGGATGAATGCCGATAGCCGACCAATAATTAGGTTTGGGATTATACTCACTCGATCCGGTGGCGGGCCAACCCTCAAGCGGACTGCCATTTTGGTATCGTCCTTTACAAGCCAAATAATTAGTAGTTGAAAATGCCATTTCTGCGGGCTTTCTAATGGGAAATTGACCCACGAAAGGTGTAGGACAAAAAGGAAAGGTATTAGGTTGCCGAGGAGATCGGTTTTCATAAGTAAATGTGGACGTAGTAGAGGGTTGTGGGTAAAAGTTGCCTCCATTAAGGGTGGTGGAATCAATTCCTATTTGGTGAGCACGATAAGTAACCTGCTCAAAAGGATAAACTTGGATAGAGCCGTAACGGGCGGCTACACTACACCATGGTGTGCCTAAAGAGTTTCCGCCGAAGTATCGGGCTTGGAAGTTGCCTTGGGCTGCGCCTGCAGCAGCCCCAGAAAAAGCACCTTGAGTGGCCAAACTACTACCACATTGGTCAACTTGTCCGTATCCAAAAGGAATGGCTGGGTTTTGTCCGAACTCGGTGCTGGCACCAATAAGCCAATTATACCCCCAGTAAGAATACATATCTTCAAGTTCAGCACCACCGATACCAGAATTAAGGGAGGTAATCTGAGAGTTGGCATATTGGGGATTAATAGTATCGTTAACTGTGGCACTATCGGTTCCCGTGTATTTATCATTAAATATATTTATTACAAAGGAATACATCACGGGTAGGAAATCCTGATTAGAATAAATTGACCATTTGTAACCATCGGTGATGTTAGTGCTATTGTGCACAGTAGTTCCATAACCCCCACAAGGCATATAGCCCACACATTGAATAACTAATGGTTGAGCACCATTTCCAGATAATTCTGGTTCTATGGCTTGCCAATTTACACGAGGGAAGGGATTAAAACTTCTCTCGTCTATGCACATATCCATTAATCCGCCTTGTTGATTGGTTTGTTGGCCGATAGGCTCTCCGTCGGCATAATAAGGATCGTTAGTAGCAGGGCCATTAGATTCAGGTAATTCTAATTGACTTCGGGTGGGTATAATATGCCATGCGGCAGGATTGTCCATTTCATCATATTTACAAGCAGCGAAAAAACCATCCATAAAACCATTGAAACTAACCAAAGGGTTTTGCCAATCGGCGTGGAGTGTGGTGAGGTCAAACTCTAAACCCGGGGTTCGGTCTAAAAGATTAACTACCCAAGCATCGTAATTAAGTTTACACCGATAATTGCCACACAGAAAAACTGTGCCGTTAGCGCACATAATTTTATTTATTACCCACGAGCCGGGAACGGGTTGTATACCTGCCCAGCGTCCAGCAGACACCATATCAATAGTATTTCCTTGAGGGTATCCTGAAGTTGGTATAGGGTCGTCGGGTGAGGATTCACCATAACCAATAGCGATATTAAGATTAGCATCCATGAAAGAATGGTAGGCCCATGCCCTGTCTAAAATCTTGTCAGGAAGTTCCTCTACTTTAAGATCGAAAGATAGTCCCAAGATATCACGGTCCTGTGTTAGTATATTCTTCAGTTAGTTGGTAAACTGCTGGAAATGGGGGATTAGCAACATTAGAAAAAGGATCGTATTCATTACAAGGTGAATCGCCGGGAGTAAATTGGGTTTCAATTTCTACCACACGGTTATAGGCTGTATATCTAACGTCCCACCATGTTCCCGGTGGAATCTCAATAGGGATAAAAGATTTATAGGCGGGTTGATAATTCAGGGAAACTGGAAAAGGAGCACCGATACCAGAAATACCATCATAGTCACGGCCATCTAAGGTTTGAAAATAACCGGTATCATCTAACAAGATATTGACGAAACCACGGGGACCCCAATTAGCCCCTCTTAGTTCACTGGCCTTGAAACCTCCGGGGGTGGAACCGACATATTCCAACACAATAAATTGGTCGGCAGGAGTGTAAAGTGATTTCGTTAAAATACCGAAACCATCATCAATATTGAGACCTACTAAAACCGATTGCTGGCGAGAGGCCAACTGATCAATTCGGATAATAGGAAGATTACCTATGTCTTGGAAATCAAAAAGATATCCCTGACGACGAATAGCCATAATAATACTAAGATAACACTACTATATCAAACTTTTCCTCGGTTATCGTCTAAATGATTTAACCGACGCATGGCTCGTTTGGTAATAAGTTGTTCTTTGGTAATCCTTTGGGCCTCTCCGAACAATCTTTGTTTTTGGCGAGAAGTTCGCTTGGCCTCGTCAATGGCAGCATTAAGTTCAGGAGTAAACAAATGGTGTTCAATCTGTGAAATCCATGCGGGTGTAGTCGGAAAGAAATTAGCCGTAGGGTTGGGTGGCAAAGGCACGAGACGAGTATCGGGCTTAAGTTGGTGACGTTGAGTTAAACCTTGGGCTTGAGCCACTCTTAACTCATGTTGTCTTTCGGCTCGCAAAGCCTTCATGAACTCTTCGTAATTACTCATTATTCCACACCTTCTGCTTCTTCTTCATCAGCAGGTTCAGGTGAGGCTCCGAAATTACGCAACACCCACAGACCGAGACCAATAGTTCCTACAGAACCTACGAGATACATCGCCGGGGTGTGACATCCTTTAAAGTAAAGTGAACGTAATTGAGTGATTGCCATGTAGCCACCGCCCACAATAATACCGATTCCAATGAATCCCATAGGTGTCATAGTGTTACTTAGACGATACGACTATTTATATTTATGGCAGCCTTAAACGGGGTCACCACCGAGCCTTACGGCCCAGTGGCAACCTGCTTGACCCCTAAATACTGTTTCAGGATTCTAAGATGTCCAGAACGCCGTCACCGTCGTCGTCATCATCCAGATGGTCGTCAAGACCATCGTTGTCATGATCAAACTGACCAGTGGCATCATTCCCATCGTTCTTTTCAAACCAATCGGAAAGTCCATCATTGTCGTCGTCAAGGTCGGTAGCATCCCAGATATTGTCGTTGTCGTGGTCGTAACGATAGTTAGCCCATGCGCCGCCTATTTCATCCACGTCAAGGATATTATCATTATCGTCATCAACATCTACTGCATCATCAAGACCATCGTTATCGTGGTCTCTACTGGCATCTGACCCGTTTTCATACAGGTCTTTCCAGTTGTCAATTCCATCGTTATCAATGTCAAAGTCAAACCGATCTTCAATACCATCGTTATCATGGTCATAAATGTTGGTGTTATCGTTGCCATCGGAAACTTCTAACTCATCATCTATACCATCACCGTCGTCATCAGAATCTTCAGCATCTTCAATTCCATCGTTGTCATGGTCAGTAGGTGAATCATCTACAGAATCGGGGATTCCATCGTTATCATCATCATTGTCCAATTCATCAGGGATTCCATCGCCGTCATTGTCATTATCACCGTTTTGTGCTTGGTTATCCAACTGTTGGCCTTGTTGTTGCTCATTCTGCTGACCTTGCTGGCCTTGTTGTCCATTTTGAGTCTGTCCTTGTTGTTGTTGGTTGGCACCATTTTGGTTTTGACCATTCTGTTCTTCCAACTGTTGTTCGGATTGCTGTCCACCTTGTTGGCCACCTTGTTGTTGTTGTCCTTGGCCATTATCTTGTTGTTGGCCTTGTTGTCCTTGCTGGCCTTGTTGACCTTGGTTACCTTGCTGTCCAGTTTGTTGTCCTTGTTGTCCAGCCTGTCCCTGTTGTCCTTGTTGTCCTTGTTGACCTTGCTGGCCTTGTTGTCCTTGTCCTTGGCCCTGTCCTTGGTTTTGACCTTGGCCTTGTCCCTGACCTTGACCTTGGCCTTGGCCTTGACCTTGGCCTTGCCCTTGTCCTTGACCTTGCCCTTGTCCTTGTCCTTGACCTTGGCCCTGTCCCTGTCCTTGCCCCTGTCCCTGACCTTGGCCCTGTCCTTGACCCTGACCTTGGCCTTGGCCTTGTCCTTGGCCTTGCCCTTGTCCTTGGCCTTGGCCTTGACCTTGGCCTTGGCCTTGACCTTCGCCACCAGCGTCGGATTCGCCACCGCCTTCAGTTCCACCATTACCAGACCCTGCTTGGGATTCTTGGTAATCTGGGTCGTAAGCGTCTGGGATGCCGTCACCGTCAGAATCAGAGTATTCTCCGTCATTAGGATCATTTGGATAAGCATCGCTTCCATCAGGTTTTCCGTCACCGTCAGTATCAGCATTGTTTGGATTTGTGCCCCGAGCGTATTCCTGTGAGTTGGTTAGACCATCGCCATCAGGATCGCCGTTAGCATCGCCACCGTTGGTGGGATTGAGTCCATTATTGACTTCCCAGCCATCTGGGAGACCGTCACCATCGCTGTCGGCATTGTTCATGTTAGTTCCAGCATTTTGTTCTTCAGAGTTGGTCAAACCATCTCCATCCCAATCAGCCCCACCATCGGAAGGGTCAAGAGGATCGGAACCGTCACCGGCCACAACACCTGCACTCATAGCGAGCATCAGGGCAGTTAAAATTGTAAGCATCATTGTTTTGAATCTATTTTCTTTCATAAGTATCTTTTCCTATATTATAAGTTATTCATAGGGAACCCGCTGTTCCCTCTACCCTAATATAGAAGTTTCCTCCTATTTATAGTTTATGCGCTCGTGAGTCAATCGTTTTCACGCTCTTCGGCGTGGTGTTCGGCATGACAATTACCACACAAGAGTTCTAAAGTATGTAATTTATTTTTTAAATCTTTCCAAGGATAATCGGTGATTCCTCGTTGGAACCTGATGCCACTACCTCCTTGAGAGCCACCTCTTACATCACCCCAAGGTCGCTTGTAAGATGGATCGGTGTGATGACAATGCAA
>MDSX01006866.1_pt1 | contig 9984 bp, 8 predicted proteins | sample 811141 | NCBI WGS metagenome assembly MDSX01 (sample SAMN05326642, study PRJNA326480) | marine metagenome | isolation source: seawater | place: Atlantic Ocean: South East | collected 2010
AAAATTCAAGTTCTAATTCCTCGCAAAAGGTACGATTTTATGGGGACGTCCCATAGGAGAATACCCTTTAAATCAGTGTGGTTGACGTATGATTTTCCGCTTTCACAGAAGCACCAGTTGCTCTTTGAGTGATGCACATCCAGAGACCTAGTGTTCCATGACGTCATATTTCTTGAAATCTATCCGATCACGATATCTGATCCGTCATCAGGCTCATCCTCATGGGTAGCGGCCTCTGAGTCAAGATATTTCTTTGGGATGTTGACGAGCTCGCCATACTGACGAGAGGATGCCGAGCGTGTGTACAACAGTCTCTGAGAGAAATATGCAACGTCTGCCTTGTCCTGGACCATGCAGAGCTCGATCGTCATGGGAGGATAATCATTGTCAAGAATAAGGTCATCGTGCTGTACTCCCGCTTTTTTCCAAGCTTCGTCAGTGACGCCGATGTAGCCTTGCTGGGATGCAGGATGGCCTGTGTTATCTTTCACGTAGGAGAAGTACCACCACTCGATCAAGAGTTCATTTTCGGCATAATCGAGTTGGAGGATTTTGGCTAGCCAATCTGTACCATCGTCATTTTTGACACAAACGAAATCGCCAAGTGTCAAATCAGCCTGATGAGAAAATGGGCCTTATTGTAACCTGGTAGACAAGGCGACAGGGTTGTGGCGTTGGGAGGGTGGATGCGCACCATGGTAAGCCGATCCCCGGCGAAGTTATCATCATGGACTTTATCTTGCGCCTCATTCGAATCTGTTTGACATGGGGGTAAACGGAACGGGGGTTTATATTGTAAACAATGCGATGTATGGTGTTGTGCAGAGACGTTTCCGGCTACAGGGCTACGCGGGATGGGTAAAAGTTCCGGAAGGCAGCTCAGGACCGGAGACCCTGTCTCGTGCATCAATAAGGCGGATACCTGTGATGTTCGATGACCGCGTGTAAACTTCCGTATCAGAAGACTTGCTGAGGCTGGTTGATTGATTGTGTGAATTCATAGTGGGGGTCGTGGAGGCGCGCGAAGGTACTGTGTGCCGTGGCTAGGAGACGAAGCGACCAAACGAAGCGTCGGCTGGACTTTTTCGCGCGAAAATTAACGACGGCGGATAGATTTAAGCCCTATTTTATTAATTGGGGGAAAAACAACGGTCTATGAACCAAGAAACAACCCCCGCTCATTGCTGCTTTACGCCTCGAAGAAGGGGTTCGCGCAGAGCTCCAGAGGGGAGCCTTGTTCCGGCTCGGCGTTGAGCTGGATTGCGACGCACGAGAGCTTGATGAAGGCTACAGAGCCCTTGAGATACACGTGCTGTACGTGGATGATGCTCTGCACCGTCGAATTAGGCTTAAGTTCATCGACAAGCTCGCCTTCAAGGTCGCGGATGTCCGGGTACTTTTTGAGGTCCGTGACGTCCAGCGTGAGGTCGATGCGCGCCTCGTAGCGCTCCGTAGGGGGCTTGATGAGGTCACGCACGTCGGCGTCGGTCTCGTCCTTGACTAGGGACTGAATGTCCTCGATGAATTTTTTAATTTCACCGTGTTGTTCGTTGTCCTCGTCGAGATAGACGCACAGGTTGTAGCGGTCGTTCTCGCTGAACTGGGTCGGGCCGAAGGGGGCGAGCATCTCGGGCCACTTAAGAAGAAGCGGCTTGTCGTTGTAGGAAAAGGAGCGAAACTTCGCAGATCCACGCCTACGGACCGTGCCTAGGGTGATCTTGGTTGTGTCGATCTTGTTGATGTTCATGGGAGAGGCCATGGTTGTATGTTGAGGTTGTTGGGATGTGAGGGTGGTGCGAAAAGTGTGGGGTGCTCTCGCTCCTCCATTACTTCTTTATTTATTTATTTTTTTACTTTTTTTTTTACTTTTTTTTACTTTTTTTTTACTTTTTAAATAAATAATCTACCCTATACATAGCCCCCTCACGCGGGTGTAGCCGTAAACACTGCAAGGGCAGACGAGCAATCCGAGGATGACGCAGGGCTTATCGCACTTTTGGCAGAGGCCGACCTCGAAATCGGTCGTATTGAGTTCCTTTACCTCTACCTCCTCCTCGTTCATCGTCTGGTCGGCGGGGGCTTCCATGTTGATCGGTTGTGAAGTCGAGAGAGAGAGAGATCGGCGCGGCGCGGTGTGGTTTGGGTAGGGTTCTGTTATTCTGTCCTCCAACAGTTAGTTATGTGTCATCAGTTCTGGAGAGATACATTTTGCAGACTTGGTCATCCGTTCCGTTTTTGACGGGTTTTTGACGGGAGGGTAATCTTGGTGAAACGTGTTATAAACGCGCTTACTCGCGCGGTTGAGAGTCTGCACAAATTATGCAATTTCCTAATTCATTGCAATAGACACACTCTGACTACGAAACGTAGACGACGGAGGCCCAAAATTTTGCGTGACGTCGATGCCGATGCCGACCGCCTTAAACCTAGGTCTTCACCGCATTGGCCGCTCACTCCAGCGATACCCTCGCTGCACCCATCCAACACTACATGTCTGGTAGGAAGATGGCTTCTTTCGCTCTCACCACCGCTCGCATGATTGTCGCCAAGCCCTCTGTGGCGGCCACCGCGCGCGCGGGCTCTGCGTCCGCCGTCCGCGCTCCCATGGCGGCTGCGCCCACGATGGTTCACAACGTCCGCGCTCTCTCCCAGCGTGGCTTCGTCGGCATCGCCGCTCCCCGCGCGTTCGCGCCCCGCCAGCAGCGCGCCGCCTTCTCCATGGAGGCTGCCGCCGAGGGCGCCGGCGAAACCGCGGGTGCGGAGGGCGTCAAGCTCTACGTCGGTGCGTTCCGTTCCGTGCCTTTTTTATCTCCCGACGTTTTAACGAACGCGCTCGCGCTTCGCACGCGCGCGGGACCACCTCGCGAGCCCTCCATGGCCCCGACGGCAATGCGAATCGACTGAACACATCGTTCCGGCGTCGTCCGAGCATCGATCGGCGCTTTAACCGCCATCTGCGAACACCTCGGTTCGCGATCGTGACCCCCCGATCCGCCCAAATCGCGTAACTGACCTTTTCACCCCCCGATCCAACCAATTCCAGGCAACCTCAGCTGGGGCGTCGACGACCAGGTCCTCCAGGACACTTTCGGCGAGTACGGCGCCTCCGACGTCACCGTCGTCACCGACATGGCCACCGGCAGGTCCCGCGGCTTCGGCTTCGTCACCGTCGCCGACCAGTCCAAGGCTGACGCGTGCATCGAGGCGCTCGACGGCGCCGACGTCGACGGGCGCCCCATCCGCGTCAACGTCTCCGTCGCGCGCGAGGACCGTCCCCCCCGCGCGGGCGGCGACCGTCCCCAGCGCAGCTACGACTTCGATGGCCGCAAGATTTACTTCGGCAACCTGTCATGGGGCATGGACCACCTCGACCTCCAGGACCTGTGCGGCGAGTTCGGCTCCGTGGAGGACTCCAGGCTCATCACCGATCGCGAGACGGGCCGCTCCAGGGGTTTCGGGTTCGTGACCATGTCCACCGTGGCGGAGGCGGAGGAGGTTGTCAACCAGCTCAACGGGCAGGACGTCGACGGCCGCGTGCTCCGCGTCAACATCGCCAACGTCGACAAGTAAGCGCCACGCTTACTCGTGACCGACTGGTTAAGAGATGGGGGTGACACGTTCCTTTCCAAGGAAGAATTATCATTGTTTTTTGCATAACGGCGGGGAGACACTGTATCTTATTGTCTTCTCTCTTCGGCGACGCGGTCGCGGCGCTGTACAGGCGACGCGCGCGCCACGCTTGCAGGTTTTTGTTTGAATCCCCGGGATATGGCATCCAAGGGCTGTAATAAATACGAACATTCCAGGCTTAATTAAAACTTGTCGTCTCGCCACCACCTCCAATTTATCCTCGGCTCACACCCGAGGCACGCGGCGCGATGGGGACCAACGGCGCGAATTTCGCCTGGGTCCCTTCGGTGGGCATGCTCGCCAGCGAACACGTGGCGGGGGATGAGAGCTACACGTCCAAGGCGGCGATCAGAGGAGCCTCCTCGGACTGGGGCGGTGACCTGGATTCGTCGCCTCTCATGGGCGGTTTGGCGGTCGACCTGCCGGACGTGTTCGCCGGCGAGGTGCTCCGACGGTTGAGCGTGTGCGACCGCGCGATGCTCGCGTGGACTTGCAGCAGCGTTAGGCGCGCGGTCCTCGCATCGAGGCTCCCTCGCGTCGGAACCGTGAACCACTTCACGCGCGAAAGGGACGCGGACGGGCCAAACAAGAAGGTATTTCGCAATCACGGCACCGAGCCCCCTTCGACCGACGAGCCTCACGAGCGTTGGGTGCTCAAGTTCGACGAGCGCGACTTACTCAACACCCCGCAACGCGTGCGGTGGGCCCACGCGCGTGGCATGCGGATGCACTGGAAACTCATCGAACACGCATCGTCCGTGGGGGACCTCGAGGTGCTGAAGGAGTTGAGGATGATGAGATGCCCTTGGAACTGGCGGGCGTGCGCGGCGGCGGCGAAAGGCGGGCACCTATCGTCGCTCGAGTGGCTGAAAGACAACGGATGCCCGTTTCCATGGGACGTGCTGTGCGCCTTCGCCGCTGAGGGCGGTCACATGGAGGTGCTGGTGTGGTGTCGGGAGAAGGGATGTCCTTGGGACTCTGAAACTTCGGCAGCCGCGGCGCAGGGAGGGCACTTACCGCTGCTGAAGTGGCTACACGCCGCCGGGTGCCCTTGGGACGGCGAGACGATGATGGAAGCGGCGCGCCGGGGGCACAGGGAAATGTTCGAGTGGGCGAAGGAACGCGGGTGCCCTGGGGCGGCGTGGAGTGAACTCGTGTTTCAGGAGGAACCCAATCACTTTCTCGCGTCGCCGACGACGCGATGGGAATACCACGTCGAGGAGTCTTCGTAGTCTGAAGATACAAGTAGCGTGTGCGAGTGTTAGGCATTGTTTTAGTTTAGAACAGTACTCGTCAGTCGTTTCATTCGTCCTAATACGTGTGAGTTCAAATGGCAAACCCAACCCCCATCGTGGGCCAACCCCGGGCCCCGATGTGAATGTATGATACAGGATACCTCCATCCTCCTCCCCGTGTGTACCCAACCTCTACCGCCCCGCAAACTCCTGCGTGGCGGCAGCCCTCGTCGTGCGTCCCTCCATCTTCGCCCGGACGACGTTATCCGGCGGCTGCATCCCCGCGATCGCCGCCTGAACCGCCGCCTGCGCAGCCGCCTGCATCACCTCGCGGCTCAGCGTCGCCTCCACCTCCGCCGGCGACGCCCCGAAGAGCGCGGGCGACAACCCGGATAGGCCCGAGAGCGACATGCCGCCCTCGAGATCCTCGGACGCGCCGGACGTGCGTCGGTCACCGCCGATCGTCTTGGGCCCGACGGCGCCCGTGCTGTAGAACGAGTAGAGCGCCTGGAGGGGCGCGACGAACGCGGGGGATTGGCCGTCGAGGTTAGCCCACGAGGCGGCGGCGTTTGCGTTTGCGTTGGGGGCTCCGACGGCTGGGGACTGCATGGACGCAGCCTGCGCGAGACCCGCGATCCACTCGGGGGAACGAAGGAGCGCCGCGGCAGCCGCCGCGGTATCCCGCGGGTTCATGGCGACGCCGTGCATGGGCGGGGAGAAGATCGAGTTGGGCGCCGCGTTGACGTCCTGTCGGAACTTGACGCTCTGGCCGCCCTTCTTGGACTTTTTGCTCCCCTTGCCAACCTCGACGTCAAAGTTGACGGCGGGGATGGGGACGGGCGCGGGCGCGCCGCCCGCTCCGCGCTGGAAGAAGGAGGAGAGCCTGGATGCAGCCTTCACCGCGTTCGCGTTGTTCGGAACCTGCGCGTTGGCGGCGTCCCACTTCTTGTCCAGGGGAACCTGGCCGAGGACGGACTTGTGCTGCGCCGCCGCGGCGGCGGCGGCTCTCTCGAGCGCCGCCTGCTGCGCGCCGGTACCGTAGCCCTTCTCCACCGCGGCGCCCGCGGCACCCTCCGCGAGTCGCTTGGTCACCTGCTCGGCGCCCAGCCACTTGAGCTCGCCGCGCCCCTTCGTCTTGCCCTCCTGCTCGACAAACTCCAAAACCCCGATGCGAATCAGAATGGACGCCACGTCGTGCAGCCGCCTCGCCGCACCCGCGAGCGCGCCAGTTCCGTGCGCACCCGGCGCGTCCGGCGCGGGGACGCCGCCCAGCTTCATCGCCGCGACACACGCGTCGAAGGCGATCGCGGTGTCCGCAGGGACGGATCCCACGTGCTGCATGAGCCGGCACGCCAGCGCCTTGAGCGAGGACGCGTCGCCGGCGGCGCCATCCTCCTCGGCGGCGGCGATCACCGCGGGAGCCTCCTCGAGAATCTTCCCGAGCACGGCGTTGACCCGCGTGGCGCCGTGCCACTTGCACGCGCCTTTGCTGATGCGCTCCGTCACGCCGCACGCCTCGAGGACGTTCATGACGTCGTAGAGGCGGCGGCGCTTGACGCCCAGGCGCTCGGCGAGGGTATCAACGGCGACGTTACCCGCCCACTGCGCCGTGGACCCGCCCCCTTCCGTCTGCACCGCACTCGCGTTGTTCTCGCAGTTGGCCTCGTCGAACTCGGCGACGATGCGGTCCGTGATGGAGGCGAGGGAGTGCGCCTTGCGGACGTACGTGGGTCCCTGGTTGGCGGCTGCGGCGGCGGCTTTGGACGGGGACATCCAAGCCTCGGCGGGTCCGAGCGGATCCGCGCCGCCTTGCTTCACGGCGGTCCCCTTGAAAGCCGTGTTGGCGGTGTTGGGGTTGGCGTACGCGTGGGCCATGACGCCGCCGTCCTCGTCGTCGCTGTCCGCGCCCATGCGAACGGCGCGGATCTTCGCGTTGGTGACGGGCGAGAAGAGCAGCCGGGTCGGGGCCAGACCGGCGGGGGAGCCGAGGAGGGCGCCTCGCGAGAGGGCAAAGTCATCCGCGGCTTGCGCCCCGCCGACGACGCCGCCGCCGACGGTGTGCGCCAGGGTGGGAATCGCGGGAGGTGGCATCGCGGCCGCGTCCGCCGTCTGCTGCGCGTTATGCGCGACGGACTGCGCGCCGGTCCTCGCGGCGACTGCGTTGTTCATCACCGTGTTGGGCCCTTGTTCCCGGGCGGCGGTGAACGGCGAAGCTCCGGCGCCGCCTAGGGTGAACGCGTTGGGGTTGGCACCCTTCATCTCGCTCTGCTGGACAGCCTGCGCGATCGCCGTTTGCATGGCGCCGTCGCGGGAGCCGGAGCCGAGCACGGATAGGAGCCAGCTGTGCGGCGAGAGCGCCGGGTTCTTGGAGACGGCTTTCGAGTCAAAGGCGTTCGTCGTCGGCGCGGCGACGACTGGTGAGGCGGCGGCGGCGGCGGCAGCCTCAGCCGCGGCGGTCGCGTTCTCCGCGTGCTTCGCGTCGATCGTCGCGTCGGTATCCGCGCGTTCCTTCATCTTACGCGCGGCGCCGGTGACCGATCGGGTCTTGGCGTGGACGGACCGCGGGGATTTGGCGTCCCTAAACGCGGATCCGAGCGATCCGAGTGAGCCGAGCGAGCCGAGTGAGTTGGGCGCGCCGCCCGAGTTGAGGAGCAGCGCCGCCTGCGCCGGGGTGAACTTCCCGACTCCCGCGCCGGCGACTGTGGGCGGGGGAATGAGCGGGACGTCGGCGGCGGCTGCGATCTTCTTGAGCGCCGAGTCACCCCCGGGGGTGCACACGGGGGGTAGGTCCTGGCCGGTGATGGGCATCGCGGACGAGTGCGCGCGGTGGTTTGCGAAGAGGTGCGACGCGCCAAGCTCGTTGAGCGGGGTGTGGAAGATGCTGGCGTCGAAGCCGTTCTTGTTGACACCCTCGGGGGTGGCGCCGCCCGCGCCGGCGATTGCGTCTTTGAAGAAGGAATCAAGCGCGCCGTGCGAGAGATCGTGGGGAAACTGCGCGAGCTCGACGGGCGGGCGCGGGAACACCTCCTGTTGAGCGTGAGGCCGCTGCTGCGTGGGCGGGTGCCTGATGCGCTTGGGGGAGCGGACGTCGATCCTGTAAGAGGATCCGCGCTTAGCCGTGTGAAGACCGGTGGGGGGAGCCGCGTTAACTCTCGCGCTCGACAATCCCGGGTTCAGTCGCGCGAATGAATCCTCCGAGGGTGCGACGGGCACGTCGTCGGCGTCGAGGGCCACGGGGTTCTTCCAGCCATTCCAGGAGTCTGTTAGATACCGGTTTGGATACGTCAGTCGATGTGCGTGGATGTGGGATGAGAGTAAAGGGTGATGAACGAATGTGAATAAGGTGAATACGCACCGCTTATGGAGCTGCGGATGCGCAGGCACGCCGCACCCTTGGGCACGTCGTTGTTGGCCAGCACGCGGATGGGGCCGGACACGCCGGAGCCGAGGAACTCGTCGCCGGTCGCGGAGAAGATCCCGAAGAGCAGCCTGTGTGTTTTATCCGACGGTATTCGAGGTCAGGCGCGTGAGCACAGGTGGGAATATATTGTGGGTGCAGTGGTGAAAAAATCCGTTGGTTGGTCCAAGCGAAAAGTGCGTCCGCTCAACGGGCGAGCCGCGGCGCGGACCGCGGCGGGGTGCGCGGTGACGAGTGTACGGGATGACGGACTGGGAGACGTACCTGAAGATCTTGCACTTGTTTGGTCCGATGGGCGTGACGTGGTTGGACGCCTCATCGATGGAGATGAAGAGGTTGCGCGCATCCTTCCACTTGTCCCTGTCGTTGCTGTTGGCGTCGGGCGCGGAGGCGCCCGGCGCGCCCTTCTGGGTCCTGCCCTGCTTACCGAAGCGCTGGATGGCGCTGAGGATGGGTCCCTGGCATCCCTTGGCGCAGCGCGAGCGGGTGACGGGGAGCCAGGTGTTGCCGCTCTTGTCCGTCAGGGCGGCGGAACCGTTGGCGGTGAATCCCTTGGAGGACTTGCCCGCAGATGCCGACTGACCGCGCGACAGGGGCTCGGCGTAGACGAGGTAGATGAGCGCGCGAACGCTGGTGCCGTTGTACAGCCTGAGCTCGTACTCCAGCGCACTGTCGCGAAGGTTCTCCGGGACGTCCATGCTGAAGCCGCGCTCGGTCGCCTCGTAGATGCCGAGCACGTCGCCGTTCGGCGCGGCCTCGGTGGCATTCGCCCAGCTCCCAGCGGTGGCCCGGTCGAAGGTGAGCTCGACCTGATTGTACGAGCGCTTCTTCTTACCGAGCTTGTAGGCGCTGTTGGATGGGAATCGGGGTGGAGTCGGGTGGAGCGTCAGTGGTGATGTGCGTGTGGATCGTGAAGACCGATACGGGTCGGTGGGGATGCGCGCGGGGCGGGCGGGGACCGGAGTTCGGGGCCGGGTGGGATCCCCGGCGAAACATCGCATCGCGAGATTTCCCCGAGGTTTAACGTTCGACGGGACGCACCGGACTTCGTGCGTCTCCCTCTCCGGCTCGGTCCTCTCGACGAAGCCGTTGGGGTGCGCGGTGATGATGGGACACGGCACGAGCTTGGACATGTCCTCCTCCACCAAGGGCGCCGCGGTGGCGCGCGCGCCGCGGCCGGAAGCCGGGTTTGCTCGCTTCGAGCCGGAGCCCGTTTGCCCCGCCATTGCTCTGTAAAGCCGAGATTCGGGTCGTCGGCGAAGCGCGCGTGCGTGCGAGGCGACTGCCGTCCCAAGCTACTGCGCGGGTGTTATCCACGATACGTGGACTCTCTTGCGTCTGCGCGCGCGAGTGTGACCGGCGTTTACCGCGGTCGTGCTCGTGCGCGTGCGTTGTGTTTGGCCGTGGCCGTGGGAGGACGAAGTCGCTTTTCCTCAGCTGCTCCTGCGCAAACAACGACTCGCTCACGGCTAACTCGTGAAATCTGTCCGGCCAAAGAACGCGAACGGTCAGCGCCTCCTCTTACTAGTCGCCGTACATGAAATGCACCCCAATTACTCTTGGATTTGGTAAACCGTGGTTTTCGCCGTTGCCGAGGGAAAACGAAGGGAAAATTGCCTTCTTTCGGCTATATGACCGTTGCGGGCCCGCCCAGATCAAATAGACTGGGAAAGTACGAGTTTTTTGTCCAAACAGCGGCAC
>MDSX01066437.1_pt1 | contig 9981 bp, 10 predicted proteins | sample 811141 | NCBI WGS metagenome assembly MDSX01 (sample SAMN05326642, study PRJNA326480) | marine metagenome | isolation source: seawater | place: Atlantic Ocean: South East | collected 2010
AAACCTTGGTCTCAATTCATCTCGAAATTTCCATTGAATGTGATAAAGAATTTGCGGTAAAGATTTATAAGATTTAACACTTGATCTAAATATATCTGTTATGAGTTCTTCATTTGTTGGTCCATATAACATTTCACGGCCTTGACGGTCCTTAATTCTTAACATTTCCTCTCCATAATCCTCATATCTTCCACTTTCTTTCCATATCTCTGAAGATTGAATAGTAGGCATTAACATTTCTTGTGCCCCAATAAAGTTCTGTTCTTCTCTGACAATTTGCTCGATTTTTTTCATCACTTTAAACCCTAGAGGTAACCAAGAATAAATCCCAGCTGAAGATTGTTTGATCATTCCTGATCTTATCATTAACTGATGTGATTTTATTTTTGCTTCGGAAGGTAAATCTTTAGTAATTGGTATAAATAATTTAGATAGATACATTATTTTAAAAAATTCCTTAAATTGAAGAAATTGTTATTTACAAGATAATATATCACAATAAATAGTATTGATGTAATTATAGTTGTTATTAAAAATTTTTTAGCTATTTTTGGGTTTTTTGGAGCTCCTGGATCCGCTCCTTCAATATTATCTTTAAAGGTTTCTTTATTAGACTGAATGCCTATGGGTAAAACTGAAAAAAAAATAATCCACCAAATCATTACATAAACTATTATTGATCCAGTAATTCCCATTAAATTCTTGCTATATTTATGTTTGTAAAAGGTTTCTTCCCTGTTTTGTCTTTTACTATTCTTCTACAATTTTGTTTAATTGTTTCTATTAAATTTTTTTCTTGATTTTTACTGTTAATAGAAAAAGTTTTACATATACTAAAAATTTCATCCTCTACATCAAAAACAAAATTTTCTTCTTCACTATTTTCAGGTATACCTTTGAATGAAATTATAGGTCTTTTTATTTTTCCATTATTTGAAACTATTAGTGTTATTTCCAAATAACCGTTTGCAGATAAATTCTTTCTGTCTTTAATGGACTGTGAATCAGCCTCAACTCCTAGAGAACCATCCAGATATAATCTGCCAGTAGGAGCTTTATCAATAATTTCTGGCATATTTCCCGGAAGGATTTTAATAATATCTCCATTTTCAATAAGTAAAGTTTTTGGAACTTGCATTTCTTTTGCATATTCTACATGCTCTTTCATGTGTCTGTGCTCACCATGCACAGGAATAATACAACGAGGTTTTACCCATTTGTACATATCTTTAAGATCATCTCTGTTGGGGTGCCCTGAGACATGGACAAAAGCATTTTCTTCAGTGATAATTTCGATGTCATTTTTTACGATCAAATTTTGTAATTGGTATAATTTTTTTTCATTTCCAGGAATAATCTTTGAGGAAAAAATAACCGTATCACCAGACTCTATAAAAACTTCAGGATGTATACCATTAATAATTCTATTCATAGCTCCCATGGGTTCACCTTGACTTCCGGTAGCAAGATATAAAATTTTATTTTTAGATACATTTTTAGCAAGTCTAGGATCAATTGGCTCAATTAGATTTCCTAGGTAACCACATTTTTTAGCTGCTTTATAAATTCTTTGCATTGATCTTCCTACTAAAGAAATCGATCTACCAGTTTTTTTAGCACAATAAAAAATAGTTTCCATTCTTGCTACATTTGATGCAAAAGATGTTACTAAAATTCTTTTAGTTTTGCTTTCCATAATTTTTAATAAACTTTCTCTAACATCAGCTTCAGATCCAGCTCGACCAGGACTAAAGACATTTGTAGAGTCACAAATCATCGCTGAAACACCTTTATCACCTATCTCTTTTAATTTTTTTTCATCTATACTGCCGCCAATCAGTGGATTAGGATCTATTTTCCAGTCTCCTGTATGTAAAATTGTTCCCAGAGGAGTAGTTATACTCAACCCATTAGGTTCTAGAATAGAATGTGTTAGAGTTATGAAATCAATTTCGAACGAGCTTAAATTTATTTTTGAATTCAAAGGGACAACAGTTAAATATTTTGATATATCAATTTTTTTTTCTTTAAATTTTTCTTGAATTAATACTGCGGTAAAAGGGGTTGCAAAAATCTTGCATTTTAAACTTGGCCAAATATGTGCCACAGCTCCGATATGATCTTCATGAGCATGTGTTAAAATAATTCCTAATAAGTCATCTTTTTTATCAATTATAAAACCTGGGTCAGGAAGAATTAGATCTATTCCGGGAATTGAGTCATCCGCGAATGTTACGCCCATATCTACGACTATCCATTTTTTGTTTTCAGTAGTTCCATAAGCATAGAGATTCATATTCATTCCAATTTCACCTGAACCTCCTAGTGGACAAAAAAGTAACTCTTCTTTTTTCATATTAATTCTTTATAAGCTCTAGCAACACCTTTAATTGTAAAGTCTTTATCAATTATAGTTTTATTTTTAATATATTTTTTAAACAATCTAGCATATCCACCTGTTAAAATGATTTTAAAGTTTGTTTTTGCTTTAAAAGAAATTTTTTTTATTATGTTATTAATTAAACCCTCATATCCCCATAGAAAACCTGCATTTAAAGCTTCTTGAGTATTTTTGCCATAACTTTTTTGTGTACTCTTTAAATTTAATAAAGGTAAAAGAGCTGTTGATTTATTAAGATTTAAAATTGATTGGTTAATTCCAGGAGATATTACACCTCCTACATAAACTCCTTTTTTAATCACATCAAAAGTCGTAGCTGTACCAAAGTCAATTATTAAGCAATTATTGTAATTTAGTGATCCTATTGCATTAGAAATTCTATCTGATCCCAGTTGTTTATAATTTTTAATATTTATTTTTAAAATCTTTTTTATTTTTAAATCTTTAAGTTCAAAGACTTTAAATTTTTTATTTTTTAATCCTTGTTTTATTATCTTAAATGCTTTTGGAACTACACTTGAAAATAAAACGCATTTATTTAATTTTCTTATATTCATTCCATCTAAAATTATTTTATTAAGTGATTTTTTAAATATTTTTTTTGTTTCAAAATTGTATATTTTTTTTATCTTAAAATTATCGTCTAAAATCGATAACTTAATCAATGTATTTCCAATGTCTCCAACCAGATAGTTCATTTAATTATATTCTTTAATTTTAAAAAATTACTATTTTTAATTTGAGTTAAAAATTTCTCATAAGTTTTTTTAACATCATCTAAAATCATATTATTATCCACCTTTTTTATTGAAAATTTAGATAGATAAGTAGTTTTTAATTCATTAATATTTGGTGAAGTTAAGGTATTAATGCCTATCCCAACTATTAAAAAATTTTTTTCTTTATGATTAATTGTTTCTTGTAAAATACCGCAAACTTTTTGTTGTCCTATCAAAAGATCATTTGGCCATTTTATATTAATCTGCCTTTTTATATACTTTGATAAAATTTTTCTTATTAAATATGCATTGAGAATCGAATACTCCTTAAAATCCATTTTTTTTTTGATTTATTTCAAAAAAAATAGATAAAAACAAATTGCCTTTCATTGACAACCATCTTTTTCCCATTGTTCCTCTTCCTCTAGACTGTTTATCTGATGATATTAGAGTTGGTTGAGTATAATTTTTTTTTATTAATTTATGCGCCTCATCGTTGGTACTTTTTACAGATTTAAACTTGATTGATTTTATTTTCATCAGTTAACAAACAAAGTTTTTACAATATTATTTAAGATAGATGGATACAAGAAAAACGTAATTAACATGCTGCAGCTTATCAAAATTGTAACTTTTGCGATTTTATTTTTTACTACATCAAATGTTACTGCATTATCATCAAAATAGATTACTTTAATAATTCTCAAATAATAAAATGCTGATATTACAGTGGTTAATAATCCTATTATAGCTAGAGCATACATTTTATGTTCAAGCACTGCTGTAAAGACATAAAATTTCGCAAAAAAACCTCCTAGTGGAGGGATTCCTGCTAATGAAAACAATATTATTAAAAAAGAAATTGATAACACTGGATTTTTTTTTGAAATACCAGATAAGTCTGAAATATTTTCTTTATATTCCCCGCCTGATTTTAATAAATACAAACAAGAAAAAGCTCCAATATTCATTATTACATAAATAGTGATGTAGATTACAGTGCTTTCATATCCTGAAACCGCTCCTGTTGCTACTCCTGCCAGAGCATAACCAATATGTCCAATTGAACTATATGCTAGAAGTCTTTTAATATTATTTTGAACAATTGCAGCTACTGCTCCAAGTATCATTGAGGCAACTGAGATAAAAATAATTATTATTTGCCATTCCATTAAAATATTTGCAAATGGAACAAACATAAACTTTATCAATAGTGCAAGGCCGGCCACTTTTGGAACTACGGCAAAAAAACTAGTTATTGAAGTTGGCGCACCTTCATAAACATCTGGAGTCCACATATGAAAAGGAACTGCAGAAACTTTGAAGGCTAAACCTACTAAAATAAATACCATTGCAAATATTGCTCCAATATTTTCTTTTGTTAACTGATCTGATATTAAATCAAAATTAGTCGATCCTGTGAAACCGTAAAGTAACGAACATCCGTATAATAGCAGTCCTGAAGATAATGCACTCAACACAAAGTATTTAATGCCAGACTCAGATGACCTTAGATTATCTCTATCAATAGAGGCAAGGATATAAAGTGCTAATGATTGTAATTCTAGCCCTAAATAAAATAAGATTAAATCATTTGAACTTACCATAAAAAACATTCCTAAAATTGAAATAAGAATAATTATTGGATATTCAAATTTATCTATCTTATTATCAGAAATAAATATTTTTGAAGAATTTAATACAAACAAACTCGAAATAAGAATTAAAATTTTAAAAAAATTTGAAAACCCATCTTTTATAAAACTTTCAAGAAATATTTTCTCCACAGCACTGGGAGAATTAAGAATTATAATAATTGTTATTACAATTATAATTGAAGTTAAATTAAAAATTAAATTAAAACTATTTTTAATAAAAACACCTAGCATCAAAACACTAAAAATCGACAGTACTAAAAATATTTCTGGTAACAGGATGTTTAAATTATTTATCATTTTTTTTCTAAATTAATTTGAATTAAAGATTGTTCGTAATTATTAATTAAGTTATCTACAGATATGCTCAATGTTTCAATCAAAGGTGATGGAAAAAATCCAAAAAAAATTACAAGAAGAGCTAAAGAACCTAACATAGTGATTTCAAATTTATTTATATCTTTTAAATTTTTAATGTTTTCATTGTTGATTTTTCCAAATATTACTCTTTTTGTTAACCACAACATGTATGCGGCACCTAAAATAACTCCAACTGTTGCTAGCATCGCTACGATATAGTTTTTCTGGAAACTTCCTGTTAAAACTAAAAATTCTCCTAAAAAACCAGTAGTTCCAGGCAATCCTAATGCCGCTAAAGCAAAAATTATAAATAAAAAAGAGTACTTTGGTATATAATTAACTAATCCTCCATAGCTACTAATTAACCTTGAGTGTACCCTGTCGTAAACGACACCGACGCAAAGAAAAAGCGCAGCAGAAATCAATCCATGACTTATCATTTGAAATATGCTTCCCTCAATTCCTTGCTTAGTGAAAGTAAAAATGCCTAATGTAACATAACCCATATGAGCCACTGATGAGTATGCTATTAATTTTTTCATATCTTCTTGCATTAACGCTATTAAGGAAGTGTAAATAATTGCAATTATACTTAATGAATAAATAAGTGGTGTAAAAAACTCAGAAGCAAAAGGAAACATTGGTATTGAAAATCTTAAAAAACCGTAACCAGCCATTTTTAAAAGTATTGCTGCTAAAATGACTGAACCAGCTGTTGGTGCTTCAACGTGAGCATCAGGCAACCATGTATGAACTGGCCACATTGGAGTTTTAACTGCAAAGGAGCTAAAAAAAGCTAACCATAATAGATTTTGATATTCCTTAGGTATTTTTATGTCATATATTTGTGTGATATCAGTGGTTCCTGTCAACCAGTAAATAGCAATAATTGCTACAAGCATTAAAACTGATCCTAACAAAGTAAAAAGAAAAAATTTAAAGGCCGAATAAACTCTTTTAGGACCTCCCCAAACTCCTATAATTAAGAACATAGGAATAAGCCCTGCTTCAAAAAATAAATAGAAAATTACTAGATCAAGGGAACAAAAAACTCCTATCATGAAAGTTTCTAATACTAAAATTGCTATTAGAAATTCTTTTACTCTATCTTTAACACTGTTGATGCATGAAAATATACATATTGGAGTTATAAAAGTTGTCAATACAATAAAAAGAATGGATATACCATCCACTCCCAATTTGAATTTTATAAAATCATTAATCCAAGACTTTTCTTCGATAAATTGAAAATCTGAGGAATTTAAATCTAAAGAATACCAAAGAAATAAAGAAAGAACAAATGTAGCAATACTAGAAAATAGAGAAATATAAATTGCTCCATTGTTTTTTTTATCTTTAGACAAGAAAATAAATGAAGAACTTATTAAAGGTAAAAAGATCAAAGTAGATAATATTGGAAAATTCATCTTAATTTAAAATTAAATAAGTTAATAATATTGACAAGCCTATCAACATAACAAAGGCATAATCATATATAAAACCAGTTTGAAATCTTCCAGCTTTATTTGCTATCAGTTTCACTAATTTTGAAATTCCATCTGGACCAAATCTGTCTATGGTGCCTAGATCTCCTTTCTTCCAAAAAAAAGAGCCGATTTTTTTTGCAGGGGTTACAAAAATAGAGTCATACAATTCATCTATATACCATTTGTTAAGTAAAAAATTATAAAGTGGCAAATTTGTATTTTTAAAACTTTCTAAAATTTTTGTGTTGTAAATAAAATAATAAAATGACAACGGTATAGCTAAAGTTACCAATAAAGGTGTAATTATCAGAAACCATAATGGAATTTGTTCATGTTTAATTTCTTCCAGAAAAAAAATAGAGGATTGCCAAAATTCATTATGGTGATGACCTATTAAAGTTTCTTTAAAGATATAACCAGCAAAGACTGCGCCAATTGCAAGTAAAAATAGTGGTAATAACATTATAAGTGGGGACTCGTGAGTGTCATTAATCGGAATTTGTTTATTGTTATATGATCCATGAAATGTTTTAAAAAATAATCTCCATGAATATATTGAAGTTAAAAATGCAGTCAAAATTCCTACAACGACAGCATAATTTCCTAATGGTGATTTGCTTAAATACGCAAATTCTATGATTGCATCTTTAGAATAAAATCCAGATAAAAAGGGGAAACCTGTTAATGCTAAGGTTCCAATTAACATAAAAATATATGTGTAAGGAAGTTTTTTTCTTATTCCTCCCATATTTCTAACGTCTTGTTCATCTTTAAATGCGTGTATCACTGATCCAGATCCTAAAAATAGTAAAGCTTTAAAAAAAGCATGAGTAAAAAGATGGAACATTGCTACATGATAAGCTCCCACTCCTGCTGCAAAAAACATGTAGCCTAACTGACTGCAAGTTGAATAAGCTATAATTCTTTTAATATCATTTTGTACAAGGGCTACTGAAGCTGCAAATATTGCAGTTATCATCCCAATCAGTGTCACTAAATTTAAAGCTGTTTGAGAATATTCAAATAGTGGTGAACATTTGACTACAAGAAAAACTCCTGCAGTTACCATAGTAGCTGCGTGTATTAAAGCTGAAACTGGTGTAGGTCCCTCCATTGCATCAGGTAACCAAGTATGAAGAAAAAATTGGGCAGACTTTCCCATGGCTCCAATAAATAAAAACACACAAATTAAAGTAATTAAGCTTATTTCAAAACCAAAAAATAAAAATTTATTTTCTAAAAATTGAGGCGTTAATTCAAAGACTTCATTAAAATTTATTGTACCAAAATAAAAAAAAATTAAGAATATTCCAATAGCTAAACCAAAATCACCAACTCTATTTACAATAAAAGCTTTTATAGCTGCATTATTTGCTGAGTCTTTTTTATACCAAAATCCAATTAACAAGTATGAACATAAACCAACTCCCTCCCAGCCAAAGAATAATTGTAAAAAATTATCCGAAACTACAAGAGCTAACATGGAAAAAGTAAAAAGAGACAGGTAGGACATAAATCTAGGTTTGTGGGGATCGTGACTCATATATCCAATTGAATAAATATGAACAAGTGCAGAAACAAAAGTTACAACGACAAGCATTACTGAGCTTAAAGGATCTATATTGATCGACCAATTTGCAACAAATTTGCCAGAGCTTAACCATTCAAAAATTTTATAATTTCCATATGAATTATCATTAATTCCTTCCCAAAAAATGAAGAAAGATAAAATTGCGGACAAACTAACAAATACACTTGTAGTAATTTCTGAAAAATATTTTGTTAATGATTTACCTAAATAACCAATTATTGAACCTGCTAATGGAAGAAAAATAATTGCGTATTCCATTTATCCTTTCATACCATGAATATCTTCAACTCTAATAGATCCTTTATTTCTATAATAGATAACAATTATTGCTAAACCAATCGCAGCTTCAGCCGCAGCTACCGTTAAAGTAAGCATAGTAAATATTTGACCTACTATGTCTCCTGAAAAAATTGAAAAAGAAATTAAATTAATATTAACAGCAAGAAGAATTAATTCTATTGACATTAAAATTACGATTACATTTTTTCTGTTTAAAAAGATTCCCATTATGCCTAAGAAAAAAATAATTGCGCCTAAAGATAAATAGTGGCCTAAACCAATTTCAATCATCTATTTTTACACCTTTGTTTGAGTCAACTTCTTTAAGTTCAATAGAAGACTCGGGACTTCTAGAAATTTGTTTAAAGTAACTTTGTTTTTTTACTCCCGATCTTTCTCGAAAAGTAAGCAGTATAGCTCCAATCATTGATAATAAAAGTATAACCCCAGCTAATTGAAAATATAAAATATAATCTGTATACATTACCAAACCAAGTTGATGAGTATTAGTTATATTAGATAAATTTAAAGTACTGCTCGACATTAAATTATCTTTGTATTTCCAACCTCCAACTACGACTAATAACTCAAAAAATATTAAAACACTTACGATTAAACCTGTAGGCAAATGAGTAGATTTTTTTCCAATAAACCATGATTGTTTTTGCTCAGCAACATTTAACATCATTACAACAAACAAAAATAAAACAGCCACTGCGCCTACATATACGATTAGAATAATCATTCCTAAAAATTCAGCTCCAACCATTATAAATAAACAACCAACTGAAATAAAATCTAGAATTAAAAAAAAAACAGAATTAATAGTACTTCTAGAAGTGATCACCATTAGAGAAGAAAAAATTGCTATAATTGAAAAAAAATAAAAAAAAATAGAGTGAGCTATCATTTACCTATAAGGTTTATCTAATTTTATATTTTTAGATAAAACAGACTCCCATCTGTCACCATTATCAAGAAGTTTTTGTTTATTGTAATAAAGTTCCTCTCTACTTTCAGTCGCAAACTCAAAATTTGGTCCCTGCACAATAGCATCTACTGGGCATGACTCTTGACATAAACCGCAATAAATACATTTTAACATATCAATATCATATCTAGTAGTTTTTCTACTTCCGTCAGATCTCTCAGTAGACTCAATTGTAATTGCTTGAGCTGGGCATACTGCTTCACATAACTTGCAAGCTATACATCTTTCCTCTCCATTTGGATATCTCCTTAAAGCATGCTCACCTCTCATCCGAGGACTTATTGATCCTTTCTCAAAAGGATAGTTAATTGTTTTTGATTTTTTGAACATCTCTTTGACTGCCATAAGCAAACCTTTAACAAACTCTATGAGAAAAATTGTTTTGATTATCCTTCCTAAATTCATTAGAAATTTCCTTTTGGTAATTTATCAAAGTAAAATAGAAAACTCGCTGTTAAAATTAAATATATAAGAGAAAAAGGTAAGAATATTTTCCAG
>MDSX01102441.1_pt1 | contig 9979 bp, 7 predicted proteins | sample 811141 | NCBI WGS metagenome assembly MDSX01 (sample SAMN05326642, study PRJNA326480) | marine metagenome | isolation source: seawater | place: Atlantic Ocean: South East | collected 2010
TTACCCCCTTTCCGATGCCGGTTTAAGCACTGAAGTTGCGGCGGCTACCAAAAAAGCGGCTTTCGGCAAACGCCGTGCTGTCCGCAAGACTGCCCGCAAGACTGTTCGCAAGACTGTCCGCAAGACTACCCGCCCCAAAAGCCGCAAGACTACCCGCTTCGGTTACGTCAACGGCACCGTAAAAAACCTAACCTCCATCATGGGTCCTTACCCTCTGTCAGAAGCCAGCGGCAGTGCGGTTGTCAAGAACAAGTTCGGCAAAAAACGCAAGGTCGTTAGACGCAAGCCGGTCCGCAAGACCAAGGTTGGCAAGAAGGTAGCCCGCAAGACCGTTACCCGCAAGCCGGTCCGCAAGACTAAGGTAGGCAAGAAGGTAGTCCGCAAGACTGTTACCCGCAAACGCAAGGTTGTAAGACGCAAGCCGGTCGTTCGCAGAGCTTCTCGTTTCGGTCTTATGCACGGACGTCCTTCTCAGTTAGTTACAGGTCCGTACCCGTTTTAAATTAAGAATAATAAAAACTAAATACAAAACTAAATACAAAACTAAATACAAAACTAAATACATTTTCAAATAAAAACTTTTGGTGTTTGATGTTATCGCTAAAAATTTTTATTTATTAAAAAAAATATGGGGTATTTGTAATATGGGATTAAAAAAGAAATTATCTAAGCGCGTTTATTTTGGAAATGATTCTGTAAATAAGGAAGCTTCTCAAGCCAAAGAAGCCCTTACTAGGTTGAAAATTGAAAGCCAAAAACAAGCAAAATTAGAACAAAAAAAAGCAAAACAAATACAAAAACTAGCAGACAAGGCTTTAGAAAGTGTCGTTAAAAAAAACAATTCCATCGTAAAAGTGGCTAAAGATAAAGCTCTAGCTAAAACTTTAGCTAAAGCTAAACAACAAGAACAAAAACAAATTATAGCAGAGAAAACAGCTTTAAAAACGTATCTAGCTCAATTAGCCAAATCCAATAACAAAATCGGAAATAAAACCTTTATTATAAATAAGACAAACATGAAGAAAACTTCCAAACGCAGACTGAATTTTGGTAAAGATCCAGAACCCGCAGTCGCAGACGCTCTCGTAGATGCTACAACCAGCCAAGTTAACCCTGCTATGTCCAAATTAATAACGCAAATTCACAACCAAATTCACAACCAAGTTCACTTCGGAAATGTGCCTGTCTCGAAGGATTGGAAAACTCTAGCCGCTGAAGCTCAGAGGGAAGCTCAGAGGGAAGCTAAGAGGCAAGCTGGTGGTGCTATGAATGTGGCTAAGAAGGCAGCCGCTGAAGCTGCTAAGAGGGAAGCTGCTAAGAGGCAAGCTGATGCTATTAATGCGGCTAAGAGGCAAGCCGATCATATTAAGAGACAAGTTGCTAGGATAGCTGCTGATGCTAAGAAGGCTGCTGATGCTAAGAAGGCAGCTGCAAAGAAAGTAGCCGAGGAAAAAAAAGCTAGAAACTCGGAGTGGTTTAAAAAGCACAACGCCGAATTACAAAAAAAACACACGAAACAGAAGTCTGACGATATTAACAAATTAAAGAAAGAATATCAAACAAAAGAGGAAAAAATCATTAAGGAACAGAAAAAACTCATGTTAGAAGCAAAGAACCTAGAAAATGCTTATAAACAATCAAGTAAAGATTTACAAACGGTGAAACAACGTTCGGCGAAAGATACTGCCTTATCTAAAATAGTCTACAAAATTCACGACAATCTTCACGTAAAATCTAAAACACCCCAGAAAGCCCAGAAAGCCCAGAAACCTGCTAAAGCTGCTAAAGCTGCTAAACCTGCTAAAGCTGCTAAACCTGCTAAATCTTCCCAGCTAAAATTTGGCGACGGTAAACACTTCACATGGAAAAGGCGAGGAAAGCGTAGTTACAGACATTGGGATAGACCACATATGAGAAAACACAGACGAGAAGCGATGAAAAGAAGAGCGAAACACCGCGAACGGGTTGCTAGGAGATCAGCGTGGTTTAAAAAACATAATGACGGGTTCCGGTATAAACTGACAAGTTTAGAACAAAAAATAAAGAAAGATAAGGCACTTATTAACAAGTTGGCAGAGGATAAGGTGGTTATTGGCAGGAAGGGGAAGCAAAGGGAAGCACAGATGGCAAACAAGTATAAACAAATGTTAAGAGAATTACAAGCGGGTAAAGGTTCGGAGAAAAAAACAGCTTTATCTAAAATGCTTTATAATATTCACGACAAACTTCACGTAAAGTCGCCGAAGCCTGCTAAAAGTCAACAAAAGAAGCCTGCTGCGTCCAAAAAGTAGACTCGCAACACACCAAAACAAAAAATTTAAAACTTCATATAAAATTTCCTTTTATCTCAAATAAACGGAAATTTTTTATGATTCTTTTTAAAGACTTTCGAGGCTGTACCCCACAAGAGGTTCTTCAAATTTAAAAGCGTTATCCAAACTGTGATCAAAGCTGTGTGCTTTCACCATTAAATCGTCAAAATTCGAAGGATAAGGTCGTATTTTTTTCTTTACAGGCTTGGGCGTCGGAGTGGGCGTCGGAGTGGGTGTCGGGGTAGGAGTGGGTGTCGGGGTAGGCGTTACAACTTCATTAATAAATACAGGGCTCGGCGTTGTCGACGTAATCATATCCAAGTCTGCGGGAGAAGGGGTAGCACTCATATTAACAGAAGGAGCCGGCAAAGGAGTAACGTTCATATCGTTAGACGTTGTAGACGTTGAAGACGCTAGAATATTCGAAATGACAAGGGGATTATCAATTGAGCTGTCTGAGAATTTGGGTTTTGGAGTGACGATTTCTTGAAAATCTGGAATATTTGGCTCTGGTACGTTTAAATTGGCGATAATAGGGCTAGGAGTTGTAAAATCTATCTCCTCTTCACTTTTTGGAAAATCAATTTCACGTATCTTTATTTCTGGAGGTGGCGTTAACGTGTTGTAAAGAGGCGTAGGAGTCACGGCATCTTCCTGTTCTTCTTCTTTGTCGTCGGACACGTATAGATGAACATCGGATAGTGTTGACGTGGGTTGCGGAGTGGTTTGAGATTTTTCTAGCATACCGTAAATTGAAAATTTAGGTCCCAGGTTAAGAGATTCTGGTCCGGCACCTTTAGTTATTTGATAATTTTCTTCTATGGCATCTGTAACGTTCATATTGGAAAAATGTTCCTTACTGTCTTTTATTTTGTAAATATCACGTTGAGTTAAACGATTAGTTTCACGAGGTAGACTACATTTTTGTTTTTTATTTTTTTTGGAGAAATATTCTAGTTTCATTGTTTTACAAACTTTATTTCCAAGACCTGCGAAAATTAATATTAAAATTGTTAATATTATTCTGAATAGAGTTTTGTTCATAATTTTGTTTAATATGAACCTAGATTTTTTATTTTGTAATTTGTTTAGATAAATCTGCTAATTCTTTGGTTGTGATATTTTCTTCTATATTTACCAAAGTCCGTTCTATAGTTCTCAAACTATTTGGTCTATTTTTATCATTTCTCAATTTAAGTGGTATATACTCGTTATCTTCGATAACGCATTCAACAATGTTAGAATCAACAGATGCTGAATTTTCTAAGCTAACCGAACCCATCTTTTCCTGAACGATAAGCTCGTCCAAGATACTAACAATCTTTTTCCCCAAAGATGAACGCTTGCTTATTGTTTTGTACTTGGTTAACGACATCTTATCGTACAAGAAATATTCTATTCTTTGCGATTTTACCACGATTTGGAAATCAAACGTGTGCTTTGAAGGTTCTTTCCACTTTATAAGCGAATGTTGCGTTCCAGTATAAACTGGTAAATTTACAGGAGTGAATATTATTCCGTCTATATCGTGACAGGCTTCTTTGTTTTTATCTATCAGAGTTTGAATGTTTTTGAAGTCGTAGAAAGTTTTAAATTTAATATCAAAGGCGCCGACCACATTATTAACGGCGTCGCTTTTCCTCCACAAAACAGAGATTTCTTTAGTGTGGTCGTACCTTTTTCTAAAATTTTCTTTTGCGTAGTTTATTCCTCCTCGCATTATACAATCGTGTGGATAATACGTATAAGAACCGCCCTTTTCTCTTATAATTTCTCCGTCTAGAATCGTCCCGTCGAACACGGAAACGCAGCTCCAAGAACCTGGTACGCTATATATGTGAAAAGACCTGTTAACGATAAATGTGGACATTGTTCCGTCAATTATTTTACACACGAGAATGTAACGCATGCCGTCTGTTTTTTCGCACACGACGTATGGAAATTTTAAGAGTTTGTTGATAATTTGTCTTTCTAAAGAGACGGGTTGGGGTCCGGGAAAATTTTCGGGGTCTTTAACGTTGTTCCAGTTACTTACGATGAATTTTTTAATTTTTGAGATTAGGTCGGTATTTTTTACTTCTAGAATGGTGGGTCCGTTGGGGTTGTTACATAATTTGGTTTCTTCGGTTTCCCACGTGTCGTGAATTTTACATGGAAATAATCCGGTTGTATTTGATAAAAAATTAGACATTTCTGTTCTATATATGAAAGTTTAGGTTAAAACTCTAAACCTTTTTAAGAAGGTACTTTTGTTTGTCGGTTATTTTCCCGAAAAAAAAAGTATTTGCTTTTAACAATAATATGCAGATATTTGTAAAAACTCTAACAGGTAAAACGATAACTCTCGACGTCGAACCGTCCGATACCATAGACAACGTCAAACAAAAAATACAAGACAAAGAAGGCATCCCTCCCGATCAACAGCGGCTCATCTTTGCGGGAAAACAGCTCGAAGACGGCAGATCTTTGTCCGATTATAACATTCAGAAAGAAAGCACGCTTCACTTAGTTTTGAGACTTCGAGGAGGTTCTCTTAGAGGCTCCGAGTAATTGAAGAGGCTCCGAGTAATTGAAGAGGCTCTTGAAGCATTCTAATAAAAAAGCAACCACAATTAAAAAAGACCTCCATTTTTGCTCTTAAAAAATAAATCAGTATTATATTAAAGATGACTATTTCTAAATTCTCAAGTAGCATGGAATTGACTCCTAGACAATTAGAAGTTCTAGGACTTGCTCCGGTTAAAATGTCGAGACAGATACACGAGCACCATTGGAATTTAGGAAAACAATTTCTTGTAGAGAAGAATGAAACAAAAGCAAAGTACGACATTGAAGACTCGAATTTTAATACAGTTGTACGAACTTCTTCCAACGAAGACTCGTATCCCCATTGGAAATACGAAGTTGCGTGGGAAAAAGGGACATACTACAAAATGACGTGGATAAAGTGGGAAAATCAAAATTGGAAACTGGATTCTAAAAGCGACTTCTGGTTTTCGTCGCCGTTGCCATCGATGTTTGTTAGCAGGTCAATAAGCTGCTAGAATAATAAAAACATGCTGCTTTTTAAAGCAGGTAACAACACAATGAAAGTCCTTGTAATAGACTCGACGACGAGCAACACTAATCACACAAGTCTTAATTTTTCCCGGAAAACCCCGAGTAAGGAATACGTAAAACACGCAGACGAAGTCTTAGAAATATTAGAATATTACGTTAAAAAAAAGGTAAAATACACAGCGGTTCACATAGCAAAAAATTTAGAAATGCCTTACACTTGCGAAGAAACGCACGACAATTTAAATTCTGTGTTAAATTGGGCACTTACGCAAAACTATTGTGCGATTTACCTAGGCATAACAATATGTTCAAAAAACAATAAAAAAATAGAAGAAACAGAAAAGCTTATCAATCTGTTGGGCATACCTATTATATGTCCATCAGAAAATAATAAAGAAGAACGAGATTCTTACGTAGGTTTCACGTATTGCCCTTGTCCGCAAAATATTTTCGTGGAGTATGTAAGTTCTATAAAAAATTCGTGGGAATACGCAGTGGCTATAAAAGGACGCACAGGTTCCGAAAAAGAAAAAAACGAAGAATACACAAGCAAACTTAGTGCATTATATTTAGCAGATTTAATCAATAAGTTGTAAGGTTCATTTCTAAATTATCAATGATACCGCTTTGCCCGTTCAACGTTTCCAATAACAGCTTATCTTTTAAAATTAAAACACACGGAACACTTGTAGGAATTTCCTCTAACTCCATGTGTTCAATTTGTTCTTCGTCATCAATATCGACTTCAAAAACAGAATATGTTTTTTTAACAGTATCTATTACTTTTAAAAAAGATTCTTCCTTACACTTTTTACACCACGACGCTGTAAATAAGACTACACTTAATGACATGCTTGTTAGTATAAACGGTATGTTTTTATATCTTTGTATTTTGTAAACATGCCATCATATCCTCAGGGATTACTTCGCAATCAGCACAAACCTCATACAGACATGTTGATCGGTAATAACCCTATTATGGTTATAAACATGGATAGCTGGGATTCTTTCAAAGCAGGAAATATTACTTTGGCACAAGCTATGGCGGGTTCTTATATAAGTTCTGGTGCAGGATCTGTCCCTGGAGGCGTTCTTATAGATCCTTACATAAAGTTTGCTCACGGAAAAGCAAAAATATTCTCAAGTGGTGTCAACTTTGACGAGTTTCAGACTTTGAATAACGGTTCTTATACAATATCAACAGATTCAGACACATTAACAGAATTAGAAGATACTGCTCTAATAGAAGTTGTTTTTACGAAGTTGTCGGGGCTTGATATTTCAACAGGAAAAGCAGCTCCTTCGATCAACTTGTCTAATATCGTTACTTATGACACATTTAAAACTTCTACCAAGGAACTTGTTGTGAGTCCTATGACTAATGTGGTAAAGTTGGTTATGGAAAAAAAGAAGGAAAATAACGAGGTTGCAGTCACAAAAGAAGATCTAGAAGAAGCTAGAACTACTACCGCAGTTGCTTTTGACTTTAACGTCGCAGATTTAGACGTGAATTTTGTTAAAGAGACAAATATAAAACTTTTGACAGTTGCTAATAGTTTAGAAATGACAGCAACCTCTTTAGTATCTGGAGTTTCAGCTCTTACCGGAATTGAGAGTAATATCGCTCCGACAACCGAAGATGTATATAAGGTTATTGCTGACAAAATATTAGAAAAAGAAGATAGCACTAGTGCTGTTTTGGATTTTTCTAAATCTGAAGAAGTTGAAAGTATTATTAGCCAAGTTATTACTAAAGTAGTAGAAGACGTACCTGAAGCGATAAAAACTACTGTTACTGCGTCCTTAACTAAATTAAAAACCAATCAGGCAACAGTGATATCACAATCAGTCGACAGTATGCAATCTATCGCAGAATCTACCACAGGTACTGTAACCGTGACCACCATGAATGAAGTGCTAGCCACAAGACTTTCAGCAGAAAAACAAGTAAATTCTGGAATTTCGGGGGAAATCTTTACAAACGACGAATGGGGAACTTCGGTCATAACCACTATGATGGAAGAAGTAACCACTATATCAACCGAAACGCTAAATACTGATTGGATGACAACAGAACTTAGTAATACCACACCGCCCGACCAACCTACAATTGACAGTGTCACATCAAACGCAGGGTATGAAGCAACAATTTCTTGGTCTGCTCCTTCGTCGGATGGCGGTACAGATATAACAGGGTATATTCTAAATTATGCTTCTGTAGCTCAGACACCGGCTTCAATAGCCCCGGTGATTACTAGTACTCAGGTAGATGTGGACAAAGCAACAATTTTCTGGAGTTTTGACTCCACGCAGAATACTGGAAATACTAATATTTTGGAGTACTGTATAAACCGTAAGGCAGATGCTGTAAGCGTTTATTGTTTTTTTCACGATGCGATGTACGCACCATATTTGATAAGCGGAAGTTCTGACGATTATTCAGACCCTATCGAATTGACTGACGCAACAACTGTAAACGCGGTCTCTGTTTACAACGAAACGAACGGGACGAACGAAGGAAAATACACATTCAACGGAAAAACAAGCTATCACAAAAACGACTCTTACAAAATTAATAAATTAACCCCTAACGCCACAAAACAATACACTCTTCACGTTCCAGAATCGCACCCCATTGCTATATTGAACCGTGGAATAGAAAACGTAATAGGTTACACAGGAGTAACCAGTGCAGGTAAAAAAACCGTTACAAATACAACAAATGACGGAGAGTACGAGTTTTATTGGGGAGAAGTTATGATGACTGTTACCGGAGATGCTAACGGAAATGTTGATTTAAGCCATTATGCTAGTAATACGGGAATATACACAGGAGGAAACACAATACTTAGCGGGGAACTTACAGATTTGCCTATGGCAGTCAAGTACCATTTCAACGTATCGACCGTTACGGACCTCGGAGTTGGTATTTCGGGAGAAACTGCCATTTCTTACCTTGCCGCAACAACGCCAGGTCAACCCCAAAATTTCAATGCGTCGTATAATCCAGCAGATGGTACTGGTGTTATTTTATCGTGGAACGAGCCGTGGGACGGAGGACACCCTATAACAAGTTACATTTACGAACAGTCTGACGGTATTAATAACACGACGGGAACTGTTGCGGAGGGAGAAACGGCAAACCTGACAGGTCTACCCCCGGGAAAAGCCTACACTTTCTCAGTTAAAGCTGTTAACGGCGAGGGAATTGGAAGTGCAAGTGCTCAATCTAGCGCTACACCTGGAAGGGCTCCTGTTCAGCCTGCTCAACCTACAATTAGCGGAGAAGTGACAGTAACCACCGTATACAAAAACAACAACGTTTATAAAATTTGGAGTATAGATGGTAACGATCCCCCTTATGTTTTGGAAGCTGGAGGGAGCAGTTTAGAAAATCCTAATACGTTAAGGGGGACAGGTGATCCTAATGATGATTCTGATGGTATAATAACAGATTACAATAGTTCTTACTGGAACACTAACACTAATCGAGAAAAAGCATTTGACGGAAATTTAACAGATAAGATGAGAATTGACGGATTTCAGTGGGGACCTTATAATCCGTGGATAAAATTTAAGTTTCCCACCTCAAAAATAATTACCAAGTATTCGATATGGATCGGTGAAGATGACGCATATCCTGCCGAATTTGCCTTAGAAGGTAGCACTGACGATTCACATTGGATTACACTTGATAGTCAAATAAAACAAGATAATGTAATCGACCAGAAAATGAGTTTCGCCAACTACCCCTATTATAATCTTGATCGGTATCTTACCGATGATATACCTGGAAGTAAGGTGATGCAGAAAAAATCTCTAACCTATTCATTTTCAAATACACAGGGATTTACATATTATAGAATTGTTTTTATGTCAACTAGAAGACGTGGACGAAATGAAAATGACTGGAGGACGCATATAGGACAAATAGCTCTTTATTCTGGCGGTCCTTCTAATAAATACTTCACCGTACCAGGAACCTCTCCCGTAAACTTGGACATATTTATGATAGGAGGCGGAGGAAGTGGAGGTAGAAGTGTAAAAGGCGGAGGAGGAGGAGGTAGCGGAAGTGCCGTCGAAGCTTTGAATTGGCCTATAGAACCTGGCACTTATACTTTAGAAGGAGGGAATGGAGGAGAAGTGCCAACAAATGCTAGTTCTCGAGGAACTTCCGGAAAAGACACCACGTTTGGAAATTTATTTACGGCAAAAGGAGGTTCGGGGGGTGCTATTTTAAACAACTCCAACGAGCATATTCTTATAGCAGGGGCAGGAGGATTTAAAGGTACAGATGATAACAGAGATACATTCTCATCTGGAGCTGTTGAAACTGGAAATAAATCGCTTAGATCAGGACCATATAACTCTGATGGACACGAAGCATTTAATGGGACAATTATAAATAAGGATGACTGTTGGAAAGGTCACGCAGAAGGTAGTAATAACGTAAGTGAACGTTACGTACAATATATAGATTTCCGTCTACCGAATACGCCGACGAAGATTACCAGATATGATATTTGGATAAGATCTTCAGGCGAAACCACAGACGTACATTTTCCAGTAGATTGGGTTTTAACAGCGTGTCCAATCCTTTATCCTAA